>PDWI01006670.1_pt1 | contig 14398 bp, 15 predicted proteins | sample 1430891 | NCBI WGS metagenome assembly PDWI01 (sample SAMN01162508, study PRJNA174530) | Oral metagenome, whole genome shotgun sequencing project. | biome: Marine environment; feature: Marine mammal; material: Swab sample of the gingival sulcus; isolation source: swab sample of gingival sulcus...
ATTCAGCCTCACCGTAATCCATTATCATTGACAAATAATTTTTAGAATGGATTTCTCTTACTTTTGATTGTATGTTTATTAATTCTGCTTTGTTAAAATATGGATTATCATAATTATTCAATTCAACCCAAACCGCCTTTGCAATATAATATTCACCAAATACTTTTTCAATTAAGTAAAGTTTTTCAATGTGTATTAATGAAATGATAACACCTGTATCAGCAACAACTACTTTCATTATAAATCACTTAATTTTTCTACATCTGCAAATACATCATTTATATTTGGATTGGAAACTGAAATATGTTTTTTGGCAAGTTCTTTTTCAAATTCATAACGACTCAATCCAGACATTTGAATTGCTTTGCCAATAGTTAATTTGCCTTCTTGGAATAACATTATAGCTATTCCTATTTGACAATAATTTTGCATTTCTTGCTCGGTTTCATTTAATGCAAGCATTATATCAGACGATATATTTAATGGTATCAGTATATTTTGCATAAAATATTAAGTGATTAAGTTACAAATATAAAACTAATAAGCCGCCTTAAATTGCTCCAAAAAGCGTAAATCATTTTCAAAATACATACGTAAATCGTTTATTTGCCATTTTAACATCGCTATGCGTTCGATGCCCATACCAAAGGCAAATCCAGTGTATTTATTGTTGTCGATACCACAATTTTCTAACACATTAGGGTCAACCATACCGCAACCTAAAATCTCTAACCAACCTGTGTGTTTACATACGTTACATCCTTTGCTGTTGCAGATAGAACACGAAACATCAACCTCAGCTGATGGCTCTGTAAATGGGAAATACGATGGACGCAAACGGATTTGTGTTTCCTCGCCAAATAATTCTTTTGCAAAATATAGCAAAGTCTGTTTTAAATCGGCAAACGACACGTTTTCATCAACATATAAACCTTCAATCTGATGAAAGATACAGTGAGCACGTGCCGAGATAGCCTCGTTACGGAATACTCGCCCTGGGAACAAAGTGCGGATTGGTGGCTTTTGATGTTGCATCACCCTTGTCTGTACACTTGATGTGTGTGTACGTAATAAAATATCGGGGTCTTTTTCAATAAAGAAAGTATCCTGCATATCACGTGCTGGGTGCTCTGGCGGAAAGTTAAGTGCTGAGAATACGTGCCAGTCGTCTTCAATTTCAGGACCTTCATCAACAGTAAAGCCAAGTTTTGCAAAAATGCTGATAATCTCATTTTTAACTAATGAGATAGGGTGGCGAGTGCCTAATTTTACTGGCTCGGCAGTACGAGTTAAGTCCATTGCTGATGCCGATGCAAATGAACTTGATAATTGGTCTTTATGCTCGTCGTGTTTTTTTTGTGCTAATTGCTTTAATTCATTAATCTTCTGACCAATAGTTTTTTTCTGTTCGGCAGGAACATTTTTAAAGTCAGCAAATAATGCTGTTATTTCTCCTTTTTTACTTAAAAACTTTAATCTGAATTGTTCCAATTCCTCAGCATTGCTTACTGCAAAACTCTCTACGCTCTTTAATAGTTCCGATATTTTTTGAATCATAATATATTATTTTTCTGCAAAATTAAACATTTTAAGTGTAAAAGATAAATGGAACAGAATAAAAGTTAATAGTATTGTTGTTTAGGTCAAAAAGGCTAGGGGTTGGCAGAATAATAAAATTACTGATTTCTGATAATATCCATAGCACATTCTAACTTACCCTCCATTGGCAAAGTGCCATCAATCCAATTGATATTAAAGCCGTTACGTTCCATTTTCCTGAACCACGTCATTTGGCGTTTTGAGAATTGATGAATAGCTATGTTTAATTTATTTACCATATCGTCGTACGATAATTCGTTTGTTAGATATTGTGTTAGGAATTTGTATTCTAACCCGTAATAGATAAGTGTTTCGGCAGTAATGCCCTTATCTAATAGCATTTTTGCTTCGTCAATCATTCCTTCGTTTAGCCTTTGTTTTAGGCGTTTGGTTATTCTGTTCTTTACTTCGTGGCGTTCGTAATTTATGCCAAATATTAAAGGAGTAATGGTAGGGTACTCCAAGTCAATTTGCGGATTATTTTTATAATATGTTTCTATCTCGATGCTGCGGATAGCCCGTTTTTTTGTATCGATATCGCTTGTGTTATGTAGTTTCTTTAGTTTGGATAATATATCAGCTAGTTCCGATAAGTCTTTTGTTTCTAATTTAGCTCGTAATTCTTCATTAACAGGTACTTGTATTAATTTGTATCCTTTTAGTACAGCTTCGATGTACATGCCTGTTCCTCCGCATAGAATGGGAAAGGAGTGGCGTTTTTTTATATCGTTGTAAACGTCTAAAAAATCTTTTTGATATTCGTAAACATTGTATTTCTCACCAGCATCAGCAATGTCAATTAAATGATGGGGAACAGTAGTGCCATTAATGTTAAATTCTTGTAAATCTTTGCCTGTGCCAATATCCATATTTCTATATACTTGGCGTGAATCGGCACTAATTATTTCGGCATTTAACAAATGTGCAAGTTGAACAGCAAAGGCGGTTTTGCCCGTTGCAGTCGCTCCTAATATGGTTATTATATCGATGCTTTTCAATTACTTAAACATTAAAATTACCCTTTACCAATGCCAATATATTTAAAGCCTATTTTTCGCATTTTGTTAGCATCTAATAAGTTTCTGCCGTCAAATATGCAGGCTGGTTTTACCATATTGTCAAATATTTGTTGCCAATCGTAGTCTTTAAATTCGTCCCACTCGGTAAGTATTGCTATGGCATGAGCATCTTTACAAGCCTCGTAAGGATCGGTTTGTGGTTGCAATAATTCTTTATTTTCTACATCCGAACGTGAGTTTAGCATTTCCATATCGGCAAACATTTGCTTGTGGATTACTTTTATGTCGTAAGGAGCTATAATTGCATTGTCATCCATAAGGATGTCAGCTACATACATAGCTGCTGTTTCTCTTGTGTCGTTGGTGTCTTTTTTAAATGCCCAGCCTAAAAAAGCAATCTTTTTGCCCGAAACAGTATTGTATAGCGTAGTAATTATTTTGTCGGCAAAGCGTTGTTTTTGGTAGTCGTTCATTATAATTACTTGATGCCAATAATCAGCCACCTCTTGTAATCCTAAGCTAGTGGCTATATATACAAGGTTTAAAATATCCTTCTGAAAACAAGAACCACCAAATCCTACCGATGATTTTAAGAATTTACTTCCTATACGGCTGTCTGTTCCTATGGCTTTGGCAACCTCTTCAACATCGGCGCCAGTAGCTTCGCAAAGGGCAGATAATGAATTTATTGAGGATACTCTTTGAGCTAAAAATGCATTTGCTGTTAGTTTAGATAATTCGGACGACCATAAATTTGTGGTTATAATTCTTTCCTTTGGTATCCATGTTGCATAAATATTTACTAATGCCTCCATAGCCTCTTCGGCTTTTTTCTTTTCCTCTTCGGTTTTATGAGTAATAGCCTTTGCTTGCCCCCCAATAAGTACTCTATCAGGATTTAATAAATCAGAAATGGCTGTTCCTTCTGCTAAAAATTCTGGGTTTGAAAGTATCTGAAAATCAACACCTGTGCCCACATTTTTTAGTATGCTACGTAAAGTTTCGGCTGTTCGTACTGGTAAGGTTGATTTTTCTACAACAATTTTATCATTTTTTGATACTCGTGCTATTTGTCTGGCACACAACTCTATATATTTTAAGTCCGATGCCATTCCCTTACCTTTTCCGTAAGTTTTGGTTGGGGTGTTTACCGATATAAATATGATATCAGCCTCATCAATTGCCTTATCTATATTGGTGTTAAAAAATAAGTTTCGTCCACGAGCTTCTTTTACAACGTCGGCTAACCCTGGTTCGTAAACAGGTAAGTCATTTAAGTTATCGCTATTCCAGTCGGCAATTTTTTGCTCGTTCATATCAACAACCGTAACATTTATGCTTGGGCATTTCTGAGCTATCACTGCCATAGTAGGTCCTCCAACGTATCCAGCTCCTATGCAACATATATTTTTTATATCCATTTTTCTTATTTTTAATGATTAATGTTTAAGTTTTAATTAAACATTGTATTTTTTTTATTTATCAGATTATTCCAACATCTTTAAAAGATATTGTCCGTAATAATTTTTAGCTAAAGGTTCTGCTATTTTTAGTAATTGTTCCTTGCTAATATATTTATTAGCATATGCAATTTCTTCAGGACATGCCACTTGTAAGCCTGTACGTTTTTGTAAGGTTTCAATAAAATTACCCGCTTCCATAAGACTTTCGTGAGTGCCCGTATCTAACCACGCATAACCTCTGCCCATTAGTTCTACTTGCAGAATATCTTGTTTTAAATATTCCTGATTAACAGTAGTAATTTCTAACTCTCCACGAGCTGATGGTTTGATGTTTTTCGCAATATTTATTACGCTATTAGGGTAGAAGTATAATCCTACAACTGCATAATTTGATTTTGGGTTTTGTGGTTTTTCTTCAATGGAAATAACTTTGCCCTTATTGTCAAACTCTGCAACTCCATAACGTTCAGGGTCGTTTACGTAGTATCCAAATACAGTGGCTTTGCCTTCTTGTTCAACATTATTACGTGCTTTGGATAGTAAATCAACTAATCCGTGTCCGTAGAATATATTATCGCCTAACACTAAACAAGCATCATCGTTGCCAATAAATTCTTCTCCAATAATAAAGGCTTGAGCCAGTCCGTCAGGCGATGGTTGTTCGGCATATTCAATGTTAATGCCCCAATCTGCACCATTACCAAGCAGACGTTTGAATCCCTCTAAATCGTGTGGGGTGGAGATAACTAAAATATCACGTATCCCTGCTAACATTAGTGTTGTTAGCGGATAGTAAATCATAGGTTTATCGTATATTGGTAATAGCTGTTTCGATACCCCCTTGGTTATCGGATATAACCTTGTGCCACTTCCTCCTGCTAAAATAATTCCTTTCATTTATACTTTGTTAATGTGATAATTTGTTAATGCGGTAATGTGTTAATTTGATAATGTGTTAATGTGTTCTTAGTTACACGTATTTATTTTTCATTAAATAATTCTGTACATAGTCAGTAATTCCTTCTTCTAAGGTGTGGAATGGAATATTGTAACCTACGCTTTGTAACTTATTTATGTCTGCTTCAGTAAAATACTGATATTTATCGCGAATATCTTCAGGGGTATCAATAAAATCAATATTTATATTCTTACCCATAGCTATAAAAGTATTTTTTGCTAAGTCAAGGAAAGTACGCCCTTTGCCTGTTCCTACGTTGTAAATACCTGATTGTTTGCGTGTTGTCATCAAAAAATGCATTATTGATGCGGTGTCTTTTGAGTAAATAAAGTCGCGTGTCTGATGTCCGTCTGCAAAATCTTTGTTGTGCGATTTAAATAGTTTCATCATTCCGCTATCGGAAATTTGCTTAAAAGTATGAAACACTACCGATGACATTCTCCCTTTATGATATTCGTTAGGTCCATATACATTAAAGAATTTTAGTCCTGCCCAATAAAAAGGCTGTTCAGCTTGTGCTAATGCCCATTTATCAAAATCATTTTTTGATTCTCCGTAAAGGTTCAAAGGACTAAGTTTTTCAATAAGTTCGTGGTTATCAGAATAACCATGTTCGCCTAATCCGTAGGTTGCCGCCGATGAGGCATAAATTAATGGTAAACCGTATTCCACACATTTATTCCAAACCTTTTTGCTGTAATTTAGGTTCAGATGGTCGTAAACCTCTTTTGTGTAGCCTGTTGTTGCCGACCTTGCCCCAAGATGAAAAATGAATTGTATAAGTTTATGGTTCTGGTCTATCCAAGTAAAAAAATCTTCTCTATCAACTTTTTGTGTGAATGTTTTATCTTTAAAGTTGTTGTTTTTTAAATCGTTAGAAAAATCATCTACTAAAACAATATCTTTAAAATTCTCTTGGTTAAGTTTACTTAATAAGCAACTTCCAATCATGCCTGCGGCTCCTGTTATTACTATCATAAATTGAAATGTATAATATTATTCTGCAAATTTAGTTATTTTTAACAATTAGCACTGCTTTTTTTGTTGGTAATTGAATATGTTATAATTGCAGCTAAGGTATTTATTGCAAGTAAAAACAAATCGGCACGTAAACCAAATACCATGTTAGGTACAAAGTGGCTTAGGTTTGATAATAGATATAATACCAATGAAATAAGCGTAATTATTGGTAAAATATTGGTTTGTTTGTTTTTTGCAAAAACCGATACAAAAATCATAGGAGCAAGTAGTGCTGTGCCTGCAAAACTTACACGAGCAAGTAATACTAATTCTTTTGTGCTATAGATTGAAAGTAGTAAAGCTATTAGTCCAAAAAATACGATAAATAATTTTTTCTGCCATTTTGATGTGTGTTCGTGCGTAACTTCCGATTGTATTGCAAATAATTGCGAATCAGCAGTGGACATAGTTGCCGATATTAATCCGATTATTGCTAAAGCTCCAATTATTCCACTTTGTTTCTGCACTAAGGCATTAAACAGAAATTCTTGCATAGGTGCTGTGGGAAACTTTATTGCTCCGTAAAAACCTATAAATATTGTTGGTAAGATTATTAAAAATGCAAAAACCGAAACAGCTATTGCCATTCGTTTTACATTCTTTAACTTCTTCATTATAATGATACGAGTTAATAATTGAGGTTGCGATATTGGCATTAATATTATCACAATAAACGATGCAAGTAAAAACTGACTTGTAAGCAGGTTTTTAGGGCCCGGTGTTGATAATAATTTAGGGTTAGAAATGCTAATCTGTTTAAACATATCAGCTACTCCGCCAACGCTTTGCGTACAAGTGTAGGCTATTATTATTGTTACTAAAAGTAATAGTAGACCTTGAATAGCATCGCTTATAATAATTGCTTTAAGTCCGCCAAAATAACTGTATATCAGTATTATAACAAGAAATATAACCGACCAGCCCCAACTAGGGATGTTTAAAATAGCTGAATAATCAATAAATTCGGCAACGCCCTTTATTTGTATAGCTACATAAGGAATTAAAAATATAAAGATACCTAAACGGTAAGTATAAACTGCCATTGAATTTCCATATCTTTCCTTTATTATTGAGCTTACGTTTGTAAAGTTTTCTTTTGAGTAGCGTTTACGTAAAGCAAAGCCAAACCAAAGTAAAACAAAGGCTAATGCAGTATCGGTAACTCCTAAAAATATCCATGCACCAACGCCGTGCGTTCTGAAAAAATCAGGCATGCCCATTAGTGTAAATGTGCTGAATAAGGTTGCTGAAAAGGTTAAAAAACCAAGAAATGAGCCTATCTGCGGAAGCGTGTAATCCTTAGGGTGTTTTATTGCCCGTTGCGATTTGTAAGTAGAATAAGCCAATGCACCAATATATAAAGTGCCAAAAATTAGTAACCAGATAATCATTGTGTTTAGAATTTAGTTTTTGTCGTCCTCAATAAAAATAGAGCCGATAATTGTTAATGTTATAAACGATAAGGAAATTAAAATACCTATCCATAGAGTACGAGGCATGCCTAATAATGTAGGTGTATCCTGAAGTTGGGGAATGGTAATAGGTGTAAAACTTAATATTGATATGGCTATGAACAGTATTTTACATATTAGCCAAATTGTTTTTTTCATCTGTTTATTATTTATGACCATGTTTCGGAGTGAGATAAATTTTAATTATGCTTATTGTGTGTCTCAGTAATACTTTCAGACAAGGTCTGTTAATCATTTTTTTATGTATTAAAAATGAAAACTGTCGGGCGTTTAGTTTTTACTTCCGACTTTTATCTTAGAATTTATTATAGATTGTGCGTTTCTTTTATTTCGTTTAGAAAATTTGCACACGCATTTTCTAATAAATCTAAAACTTGTTCAAAGCCCTTTGCTCCTCCGTAATATGGGTCGGGTATAAAACCAGGGTTAGTGTCGGTACAGAAGTCCGTCATTTGTTTTATTTGTGCGGTGTATTGGTTTGGCATAAAGCGTTTTAGGTCGTGCATATTCTCCTCATCCATAACGATAATATAGTTGAAGTTATTAAAATCTTCGGTTGTTATTTGTCGTGATATGCTTGTTAGTTGATATCCACGTAGGTTGGCATGTTTTTGCATTCGTGGGTCGGCATTTTCGCCTGCATGAAAACTGATTATTCCTGCCGAGTCGCATTCTATTTGTTGGCTTAACCCTGCGTTATTAACGTATGTTTGCATAATGCCTTCTGCACTTGGCGAACGACATATATTTCCTTTGCAAACAAAAAGTACTCGTATTTTCATAATTTATAATTTGATAATGTGTTAATGCGGTAATGAGATAAAAGTATGGTGGATTTTTCTGACCAATAACCAATCATTATCTCAAAAGGTTTGTTTTAGTTGTTTTTGTGTTATTTATTTCGCCCAATAATAAAATTAACCAAAGTTAATAATGATGTTTTTGCATCGCTATCAGCAAAGCCATTAAGTATATCTAAGGTTTTGCTTTTATAGTCGTTCATTACATTGGTAGCGTACTCAATACCCTTATGTTGTTTTACAAATAGGATAATTTCTTCAACCTCCTTATTTGTTTTATATTTCTTCTTCATGCATTTTAGAATATGCCGTTTTTCCGAAGAACTACAATTCTTTAGGGCAAAAATGAAAGGCAAAGTTATTTTGCGTTCTTTTATATCGTTTCCAACGGGTTTGCCTATTTTATTGTTTTCATAATCAAATAGGTCATCTCTTATTTGGAACGCCATTCCTAAATATTCGCCAAATAACGCCATTTGTTTTACGGTATGTTCGTCAGCTTTTGCAGATAACGCTCCAGATACAGTACAGGCAACCATTAACGCGGCGGTTTTCTTTTTTATGATATCAAAGTAAGTTTCCTCATCAATATTTAGGCGTTTAGCTTTTTCTATTTGTATTAACTCACCCTCGCTCATTTGTTCTACTGCCGATGATATTGTTTCTAACAGAGCAAATTCTTTCTCCTTAACTGCCAACATTAAACCTCGCGATAATAGGTAATCGCCTAATAATACAGCTGCTTTGTTCTTCCATACAGCATTTATTGATAGCATACCTCTACGCATATCTGATTCGTCAACAACATCGTCGTGTACTAAGGTTGCAGTGTGCATTAGCTCAATTAAAGCCGCTGCGTTATATGAGTTTTTGTTTGTGTCGCCTACCAATTTTGCACTTAAAAACACTAACATTGGGCGTATCTGTTTACCTTTCTGTTTTAACAGATATTTAATTATTGTGTTTAGAATTACGGAGTTGCCTTTTAAATAATTCTTAAAGAAAGATGCAAATTCATGCATTTCTTTTTGTATCGGGGCTTGTATGGTATTAAGTGCTGACATTAATTAGTGTTGTTTTGCTTGTTAGGTATTAGTAGAATTTACGTAAACCTATAATCTCTCTTACTTCCTTTATTGTTTTTGCTCCACTTTCGTGTGCTTTTTCCGCACCTTGTTTAGTTACTCTTGCTAAGTAATCGGTGTTAGCCAATACATCATCAATTTTATTTTTTATTGGTGTGGTAAATTTGATGATATCTTCGGCAAGTTGCTTTTTTAGGTCGCCATATCGTACTGTACAATTGTTGTATGCGTTGTTAAAATGCTCAACTGTGTCAGGTGTCGATACAACTGTCATTATAGTAAATAGGTTTTTAATTGCCTCAGGTTTTTCTTGGTTCATTTCAGTAGGACCACTATCGGTAACTGCTTTCATTACCTTTTTTCGTATAGTTTTTTCATCGTCGTATAGGTAGATTGCATTTCCGTCTGATTTTCCCATTTTTCCGCTGCCGTCTAATCCGGGTATTTTAACCAAGCTTTCGCCGAAGTTAAATGCCTCAGGCTCTTTAAAATAATCTTCATTATATAGACGGTTAAATCTGCTTGCAAAGGTTCTAGTCATTTCTAAGTGTTGTTCTTGGTCTTTGCCTACAGGCACTTTGTCTGCATTATGTATCAGTATATCTGCAGCCATTAATGTTGGATAGGTTAGTAGTCCTGCATTTACATTATTTGGCATTGAGCGGATTTTATCTTTAAACGATGTGCAACGCTCTAATTCGCCTAAATAGGCATTCATATTTAAAAGCAAATATAACTCTGCTGTTTCAGGCAAATCACTTTGAATGTATATTGTTGCTTTTTCAGGGTCGATACCACAGGCTAAATATTCAGCTAATATTTGCTTTACATTGTTGTGTAAGTCCTTAGGTGTAGGGTGTGTGGTAAGTGAGTGATAATCAGCTATGAAAAAGAAGCAATTTTGTTGTTCTTGCATCTTTAAAAAGTTCTTAACTGCTCCAAAATAATTACCTAAGTGCAAATTACCTGTTGGTCTGATTCCGCTTACTACTGTTTCCATTATTATGCTTAATTTGTATAAATTTATGCAAAAATAAAACAAATTACATCAATCCACATTTTATTATGTAAAAAATAGTGAAAATATTGTTTGTTTATTCTATTGCAGGATTATTTATTAAAAATAAATTCACTAAAATAGTGAATGTTAAAAAGATTTATTATTTTTGTCGTATTAAAACAAAAAGAATAGATGAAAATTGTTTTTGAAAAAGAATATTTAGAGGAGTTATATTTGACAGGTAAAGCAACATCTAAAAAATATAGATTTCAGAAAGAAATTATACGTAAATACAAACAAACAATTGATAAATTAAGAGTTGCTGAATGTATTGAGGATTTATTTTTGTTTAAAAGTTTACATTATGAAAAATTATTAGGCGATAAAAAAGGTTTGTCATCAGTAAAAGTTAATCAGAAGTATAGAATAGAGTTTAAGCATTTTCAACAAGGTGTAGAACCTAATATTATAACTATCTGTTCAATAACAGAATTAAGCAACCACTATAAATAATTACAATTACTTACTATGGAACAGAAGAATTTATTGCCATTTGAGGCAACACATCCGGGTATTTTAATTAGAGATGAATTAGAGGCTCGTAATATTACACAAAAAAGTTTAGCACAAGCTATTGATGTAAAACCTTCATATCTTAATGAGATAATAAAAGGTAAGCGTTCAATAACTGCTGATTTTGCAATATTATTGGAGCAGATATTAGATATACCAGCTGAATATTGGTTAAGATTTCAGTCGCAGTATGATATTGATAAAGCTCGTATTAAAGAAAAAAATATCAAAAAAATAAAATCACTTAATAATATAAAGGATAAGACTTATGGTTTACTAAAAAAAGATTTGCATAAGGGTATTGTAACTAATACTATATAAAAAAGCGACCCTTTAAAGTCGCTTCAACACTTGTAAACCGCTATTTTCATATAGTCGGGGCAAGAAGATTCGAACTTCCGACCCCACGCCCCCCAGACGTGTACTCTAACCTGACTGAGCTATGCCCCGATTATCTTGCACGTGCAAAAATAGAATATTTTTTATTAGTCCCAAAAATATAAATAATAATTACTCGCCCCAACCCTGTGAGCTTATGGTTACTGAGCCATTATCCCTTCCCATAAGTTTTAATCCATTGCTATTATCAACAATTTTGCCTATTACAGATATGCCTTGTATAGAATCTATTTTGTCAAAGTCGGCTGGGTTTATTGTGAATAGTAGTTCGTAATCTTCGCCACCATTCATTGCAAATAAAGTAGGCTCCATGTTTAATTCTTGTGCAACATCGGCAGTTTCTTGTGTTATGGGTAAGTCTTTTTCGTACAACTCAACACCTACATTCGATGCCTTGCAAATATGCATTATCTCCGATGATAAGCCATTTGATATGTCAATCATAGCTGTTGGGCGGATTTTGTTTTGTGCTAATTCAACAACAATATTTTTTCGAGCTTCAGGTTTTAACTGACGTTCTAACACATAATTGTAGTTAGTTAAGTCAGGCTGGGAGTTTGGGTTAACCGCAAACACCTCTTTTTCACGTTTTAATATTTGCAATCCAGCGTATGCTGAACCAACATCTCCGCTAACGCAAACTAAATCGCCTACTTTAGCCGTGTTACGCATTACTGCTTTGTCCTTTTCAACCGTTCCTATTGCAGTTATTGTTATTGCCAATCCTGTAACCGATGATGTTAAATCGCCTCCAACTAAATCAACGTTATAATTATCGCAAGCCTTTGTAATTCCACTGTAAAGTAAATCAATAGCTTCCGCAGAAAATTTGCCTGATATAGCCAATGAAACAAGTATTTGTGTAGGTATGGCATTCATTGCACAAATGTCCGAAATCCCAGCAACAACTGACTTGTATCCTAAGTGTTTAAGAGGTGTGTAAACCAAATCAAAATCGATACCTTCAATTAGCGTGTCGGTAGATACTAGCATATCAGTTTTGCCAACTCGTATAATCGATGCATCGTCGCCAATGCCTTTAATAGTGTCTTTGTTATTTGCTGAAATTTGTTCCGATAGATGATTTATTAATCCGTATTTTCCTAATTTTGATAATGGAGTAGCTTTAGTTGTCATTTCTTTTGTTTGATATTTAGCGTTTTAAATTTCTGCAAAAATACTATTAAGCACAATAAAAAACTAAATTATTAAACTTTATTTATGAGTTTGTAATATACTTTAATACTTTTGTATATTCAATAATTAAAACATTATGAATAAGAAAATATTAATTACAGGAGGAGCAGGGTTTATTGGTTCGCACGTAGTGCGTTTATTTGTAAATAAATACCCTGATATTCAGATAATAAATCTTGATAAATTAACTTATGCAGGTAATTTAGAAAACCTGAAAGATATAGATAACAAACCTAATTACACTTTTGAAAAAGGCGATATTGCTGACGTTGAGTTTATCGACAAATTATTTCAGAAATATCAATTTGATGGGGTGATACATTTAGCTGCAGAAAGCCATGTTGATAGGTCGATATCCGACCCAATGGCTTTTATTAAAGCAAATGTTTTTGGCACAGTAAATTTATTAAATGCTGCTGTAAAGTATTGGAAAGATTATTTTAACGGTAAGCGTTTTTATCAAGTTTCTACCGATGAGGTTTATGGAGCATTAGGCTCTGAGGGTTTTTTCTATGAGGATACCGCTTACGACCCTAAAAGCCCGTACTCGGCATCAAAAGCTTCGGCAGACCACTTTGTTAGGGCTTATATGAATACTTATAAGTTGCCTGTGGTGTTAAGCAGTTGCTCAAATAACTATGGTCCAAATCAGTTTCCTGAAAAGTTATTACCCTTAGCTATCAATAACATAAAAAATAACAAAGCTATTCCTATATACGGAAAGGGCGAAAATGTACGTGATTGGTTGTATGTGCTAGACCATGCCCGAGCAATCGACTTAATTTTTCATAAAGGAGAAACGGGCAAAACTTACAATATAGGTGGTCATAACGAGTGGAAAAACATTGAATTAATACGTTTATTATGTAAAATAATGGACGAAAAACTTGGTAGGGAAAAGGGAACATCTGAAAAGCTGATAACCTTTGTAACCGATAGGGCAGGGCACGACTTACGTTATGCCATAGATGCCTCACTTATTGAGAAAGAACTTGGTTGGACACCATCGCTAACTTTTGAAGAGGGAATGGCAAAAACTGTTGATTGGTATTTACAAAACCAAGAATGGTTAGACCGCATTGTGTCAGGAGATTACGCCAATTATTATCAGAAGATGTACGGCAATTAATTAAGAGTTAAGAATTAAGAATGAAGCTATTTATACCATAAATAATTATTTTAACTGAGAATCTTTATTGAAAAATTAAAATTTGAATGAACTTCACAAAAAATAATTTTTCATGGTTAATGCTCATATATATTTTTTGAAACAAAAAAAGTGTCATTGTTAAGTAAAATATTTAGGAAAAAGGAAAAGCTGATAAAGTTTGATTATTCTTTACTGCAAACCGATATGCATTCGCATTTAATTCCAGCTATTGATGACGGTTCGCGTAGTATTGATGATTCCTTATTTTTGATACAAGGCTTAGCTGATTTGGGTTACAAGAATATAGTAACCACTCCGCATACAATGAGCGATTATTATAAGAATACCCTTGAAATAATTAATGCAGGATTGCAAACTGTACAAAAAGCAGTTGCCGAAAAAGGAATTAATGTTACAATCAATGCAGCATCGGAATATTATGTTGATTTTGACTTTATTCAAAAGATTGGAAATGAGAAACTCCTTACATTTGGCGATAATTATATTTTAATAGAGTTCTCGTTTGCTAACCCACCACAAAATATACACGACGTTATATTTGAACTACAAACAAATGGTTACAAGCCAGTGTTAGCTCATCCTGAGCGTTATCTGTATTGGTCTAAAAATTTGCAAATGTACGAGAGTTTTAGAGATAAAGAT
>PDWI01006671.1_pt1 | contig 14397 bp, 17 predicted proteins | sample 1430891 | NCBI WGS metagenome assembly PDWI01 (sample SAMN01162508, study PRJNA174530) | Oral metagenome, whole genome shotgun sequencing project. | biome: Marine environment; feature: Marine mammal; material: Swab sample of the gingival sulcus; isolation source: swab sample of gingival sulcus...
TCTGGCTTGGCTACTCAAGGGTGCTGGACTGCATTTATGGAATTCAGGTGGCTACTGAATTGGGGGACGGCTGATTTGTGTATAAGGAGATGCCTTTAAGCCCTTGATATCAGTTACTGCGCTAGATAGAAAATCTAGTTCAGTCTTATAAGGTTTTGAAGCCAACTTTTTCTTGGCCTCTTCCTCAGTTCCAGCATTCAGCATACTTAACATACAAATAATTTTCTCGAGCCTCTGGGAAAGCCTGTCCAGCCCTCCTTTGTTCAAGGAATCTGCCACTTTCTGGCTAGTCTGTACAACTCCACTGATATAGTCTAAAAGCATCACTTAGTCTCCAAAGTCAACCTTACCGCCAAATCTACCACCATCGGTAACTATCTGATGGCCTCCTCCAGCTTTATATGTGGGGCCAAATATCCCACCTCGCTGGCCACTAACTGTCCCCTCCAATAAGATCTGATCTTGCTGTGGTAAATATTGCTACGGGAAAACACCAATGCAGACCTTTAGGAAAGCAAAGCATCTGGCTGTAGAAAAGATTATCCCACAGCTTGAAACATCGGACAGTGAATGTGATCTGACAATGCCTGCCTGATACTGTCTGTCAGATTAAGCTCTGTCTTTTACACTTAATAGTCGAGCGAAATTGTCTGATTGAATTTTCGAGTCTTTAACTTTTTAAGCTTCTTAGGTATTCGACCAATTCATGGACTTCGGTTGAAGGATTTTGTTCGCCAGTCTCCTCTGCGTCCCGTTGAGCTCGTGTAGCGTTTTGAATGCCTGTGTCAAGGCTAGGAAGTAGCTCATCAAATATACCCTGCATGCCTTTGGTATAAGCTGGCAACTTGGCTGCTAGAGAAGACTGACAGAGTTGAGCTGCTGTTTTTCCATGGGCAGGATAAAAAGGTGACCTTTGATACTCAAAGTGAAGCGATAGCCAAAACTCAAAACATGGCCAAGAGCGAGCAGGAAGAATGTGATTTGCGTTCAGCTGGTCTGATGCTGCATCAAAGTTGGTATGCTCATCGCGGTCAAATACGCAATAAACTTTATCAAATCTTTCGCCTTGTTTTGATTCATCCTTCTGGAGTTTTTTGGCATGCTTGACGACTGAAACAGGATCGGAACCATCAGCTGGTGTGATAGCAATATTAGCGGTGCTTAAGCCGTAGTGATTTCTGAGATCTTGAAAATATACAGGCTCTGTCTTTTCACCTTCACAGACAATGAGCACCCTGTCATAGGGTTCTCGCTTGGGTGCTTTACGTCTTAAATCAGCAGAGTTTCTTGGTCTTCTAGGCATGTATTAGCCTCCGAAGTTCTGATTAATAGTGCGCAAAAACGGAAGTGCTCCATACCGCCCAGACAAGTATGCTCGTTCGAGATTATCAATGCCCTTCCGAGGGCTAAATTCCGTTAGCGGATATAGTCTGGTGTTTTGCTCTGCGTCTCGCTCGCAAAACCAGATTTGATCTCTTCGGAAAACATCCTGACTCAGGATTGATGTTTCGTGCGTAGAGAAAACCAGCTGCGCTTGATTTGGATTGCTTTCGCTGTTGTGAAATAGCTGAACCAGAAACTTAACCAGTAGCGGGTGAAAGTTATCGTGCAACTCGTCGATGAAAAGCACATGACCCTTTTCCAAGGAGTCTAACCAAGGGCCTGCAAAACTAAACATTTTGCGAGTGCCATCAGACTCTTCATCAAAATCAAGTTCAACTAAATCTCCCGAGCCAGACGTATGAAATGTCGATAAGTTCAGCTTTTTCTTTCCTTGAAACTCATATTCAAGAAATTTTCGAACATGGCTCGGTAGGTCCGATGGAAGTGAATCTGATGAGAAATCCTCTTCATTTATGTGTATATCGGAGATAGCGAAGTCAGCAGCCTTGAGGAAATTCAGAACCTGGCTTTTACGACTGTCTTGGCAGCACTCAATTGAAAAATGCGGCGACCAGCCATGGACTCCGGAAATACGAAGTTTATTTGAGAACCAGTTAAAGATTGGCTGAAGTTGTTGGCTATTTAGCTGAATAGCTGTCGATAAAAATAGAGCGTTAGAACGGGTAGCTCTTTTCCAAACGTCTTTGCCACCAGTCAATTTGTCGCCAAAGTTGTATTCATATTCACCTGCAGACGTTCGTGACCTCTCAAACCATGTTTGGGTTCTTCCTTTGGGGAAAGCAAATAGCCATTCTTCATGAACGGCTTCAGGTGTTGCTGAAAAGCCATATTGATAACGAACGCCTTCAGAGAGGATGGTGACTTCAAATACAGATGGGGCTGAGTTTGTTGCCGTGTTGAATTTAAAAGGCGTGACAGGTAAATCTCCCAAGTTCTGACTGGATGTCATGATAACTTGCTGCATGGTTGCGAGAGCTTTTATTAAGTTGGACTTGCCACCTGCATTAGGGCCGTATAGGGCTGCTGAACGCAATAATGGGATGCTTTTGACGCCTTTGGGTAGCAGTGGCTCAGTGATATTGGTGTCGTAAAGCTCCTTTCCTGTACCGGCAACCAAGCTTAGGCGTGCTTCCTCTCGAATAGAGCGAAAATTCTCCACTGAAAATTCTATAAGCATGATAAAACCTTACTAAGGTGACAAAAATGACGTATAAACGCAAAAATAGCACTTTAATCAGTCTTTGTCATTAATTATCCGATAATTGCTAGGGTAGTTGCACTCACCAACCTAGCAAATAAAGTGTAGATGATAAAGGATTTGGCTCCCACCATGCCAACTCCAACAACGGCTTCTGTTTTTCACCATTTTGCCAGTATAAAGGATCCTCGGATCGACCATCAGAAGAAACACCAACTGCAAGATACCTTTTTTATTACCTTATGTGCCGTCATCAGCGGTGCTGATAACTGGGTGATGATTGAGGAGTTTGGTAATACCATTTCTAAGAGTTTATGATCTTTGATTTTTCATATACCCTTAACGGATGGGAAATCCTCACTATCAACTTAAAGATTACGACTTTGTGAAGCTCTCACGGCAAAGCAAAGATCCAAAAGAAAAACGACGTCTGCTGATTCTTGCCAATCTGCAAGATGGTAAAACACAATCTGCTGTGGCAGATAGCCTGAAAATAAGTGTGCCTACCTTTAAACGTACCCTAAGACGCTTCATATATTTTCGGAGCAGCTTGTCCGGCGACGGGGCAGGCGGTGGGTTTGGTTCTTCCTTGCATCAATTGCGCTGCGATGGAGGCTCATGTGAACGCCATTGCTGAGCAAGTGCCTGATGGAAGGCATGCCGTACTCATTGTGGATGATGCGGCCTGGCACAGTGAAAAACTAAACCAACCGAAGGTGACATTGCTCAGGTTGCCCCCTTATTCGCCTGAGCTCAATCCGATAGAGCAGGTGTGGCTATGGCTAAAGCAAAAGTGGCTATCGAACTGGGCGTACGAAGACTATAACGCCATTGTAGATGCGTGCTGTGAAGCATGGAATCAATTTGTTAATGATCCGCCGTTGGTCTCACGGATATGTCATCGGGAATGGGCGCATATATGAAGGACCCTAAATTATTAGGAATGGTATAAGAAAACCATCGGGCTGGATGAACTGCACCGTAAGGGCGGGAAAGTATCGGAGCTGAATGAAGATGCCGTGCGCGAACTCGGCCTTTACTCATACCGAATTTTGTATGAGATCAAATCTGACAAACTGATTGAAGTATTGGCCGTGATTCATAAACGGCAACATTTAGAAGCTGAGGAAATCCCGGGAGACCAATGACATGACAAAGCCCCCCAGTGCGGGGCTTTGCTTATCTACTGTGCAATAAGAACAAAATACGTCTCTTGGCCACTGAGATTACTGTAACTCTCAATATAATCACGAGCATTACCAGCACTACGTGCAACAAAATCCTCTAGTTCCTCATTAGCATTTCGGTCGCAATACCAGTTGTCGTAGTTTGCTTCTGGATAACCATCAACCATCTCATAAACATCGCCACCTAAAACCGGTATTTTATGTTTTTCAAATTCGTCAATGGCGAGCATTGCTTGGTCCTTATTTAACGCCCAGTTATTAATGCCGACACTGGACAAAGAAACCCCGCTCTCAAGAATCTTTTTAACATCTTCTGACCAAGTCATCGTCATTCCCTGTTTGGCTTAAAGAGTCGATGGTTGATACTGCCATCGGGCTCCTTTATGAACTCAAACTTCCCTTCTCGTCCGCGGTATCCACCTGGAATTTCAAGCTTATCTCGGACTACTCCATCACCACCCTTGAGCTTGCTTACCTTTCCTGCATCTTGGAAGCCTTTCACACTCTCAGGAAAAGAGTGGAAGTCCCCTTGTTGCATTTGCCTTTTCAGTCTTATAAGGTTTTGAAGCCAACTTTTTCTTGGCCTCTTCCTCAGCTCCAGCATTCAGCATACTCAACATACGAATAATTTTCTCGAGTCTCTGGGAAAGCCTGCCCAGCCCTCCTTTGTTCAAAGCCCGCGAATACGGGCTGTATTTTACTGTTTTTTCTGACTACGAAGTTCCTGGATTTTCTCATTCCAGTAACGGCACGCATCAATATGCTGCCGACGAGTCAGCGCGGTTTTGTTTGCCGGATCAGTAGGGCTTCCCCCCAAAATAATTGGAGTAATCTCAAATATTTCCATGCCCTTTAACTGATCACCACTTTGCCTTCTAGTATCAGAGTAACGAGCCATCAGAAGCCTTCATTCTTTCAAGCAAATGGGTAAAACTGTCCGCAACTGGGGTAGCATATTGCAAATCCATTCCGATAAACGGGATTTCAACAACCTTGTAAGGCTTTGTTCTTGTATCAAAACCAAAGCCTTCACCACCACCGTTGGAACCAAAAAGAAAAATACCTGGCGCGTATTTCTCAACCTCATATTCTTTGTTGAACGAAATTAATTCCTCTGCTTTCCAGAGAATAAAATATTCTTCCCCAACAAAACCTTCACCGCCATTTGATTCAGACAAAACCGATAAATAATCATCAGGCAAACACAGTTTATCCAATTGAGAAAGCGCATCCTCAGATGCTCTCTCTCCAAAGGAAAAATCACCAACTAATAATTCCAACTTTTCACTCATAGAAGTTAACCTCCAACATCTTTCTGCAACTGATTCCACCATGGGGTAACTTTTTGTCTATGCAGGCTTCTATCTATGATGATTTTATTGGCCGGATCGGTCGGCGAACCACCAAATTTAACTGGCAGCACCTCATGAACATCGACCTGCTGACCAACGAGATTGTTGTCTCTACGAATTTTACGGTTAGCAGAATTCGCAGCCTTGCGCGCTGCATCGTATTCAGCTCCCTCTATTAATCTCATTGGCCCTGTAGGCTTAGGTACTCCGTCGGGATAACCTTCCCAATCAATAATATTAAATTCGCCGGACTTTGCACTCTTTGTAACATCATTCTTTGGAGCATCCGGACACCCCGCCAACCCCAACGGATCCACCCAACCATTCGGATTATGCACATACCCCTGCGGTCTCATTCCACCCAATAACCCAATAGGATCCGGTGTCATATACTGCGCTGAGTCAGGGTCATAATACCGCTGGTAGTTGTAGTATAACCCACTTTCGCTGTCCTGATACTGCCCCTGAAAACGAATCGCACAATCCGGTGGGTGAAGGCTATCATTTGCCGCTTGCTGCGGCTGATCCAGTAAGGGCTTTCCCCATACGCTGTATCGCTGGCGCCACACGGGGGTACCATCCTCCTGCACCATTTCTCTGGGAGTGCCCAAATGATCGGTGACTATGTAATAAAGCTGTTCATCTTCATGGGTTTGCTTGGCCAGCGGTACAAAACTATCTGGCTGATAATGCCATGTGGTTGCTTGCTCCCAGGCAGGGGTGCCATCAGCGTAGACAGGCACCTCCTCAACCATCGTGGCTCCATCCCACAGGTAAGTGGTGCTTCTTAAATCAGTTTCACAAGTTTTGCCAATACGCCGTCCCAGTGCATCATAGGTATAGCGGTAACGCTGGCCTTTGGGGGTTTCTAGTTTAATCAGGCGGTCATCAGCGTCCCATTGGTAACGGGTAGTTTGTGGCTGGAACCCTTGAGGGTATGTAGTTTTTTTAATCAGTCGGCCGCGGGTGTCGTAGGTATAGTCGTTGGCCACCGATCCTCCACGGGTGGTTTGTTGCCTGACGGCACCACCTGCCTGGCTCACCCAGTCAGCAATGTGGGTTACGGGGTGCTGCTGGTGACCAGTCTCTGTTGCGCTAATCCCGAGTTGTGCGCTACTTCGGATATTCTGAGCGGTATCGTAGTCATAATGTTCATTACTGTGACCGTGTTGTGCGGCAGTAACTTGCCCCGTGGCGGTGTACTGGTAGTCCTGCCGACCAAGGTGCTGATCTATAATTTGGGTAACTTGTCCAAGTGAGTCATATTGGTAATCGCGGCGAATGGCGGTATTGGCCGGTGGGTGTGGTGCCGCAGGGTGCAACGCACTGTAATCACTACTGAATTGTTGTTGCAACTGACCCAGCGCGTCCCAGTGTTGTTGTAGCTGGAAGCCCTGTTGTGTATGGCGACTGATTTCCTGACCTCGTTCGTCGTAACTAAAGCGCAACGACTCATGGTCACTGAGCCGGGCGGCCAGTAGTTGACCCAATGGGCCATAACTAAATCGGGTCTCAGCACCGGATGGCAGTTCCAGTAGCTGACGACGACCACTGACCGGATCATGCGTATGACGCAGGGTATAGCCGTTCTGGATTTCCTCCACCACCCGTCCCGCAGCATCACGTTTGAAGTTTATTTCACTGTGCAGATTACGGACTGTTTGTAACAGGCCACGGGTATCGTAACTAAAATGACTTTCACTAAGTAGTACATCACTATATTGTGCCGGGTCAAATTGACGTTGCTGTGCTGCATTACAGGTTTTAGGGTAATGACCCTGCCAAACTAAACGGCCCACCATATCATAACGGTAGCGGGTGAGTTGCCCGTCACTGTGCTGACAGGCAACGAGCTGTCCCGCAGCATCATGAGCTAACTGAGTGGTTCGTCCAGCGAAATCAGTTTCCTTAACCACGCGTCCAGCACTGTTGCGCTGGAATGTCCATTGTTCTCCTAAAGCATTAGTGACATGACTCAAACGCTCCAGGCTGTCGTAATGTAACTGAAGTTTATTACCCAAGGGATCAATAACAGCCAGTAGCTGATCAAAAGGGCCATACTGGTAATGAATCTGCTGGCCTTTGGGGTCTTGCTGACTGACCAGTAAACCCTCACTATTCCACTGTCGTTCTACAACACTGCCGTCGGCGTAATGAATATGGCTGGGCGCGTAAAAGGGACGTCCGACTTGTTTAGCATACACAAAACGCGTCTGTTGACCTTTGGCATCTGTAACAAGGGTCACCCGGCTCCATTCATCACGCGCAAGTCGAGTGTGGTTGCCCACAGGATCTGTTATCCCTACAAGACGTTGCCGCTCGTCGTAATGGTACTCAATACCCTGCCCCTGTGCATCACTATGACGAACTAGGTTGCCCCGGGTATCGTAGGCCAATTCGGTAATGATCCCCGTTGGATCCACCGCACTGATAAGATTCCCCCGGCTATCGTAATCATAGCTCCAGCGATTCCCACCTGGGTCAGTCACAGCGGTTAGATACCCTGCAACACTGTACTCATATCGAGTCTGGCCGCCATCTGCCAAGATGACTGCTAAGACACGGCCTTCATCATCTCGCTCGTATTCACTACGCCGTCCCAGTGGGTCAATTTCGGCCAGTAAGTATCCTCCTTCGTTGTATTCATAACGAGTAATTTCACCGATGGCATTTTCCTCAGCAATATGGTTACCAGCCTCATCAAAGTAGGAGCGGCTCCATTCCTTTCCATCCTCTGTGGTGTAGGTGGTATAACGGTTAGCCTCATCGTAAGTGAAGGTATGATTATGGTAAGCACCACTGGTTAAAATGCGGACGACTCGACCTTTTTCATCTAGCTTTAATTGGGCACGCGTTTGATCTGAGTCTCTCCAGTCAGTTAAATAGCCATGTTCATTATATACCCACTGACGAGAACTGCCGTTAGGGTTGTTGCAGGCAGCTAGATAACCGCTTGCGTGGTAGCTGAAAGCAGCCAGTAATTCACGGGTAGCCCTGTCCTCATCCTCTGGGTCATGTTGGTTGTGCAGGTAAACAGCAATACGTCGCCCGGCAGCATTGTATTCACAAGACAGGCGTATCCCATCACTATGGTGTATTTCTTTTAATTGACCAGAAACTGTACGTTGGAAATTTATGTAATTTTGATTGTGATCACTAACCCTCGTTAACTCATAACGACCTGGTTTAAAAACGGTAAATTGGTAAGTCAGCAGGCCGCAAGTCAGTTGATACTGTCGTGCTGTCCGGGACCCTGGCTCTTCATCATCTACCAAGAACCAACGTAGCTTTAGGTGACGATGTTTGTTATTGCTAAGTGCAACACCGTCAGGTTCAGGGTAGTTAAAATGGATCTTAGTGCCTTGAGCGTCATGATAAGTCAGGTCATAAAAACCCGCTTCCAGATATTGATCCCATGATGAGGCATACTTTGGGCCGAAGGCCTCCGTCTCAAGGGTGCTGAGACTTTTGTAATTCAGGCTCAGGGAAATGGGTAAGGTGGTAGGAAGTTGAAACAGGTGGTAGTTAAAAACGAACTCCCCAGTACGAACGACGACGGGCTCGCCCTTTTCAACAGGATTAGCCTCTTCAGTGGCAGGATTTTTATTCTTACCGCCGCCTGCCTCACCACCTCCTTCAACCATGGCACCATCAGTTCCCGCCCTACCTTTAGCTTTTGCTGCAACATGCTCTTCAGGGGTAATTTTGCCTCTCGCCAACAGGTCATCTAATTGCTTTTGGCTAAGTTTCCCTGACTGTAAAACATCGCTCAAGACATCACCTTGCCGAGCACCAGAGATAACATTATCAAGCGGTTGAGCGGCCAAAATCTCATCCAACTTCCCCAGAAAGTTTTTGCCACCCATTTTTGCCGAACTTAGCATCGCCCCTATCAATTTAGGCCGCCTAAGTGCTGCTGCCAATTTACCTAACTTACTGGCCGATGAGCCTAGCTTAGCCGCTGCTAGTGTACCTCCTGAAACAAACATCCCCGCAGCCTCTATGCCAGTACCGAGACCCCGCCCTACCGCTTCCCCATAATTACCGGCCCGCCAGTCAGCAATAATAGGATCAGTATAAACATCAATCAATGTACCAGGGTTATCCCATACAAATTTCGCTGCATCAACAGCACTATTTATACTTTCCTTCCCTCTGGCATAGCTTGGTAAGCCTGCTGGCGGTGTAGTACCCTCGTAAATATAATCAACAATTCTACCACTAGGGCCAAGATCATAGAGGGTTCTAGCGGCACCTGCGGCAGAAACCACGGTGCTTTCAGCAAACTCATAGACATGCTCCCCCAAGCCAACTACAACACCAGCAGCCTGCTTACTGCCCTCAACAACGTAACCTCCAACTTTTTTTTGAGCGGCAACAATTACACTATAACCTTCCTTCACATCATCCCAACTTGGCCAATCAGGCATGCTCCACCCCCCTGGCCAAAACTTGCTTAGTCTTAGCTATTTTCACTGCTTTAATTGCACTTGCTGTAGGAATCACAGCGCGCCATGAAATATAAAAACGTGGTCTATCAATCAAGTCCATCACTAGCGTATCTAAAGCCATATACCCCCTATCAAATTCATCCCGCAAATTTAATGAATGAAAATAAACGATTTCACGGGGCAAGCTGACCGTCTGCTCTGATTTTCCGGGTAATAGATTTATTAATGTCAAGACTTCGTCTCCCACCAAATAATGCGGCATTATGAGTTGCACATTTGCCGCCTGATTACCCAGTAAGTTCTCAGCCTGTAGCGGGGGTATCGAGTCATCGACTATTTGCTCCAGTGAAACGCCTGTCAACTGTTTGCGTGGCTCCCAGTACCGATTGATAAAACCTAAACCTTGAGGGTAGTGCCGCTCATTTGGCTTATTAAATACATCTTCCGTATTCTCAATTTGATGGGCAGGCACTCGCCGCGCTGTACTATTTGAGTCGATCAGACCACACCCACATGGATTTAAGCATAACGATAACTCATTGTATTCCATATCATATGACTCGAACTCCCCTCCATAAGCAAGCTCATAACGCAAAGGAACTTTGGTCACAGCCTCAGGCTCCGTCAATTTCCAAGGTGCTTCTATCGTATCCCGTACCCACTGCCTAGGACCATATACTTGAGAAATAGCCTGATACTCGCCCACCTTAACTCCTGCTTGCCAAGTCTTTACCGGCCTTCCCTCTGGAGCGTGTGCGATAGCATTGGCGATGACATCTGTGGTGAGTTTAAAGTCCACCCTGTCCTTCTCAAAACGAATAGACGCACTGGGGTCATCATCATAGTGAATATCAGCATCGAACCACTCACCTTGATCTTCGTCTAATACCAGGTTCCAGTCATGCTCGCTTTCAAGTGTTGCTTCCATCTTGTAGCGGCCTCTAACCAGAACCAGAGCATATTCCATTCCTTCCCGGTCTAAGTACTCATAAGTATCGACCAAAAAAGGCGTGTGATTAACTAACTCAATATCCATTATTTATGCCTTCCCTTTTTGCTCTGACATTCCGGTAAATAGCTCGCGATAATCAACCTTTGATGTTAACTTTCCACTATCAGCTAATGTTAGCAGTGCACTGGTCGACTGCTTCATCACTTCCCTACCTTGCTGAACAGCTTGCTTGCCATAGGGTGTTAGTGGGTACTTAAGCTTATATCCCTCCCCCAATATCACGGGTACTATGTTGTCGGCAACGGCTGAAGATAAGTCTGTCTTTTTCAGCAGGGCTTCCGCAGAAGCGGTGGTGATTAACTGTTTAGGGAGACGAGCATCCAGTTGGACTAGGTCATTTGTTTGTACCAGCAATCTCTGAGCCAGTGGTAAGTTGTTAAGTAACTGGGGCGATGGCGGTTGACTTACCACATTGCTTTTTGAGGGGATCAGTTTATTGGAAAACTCTTCTAGTAATTGATTTCCAATGAGAGAGCCTACAGGGCCAGTACGTTGTAGCGCGCCACCCACCAGCTTGTTAAGCTGGCTTTTTACAATATTCACAGGGTTGATCATCGCTTTCAAGGACTCAAGCGGGTTACCTCCCATCACAGCATCCATTGCCAGCTCTTTTCCCACTTCTGCCAACTTGTTGAGCAGGCCCCGCCGATTAAGCAGGCTCAGTGTATCTTTAGGTATACTGTTGGGGGGCGGCCTGGACCAGACACTCCGGGTGCAGGACTCCCGCCCGGGTAGACGAGCTTACCCACGGTGTTTTTTTCGTTTAAGTAAAACAGATCATCGTGACGGATCAGCCAGTTGCCATTCACTCTAACCGTACTTGATTTACTAATAGGCTCTGCTTTACCACCAACTGTCCCCGATTTTACGCCATTAGCTACGCCGGGTTCATCTCCCCAAGTTTTACTGGTATGACTTTCAACCGTAAAGGCAGGGCACTGTGTGAAGTTGACATTGGGAGATACACTAGACGACAGGTGAAGTTTAGCGGTTACGCCATAGGGCACCGGTGGAGTGGCGCCACCCATCGGAGTTTTGCACACGTCTGGAGCCATACCAACCACTTTGGCTTTAGCAATTTTACGAGCAGCTTTCCGTGTACTCATGACTTTGTCCCATCTTATTCTCTTGAGTCAAGGAGTTATCTACTCCAAATAGCTCCAACTGCTCCGCACTGTCAGTGACTATATGCTGGCCGCGCCAAGATAAATAGATCCTCCATTGTTGAGGATCATTTTGCTCAATATCTAGCAATACAGTATCTAAATGTAGGGGTTGAAGCAAAAAACCGCCATTACCGAGTACTAAACTGCTGTAAAAAGAATAGTTTGGTAAATGAAATCGTACGTTATCGTGGGGATAGGAAAAATTATTCAACATGACTATTTCATTCCCTTGTAGATAACCACTCAAAGCAAGTTCAGGTGATGCTGAGCGAAAATAATCCAGATCGAAATCATCGGGCAATAAAGGATGTTTATCTTTTAACCATATTTCATCATAGCTTCCACCTAATGACATCCTCGGCTGCCAAAGACGGCTCACAAACCCTAACCCTTGTGGCTCATAAGACTGGCTCGGGGAACAGATGGGATCATTGGGCGACTCTATTTGGGGAGCTGGCCAAGACTCAACACCATCAAAAAAACCAGAGCGACCCACTCCAACTGGATTTGGTGCGTAATAATCATCGTCTTTTTCTGTACCATCCCGCTGCTTTGTGCTACCACCGTAGGCATGTTCATAACGAATCTTGACTTCCGCCGAGCTATCGGCTTGGCTGAGCGTCGTAAGTAGAAGCCCTGCATTCCATTGTCTAGGGCCTGTAACGTTCAATATTTTCTGACAACAGTGCCTGCCTTGAGTATCTTCAATAGTGATTCCACACCTCCATTGTTTTCTGGGTACCCCCTCGGGAGAACGAGCCACTGCATTGGCAACAATATCGGTTCCCGACTTATAAGGTATAAAATCACTCTCATATCGTACTGATGAGCGTCCCGGCTTATCAAAATAATGATCTTCAGTAAACAGCTCCCCTTGGTCTGTGTCTTCCATTAGTAACCAAGACTGGTCCTTGTCGTTTATTGCTTTTAACAAAAAGCGCCCCCGTAACAACGCTACTCCGTAAGGATCACCCTTTTTATTTAAATAATCCCAAGCAGCGGACAGATAGGGAGTTTGATTAATTAGGTCAATTGACATGTTGCACTCTACTTTCCTTAGTTTAAGTCAATGATCTCACCGTTCATCTTTATACTATTCGCTCCTGTAATCTCAATTTCCTTACCCTTGAGTGCAATTTTGCCGTCAGCGTACAATGTCAATGAGGAGTCACCACAGACTAATTGAATCTGTTTACCTGCTAAAACATGCTTCACCAGACCAACCTGCTCACTGCTGCTAGCTCCTACCGAAGTGTTCATCGACAAGCCTATCGCTACCTGCATACCTGCACCTACAGTGAGCAAGTTAGCTACTTTTATATTTTCTGTCTTAGTTTTACCCACGGAGATACTTTGTGACTTACCAACCTTTAGTGATTGGTTACTGCCAATACTAACCGATTCATTATTGCCAACACTTTCATCACGGTTACTGCCAATCGAAATACTTTCATTCACTCCAACACTTTCAGTTCGGTTGTTGTCAATGGTAATGGTCTCGTTATGGTGAACTGTCTCTGTTCGATCATGATCAATCGTAATGGTCTCATTCCGCCCAACGTGTTCTGTCCGATCCCGTCCTACTTCGGTTGTCTCATCGTTCTCAACCACATTGTCCTGGTTTTTCTCCGCATGAATGTAGACTTGTTCCTGGCCTTTTTTATCTTCAAAGCGCAGCTCGTTAAAAGTGCCAGAGTCGCCTCCCTGAGAGCTACGAGTTTTTATACCCGTCTGAGTTTTATTAGCCGGTAGCTCGTAAGGTGGCATATTGACAGCATGGTAGGTACGACCAGTGACAATGGGCTGGTCGGGGTCTCCTTCCAAATAATCAACAATGACTTCTTGCCCTATCCGTGGAATGGCAATGGCACCAAACCTCGTACCGGCCCATGCCTGGGAGACTCTTACCCAGCAGGAGCTTTTATCGTCTTCGTTGCTGTAACGATCCCAAGGGAAATGTAGTTTCACCCGACCGTACTCGTCGGTGTAGATTTCCTCACCTTCCGGACCCACTACGTGGGCGATTTGTGGGCCATCAACCATGGGTTTGTGTTTTTGGCGAGGCCGCCAGCTGTATTCAGACTCAGCATGCACCAAAAATTGATTACCGTAGGTGGTAGCGCCCTCTCCAGCATGTTCTTCTAAAGCTTGTGGTTGTTGGCCACTGTGTGTCACTGCAATGACTAAGTAGGGACGATTGAGGTATTCCGTGGGGTTTTCGGTCAAAGAGAAGCGGTGACCTGCACTGAGGTGCATGCCATTGCTTTGACCCTGCCCGGTGGAGGCGTCATTGCGTAACCCTTCTAATTGGTATTGGGTAAAGCGTTGACCAGAGTCATCTTCTTTGTAACGCCCGTAGCTATTGTAAAGTCCATAGTCACCGTGTTCGCCACCCTCGCGTTGACGGCTCACTTGTTGTTGTTGATTGTACTTGGGCTGAATAAAGCTGTAATCACGTTGGGTTAGCTCAGTCGAACGTACGGACTCATTCCATTGGAAAGATTGCACAAATTGACCCTTAAAGTGACTGTAATCCCCCCAAAAAACCACAGAGGTTTTAAGTAGAGAATTCCATTATGATATTTGAAAGGAGTTTTCTATGCGACAATCAAAATTTAACGATACCC
>PDWI01006672.1_pt1 | contig 14397 bp, 12 predicted proteins | sample 1430891 | NCBI WGS metagenome assembly PDWI01 (sample SAMN01162508, study PRJNA174530) | Oral metagenome, whole genome shotgun sequencing project. | biome: Marine environment; feature: Marine mammal; material: Swab sample of the gingival sulcus; isolation source: swab sample of gingival sulcus...
TAAAAGAGCAAATTGCAAAAGACGCTGAGATGCTGCGCCGAGGTATGGTTGACAAAATTGAGTGGAGGTTTGCGGTCAGTGAAGTTACAGGGAAAGGTGGCCCTACTGCGGCCGTACAAGAAATGCTAGAAAATGCTGGTATCAAGGTTGTTTACATTGATTGATAGCGTGCAGCTCGGTTGGGTCAAGTAAGTGTGTTTGATTTCTCCACTGTTGTTGAGGCGAAGTTAAATGGGAGATGGCGGTGCATACGGTTGCAAATAATATTGGCAGGATATGCAAGTTGTCGGATGTGGTGAGGGTGTTAGATGGACGCGTATATTAATGATCTTGTTGCTCGGATGTGTGATGGGCTTGGCGAGGAGTTTAAGGCTGGTTATCGGTCTTCGGAATCAGTTTCTTGGAAGGCTACGCGGGAGGCTGAGAAGCTGGCTGATGAAAAGTATGTGCCGGTTTTGATTGAGTTTATTGAGAAACAAAAAGTCAATAGAGTAAAAAGCCGAGCGTACTTTGTGTTGGCTAAAGTTGCTGAGAATACTGGGAGTGGGGAGGCAGTTCGGTTTCTGGTTTCGCGTTTCGGCAAAGAGAAGGTGCGATACCTGAACGAACGAATCTTGGATTTATTGGCGATGCTTCGGAAGCCTGTTGGGGTTGATTGGTCGAGTGTTATTGAGGCTACTGGGAGTCCAGTGGAGCGGATTCGGCATAGCGCGATCCAGGCGTTGAGTTATTCGTGTGATCCTGTGGTGGAGGATCGGTTGCTTGAACTGGTTGGCGGTGCCGAGGGTAAAAGGGAGGCTGGTATGGCGGTTGGTGTGCTGGCTAGTAGTGGGTCTGAGAGGTCGATTCCTAGGTTGCAAGAGCTGGTTGATCATGCGCCGGAGGGCATGTCGGTTCTCGCTGAGACCTCGATCGTAAATATCAGGAAGCGCATGCCTGGCGCTGAGTTGCTGGTTCCGCCGTCGGAGATGCGGTTGAGTGGGTTGTTGGCGAAGGTTAATGCGGAGCCGTTGCCTGAGCCATGTGGCCGGAAACCAGGCGGCACTGAGGATGGTTGTAAAGCTGGTCGGCATTGGACCGAGTATGAGCTGTATGAGACTGGTGTGTCTGTGCCGCTGAAGCAGCTGCCACGACGAGAAGCAAAACGGGTGTTTGAACAATATGTTGATACTCGGGAGGAACGGGTTGAGCGGTTGGCTCGGCTCGCGCGTGGGTGTGGTGTTGAGCTCGGGGTCACGGATGAGGCTATCCAGCGGCTCAATGATTGGTTCCGCGCCCATATTGAGCCCCATCCAGATGTACCTGGTGAGATCGATGCCAAGTGGCGCTCAATAGTCCATGATGTGACGATGTATTTGGCCGAGGTGTTGTTTGAGCGTTACCCCAACCTGCACTGGGAGTTGGACGTGTGGGGTAAACAATTCATTACCTATCATCAGCCCGTGATCAAAGGATTTAGCACCTCGAGCCCTAGATCTACGTTTGGCTACGACTTTGAACGACTTATCCTGGGGCACGCTTACCGAGTGATACACGCACGTGGCTCAATACCTCCTAGTCAAATAGTTGAAGTGCGTGGCATAAAAATCGATCTCAACGACACCATCGAAAAAGACAGTGAAGAAGAGGAAGTCGGTTATTTCTTGGAGATACTCGGGAAGATTTCAGCCAACGAACAGAGTCCTGGCTGCTTGCCAGCCAGTGGTTAGGTCATTCGTGCCAGTTAAGCTGGGAGGTGACGTGCACGACTGCATTAATAAGTTGTCGTTCAGTGGGCAGCATTTTGTTGGTGAGGACTTCAGTGGTCTGCAGTTGGATTACTTTGCTGCTGAGGGTTGTCGGTTTGAGGGTTGCAGTTTTGATCATGCTGTGATTAAAGATGCCAGCTTTGCGGTGGGGCGGCACATGTGCGAGTTTGTGGGTTGCAGTTTTGATCAAGCGAAACTGAATATGAACTACTGTGGTGGTTGCCGCGCGAGGTATGTGGATTGTAGTTTCGCGAAGACCAGGATCAGGAATTGGATATGCCATAATCTTGAAATGGTTGATTGTTTCTTCAGTGGCCGGATCCAGAAAGCTGTTTTTGGAGGCCGGGTACTAGAGCACGATCGGGCGTTTTTGCAGCGGATCGAGAATCAGTTTGAGGGCAATGACTTCTCGCAGGCAACCCTGGTGGACTGTAGTTTCCGTCGTGGCATTGATCTTACTAAGCAGCAACTGCCTGCTGGGCCGGAGTACACGTATGTACCTGATGCCCGAGATGCGGTGAAACGGGCAAGGAAGGCAGTCGAGGGCTGGGACGACCCGGAAGCGCAGGCCGGTGCGATGTCATTGCTCGAGGTTTGTGAAATGAATGTCGAGGGTGGGCAAGAGCAGCTGCTGTTGCGTGTCAATGATTATCCGCCTCGGAGGCGTGCTGCTCTGCAGCGATTGATGGATGAGTTGGTTGGATCGTGATGTCACAAGAACGAGTTCGTGGGCTGGGGTATCAACGAGTGCTAGCCGAAGGCGACCTGGTGTTTTCAGGCCAGCAGCTGACTGGTGAGGATTTCAGTGGGCGGCAGGTGGAATGGTTGAGTTCTACTGGGTGTCATTTCGAGAACTGCAGGTTCGATGACATGGTGGTCAAGTCGGCGTCGTTTGGTGCCGGCCGGGTCATGTCGACGTATATTGGGTGCAGTTTTGATGGTTCGCGACTGCAGATGGGGCCAGGAGGCCATGCCAGGTTCGAGGACTGTAGCTTCGAGGGCACGTATCTCAGTCAATGGCTGTGCGCGACGGTTGAGGTGGTGAATTGCCGGTTCTCAGGCACGCTGCAAAGCGTGACGTTTTCGGGCATCGTGCGGCCTGAGGAACAGGAATATGCGAACCGGGAGACGAACCAGTTTGAGGGAAACGACTTCTCGCAAGCCACGCTAAGCCAAGTTCGATTCCGTGACGGCATTGACCTCACCAAACAACACCTACCGGCCGGGCCGGACTACCTGTATCTGCCGTGCGCACCAGCGCAGCTACGCAAAGCCAAAGAAGTCTTGGCAGCCTGGGAAGAAGGCAAAGCAAAAGACGACATAGAGTTTGCTCTATTGAGCATCAGCGATGTTCTTTGGACAGGTCAACAACAGCTCTTGGTGCAGCTCAACGACCTGACAGCTGATGAACGACAAGCAGTAGTCAAACTGCTGGAGCAGGCGCAGCTAAACTAGCCGGACTAGCTGCCGAACCATGCTTTGGGTTTCAACTCACGTGCAGCAAAACCTGGAAGCTTCAATGCTGATGCCGGAAAGGAAGCAAGATGCGTGAATACATAGATGATCTTGTTGCTCGGTTGTGTGATGAGAGTGATCTAGAGGAAAATCCGCGTCTTCCGTCTACGGAGTGGATTTCGTGGAAGGCTTACCGTGAGGCGGAGAAGCTGGCTGATGAGAAGTATGTGCCGGTTTTGATTGAGTTTATTGAGAAGGAAAAAGTCAATCGAGTTAAAAGCCGGGCGTATTATGTGTTGGCTAAAGTTGCTGAGAATACTGGGAGTGGGGAGGCTGTCCGGTTTCTTGTATCGCGTTTCGGCAAAGAGAAAGTAAAATATTTGAGCGAGGAAATCCTGGATTTCTTGGCGAAGCTTCGGAAGCCTGATGATGTCGACTTATCGAGTGTGATTGAGGCTACGGGGAGTCCGGTGGAGCGGATTCGGCATAGCGCGATCAAGGCGTTGCGATACTCGTGTGATCCTGTGGTGGAGGATCGGCTGCTTGAACTGGTTGATGGCGCCGAGGGTGAAGATGAAGCTGGTCTGGCGGTTAATGTTCTTGCTAGTAGTGGATCGGAGAAGTCGATTCCCAGGTTGCAAGACTTGGCCGAGCATGGTTCAAAGTGGAGATCAATCAACGCGGAAACTGCGATCATTCGAATCCGAAAACGCATGTCTGGCACAGAGCGGCAAGTTCCGCCGTCTGAGATGCGGTTGAGTGAGTTGTTGGCGAAGGTTAATGCGGAGCCGTTGCCGAAGCCGTGTGGCAGACAACCCGGGGACACCGGCGAAGGATGTAAGGCTGGTCGGCATTGGGCTGAGTATGAGCTGTATGAGACTGGTGTGTCGGTGCCGCTGCGGTTATTGCCGCGGCGGGATGCGCGGCGGGTGTTTCAGCATTGTGTTGATACACGGGAGGATCGGGTGGAGCGGTTGGCTCGGCTTGTGCGGGGGTGTGGGGTTGAGCTTGGTGTCACTGATGAGGCGGTTCAGCGGCTGAATGATTGGTTCCGTGCTCATATTGAGCCCCATCCCCATTCGCCGGGCATGCTTGATACTAGGTGGCACTCAATCGTCCACGACGTGACGATGTATTTAGGTGAGGTGTTGTTTGAGCGTTACCCAAACCTGCACTGGGAACTCTATGTATGGGATAAACGAAACATTGACTACCATCAGGCTGTGATCAGGGGTTTTAGCGACCTGAGTCCCAGGCACCCCTTCAGCTATGGGCTTGAATCACTCATCCTGGGGCATGCTTACCGGGTGATACGCGCCCGCGGCTCGTTACCGCCTAGTGAAGTAGTAGAGGTACGTGGCATAAAAATCGATCTCAATAACCCCCGAAATAATGACAGAGATGAGGAAAAGGAAATTGATTTCTTCGCGAGGGTGATCGGCGAGATTTCGGAGGGTGAATAGCATCTTGGATGCTAATCGAATGCAGTCGGTAGGTGTGCCGGTTGCCTAAGTGGCGAGGAGGAGGTGAAGTGAGCGAATACATCAAAGATTTGGTCGACAGGTTATGTGATCTCAGTGATCGAGAGGCAAATCCGCTTCTCCCGTCTGAGGAAGATATTTCGTGGAAGGCGCATCGGGAGGCTGAGAAGCTGGCTGATGAGAAGTATGTGAGTGAGGTCATTGAGTTTATTAAACACGAAAAAAATGCTAAGCGAAGAGATGGGGGCTACTATATTCTTGGTAAGTTGGCAAAGAATACTGGTAGTGAAGAAGCTGTTCGGTTTTTAGTGGCGCGTCTCGGCGAAGAAAAAACTCGTTACATAAAGAAACGCATACTGGGTGGCTTAGTGGGGGTAAGAAAGCCGAGATCGTTGTCTATGGCGAGTATCTACGAGGTGGCGCAGTCTAGTGATAAGGCTTTGCGCCTTGCTGCGATTTCAGCTCTAGGGTCTTCTGATGATCCCAGTGTGGAAGAGAAAGTCCTTGAGATTCTTGGTTCCACAAGTGACAAATATGAGCTATTTGCTTGCCTAGAGGTCCTTGAGAAAAATGGAACCGAAAGATCGATTCCGTTGCTGCAAGACCTGGTTGAACATGCTCGCGGGGATGTCTCGATTAATGCGGAGACTATTATCATCACAATTCGAAGGCGAACACCGGGAGCCAATGATCATGTCGATGGCCAGCAGGTTCCCCCTTCGGAGAAGCGGTTGAGCGCCCTGTTGGAGAAGATCAACGCTGAACCGTTACCTGAGCCATGTGGCAGGAAACCAGGGGACACCGGGAATGGGTGTAAAGCTGGTCGGCATTGGGCTGAGTATGAGCTGTATGAGACAGGCGTGTCTGTGCCCTTGGAAGTATTGCCGCGGCGGGATGCGCGGCGGGTGTTCAAGCATTGTGTTGATACTCGGGAGGATCGGGTGGAGCGGTTGGCTCGGCTTGTGCGGGGTTGCGGGGTCGAGCTTGGGGTCACGGATGAGGCGATTCAACGGCTCCATGACTGGTTTCTTGCCCACATTGAACCGCACCCACATATGCCCGGCGAGCTTGATGCCAGGTGGCATTCAATCATCCACGATGTGGCGATGTATTTAGGTGAGGTATTGTTTGAGCGTTACCCCAACCTGCGCTGGGAACTCTATATTTGGGGCAAAACAAACATCTACTATCACCAGCATGTGATAATGGGGTTCAGTACTATGAGTCCTAGATCCCGCTTTTGCTACGGCGTTGAACCGACTATCCTAAGCCACACCTATCGAACGTTAGTAAATCGCGGCTCCATACGGAACTACGGGGTTGTGGAAGTGCGCGACGTAAAAGTCGATCTAGATAGACCAGATAGAAGACGCCGTAAATATGAAGAAGAGCCTGACTTTTTCGTTCGGCTCGTAAAACAGATCGGCAATACCGCATGATCCTAGCCGCAGGCCAAGCGCTAGTTGCGCTGTAAATAAAATCAGTGTCGTCTGCGAGATGAGAGCAGTTGATGTGCTCGACTTCATCAATGATTTGTCGTGCTATGGGCAGCATTTTAAAAGCTATGCTGGTCTTGTTTTGGGTTGTATACTTAGCCTTGCTTGGTAAGCGGTGAAGAAGTGTCTGGCAAGTCACACCTGTATTTGCCAGAGGTGACTGCGCCTTCGCGGTTTCGGAAAATTCGAGGTGGTTTGGGTGTCGAAAGATGAAGTGACAAACAACATGCCTCAAGGTGCTGCACCGAAAAGGAATTACTCTTTTCGTGGTCAGCATCTCATTGGTGAGGATTTCTCAGGGCTGCGGATTGGTGGTTTTTCTGCGGTTGGTAGCAGGTTTGAGAATTGCTGCTTTGATCAGACTTCTATCGGCGGGCTTGCCGCGGGGATGGGGCCATTTGAGTCAGTTTTTGTCGAGTGCAGCTTCGATGAAGCATGGCTAGCATCTGTTAGTGGTTTTGCAAGGTTTGAAAACTGCAGTTTTGAGAAAACAATAATCAGTGGTTGGGATTGCTGTGACTCTGAGATTGTTGGTTGCCGTTTCACTGGCCTAATACGAAATGCTGTTTTTGATGGAACAGTCTCACCGCAAGGCCAATTGTATCTGGGGCGAACTAAGAACGAGTGTGAAACGAATGATTTCTCACAGGCGAGTTTGGTTAATTGTGTGTTTCGCGGGGGTGTTGATTTAACGAAGCAGGCACTGCCTGCTGGCCCTGCGTATGTGTACGTTTCAGATGCTCAGGCGCTGGTTCGGCGAGCACGACAAGCTCTAGAGCGGTGCGACGATTCATATCGGCGCACGATACTGAGTTCGATACTCAGGAAGCATGAGGAATATGTGGCAAGCGGGCAGCAACAGTTCTTGTTGCGCCTCGCTGATTACCCTATTGCTACTCAAGAGCATTATCGGGAACAGCTCAATGAGCTGTTTGGGCTGTGAAGCATCGCAGAATGTGGCAACAGCACCTCGACTTGTGTGTAGAGAAGCCTGTGGCGAGGCGTCTGACTGCTCGCGGGACGGGGTGGGCATATCACGTGACTGGGGGAACTAATGGCAGATGAACGCCGGGTGACGCTCTCGGGCCAGCGATTGGTTGGGGCTGATTTCAGCGGAACGGCCTTGGAGGGGTTTTACTCAATCGGATGCAGTTTCAACCAATGCCGATTTGACGAGATGATGATCGAGTCTGCTTCGTTTGGGGCAGGGAGGACAGTCTCGGAATATGTTGGCTGCACGTTCGATGGAGCAAAGATGTATATGGGGCCAGGTGGTTATGCTCGATTTATTGACTGCAGTTTTGCGAATGCTGATCTTAGCCATTGGGCATGCTATGCCGTAGAGATTGTCAGGTGCAGCTTTTCTGGGAATATTCACAACATGCTGTTCAGTGGTCAGGTGCCAGCGGAGGAAAGACAATATTTGAATCGAGAAAGCAACAGGTTTGAAGGTAATGACTTTGCTGGAGCTCGGTTGTCTATGGTTCATTTCCAAAACAATGTTGATCTGTCGAAGCAACGTTTACCTGAGGGCGATGACTACTTGTACCTGCCGGATGCTTGTGGCGTATTACGCGCTGCATTGAAGGCTTCGGGCAACTGGAACAATACTGCTGAAAAAAACGAAGTTGAACCTGTGTTGGGACGCATACTTAATGAGGCATTTAAAAATCAAAGCCAAATTCTAGTTCATTTTGGCGATTATTCGGAATCGCAACAGGCCGCTCTGCGCAAAATCTTTGCCGAAATTGGCGTGCTGTAAGAATGTGGTAGTTCATGTGTGTCTAGATGGGTTATTGATTATGCTGGCATAATTGCCAACCAAATGAGGTGAGTGACAGCGACAGGTGGCGACATGAATTTAGCGATATGGTGAGGTGGTGAATGACATGAGTGAAGTAAATGAGTTTTTGTGTGAAAGCACGGTTGATCGGGTTGAGTTCGATTTCGCAGTCAGTTTTTTGTTTTGGCGTTTTGGGCATGTGAGAATCCAGGATGAAGCGACTATTCGGGTAAACGGTGAGGAGCCAAAGAAGTTTGACCCGGAAGAGCCGCAGGATGTGGCGCTGGCTTTGCTCAAGTTCTTGCATCAAGAAGCACGTATGTTGCTCGAGGGTGACACATTGGTGATCGCTGCTTCAGACGAATCTCTCGAACTGCGGGTAGAGCCATCTGAAGAGTACGAGGCCTGGGTCATGCGGTTAGACGACGGCGGGATAATCGTCAGTACGCCTGGCGGTGAGTTGACAAGATGGACCGGGAATAACCCTCAAGTCCCCTGAAGCGTTTTCGCTACGACTTCTAACTGGTGTGCGTGTGGCGGGCGTTCAGGAGTGATCTTGAGTAGTCGATTGCGAAAACATGAAAAAGCATGCGTAGCAAAATCCAATACGTTACTATTAGCTTTGCGTGAACCGCCTATTGCATTGATTACTTCGAGTGCGTGGAGTCCTACTCAGTGAGGAGTCGAGATGCGTGACTACATTGATGATTTGGTGGCAAGGATGAGCGATGTTAGTCATCGAGAGCTAAATCCTCCCCCTCCGTCTACGGAGTGGATTTCGTGGAAGGCTACGCGTGAGGCTGAGAAGCTGGCTGATGAGAAGTATGTGCCGGTTTTGATTGAGTTTATTGAGAAGGAAAAAGTCAATCGAGTAAAAGGCGAAGCCTATTTTGTGTTGGCTAAAGTTGCTGGGAATACTGGGAGTGGGGAGGCTGTTCGGTTTCTGGTGTCGCGTTTCGGTAAGGAGAAGGTTCGCTACCTTAATGAAGAAATCCTGGATCTGTTAGCGAAGCTTCGGAAGCCTGTTGGGGTTGATTGGGCGAGTGTGATTGAGGCTACTGGGAGTCCGGTGGAGCGGATTCGGCATAGCGCGATCAAGGCGTTGAGTTATTCGTGTGATCCTGTGGTGGAGGATCGGCTGCTTGAGTTGGTTGATGGCGCTGTGGGTGAAGGGGAGGGGATTCTTGCGATTGGTGTGCTGGCTAGTAGCGGGTCTGAGAGGTCGATTCCTCGGTTGCAAGAGTTGGTTGATCATGCGCCGGAGGGTATGTCGGTTCTCGCTGAGACCTCGATCGTAAATATCAGGAAGCGCATGCCTGGTGCAGAGTTACTGGTTCCGCCTTCTGAGATGCGGTTGAGTGCGTTGTTGGCGAAGGTCAATGCGGAGCCGTTGCCTGAGCCTTGTGGCAGGCAACCCGGAGACGCCGGTAGAGCTTGTATGTCTGCAGCTCACTGGGTTGAGTATGAGTTGTATGAGACTGGGGTGTCTGTGCCGCTGAAGCAGCTGCCACGGCGGGAAGCAAAACGGGTGTTTGAACAATATGTTGATACTCGGGAGGATCGGGTTGAGCGGTTGGCTCGGCTAGCGCGCGGGTGTGGGGTTGAGCTCGGGGTCACCGATGAGGCGGTCCAGCGGCTCAATGATTGGTTCCGCGCCCATATTGAGCCCCATCCAGATGTCCCTGGTGAGATCGATGCCAAGTGGCGTTCAATAGTCCATGATGTGACGATGTTTTTGGCCGAGGTGTTGTTTGAGCATTACCCGAATCTGCACTGGGAGTTGGATGTGTGGGGTAAACGATTCGTTAACTATCATAAGCCTGTGCTCAAGGGTTTTAGCACCTCGAGTCCTAGGTCCACGTTTGGTTATGATTTTGAAGGGCTGATCCTGGGGCACGCTTACCGAGTGATACACGCACGTGGCTCAATACCTCCTAGTCAAATAGTTGAAGTACGTGGCGTAAAAATCGATCTCAACGACACCATCGAAAAAGATAGTGAAGAAGAGGATGTCGGTTATTTCTTGGAGATACTCGGGACGATTTCACGAAAGGAACAGAGTCCTGGCTGCTTGCCAGCCAGTGGTTAGGTCATTCGTGCCAGTGAAGCTGGGAGGTGACGTGCGCGACTACATAGATGGGTGAGTTGGTTGGATCGTGATGGCGCAAGCGCACCCCAAAGAACAGGCTGCGGACAACTAGTGCGACCAATGCTGCGGAGCTGCGCCGCAGGCCTAGGCAGAAGTACTACTGCGGAAAACCTGACAAGTAGCGTTAGCGGCGCACGTTATTCGGCTAGCTGGGCGCAACCGCTGAGCCTGCTTTAGTGCAGATGCACCTAAGCAACTGTTGCATTAGTATTACCTCACCAATCCAACGCCGGTTGAAATGAGCTTTCGTGACTACGCCAAACAATCCTGAAAATCCGTTTCCCCAGCAGCCGCACTATCCAGGTGGGCAGGGCAACTGGCCAACGAATCCTGCAGATAGTGGTCAGCAGTATTCCTACCCGCAACAGCAGTACCCGCAACAGCAGTACCCACAGCAGCAGTACCCACAGCAGCCGTACCCGCAGCAGCAATACCAGCAACAGCACCCGCAACCTGGGTACCAGGGCGATCCGGCGTACGGGCAGCAGCCGTACCAGCAGCAGCCGTACCAGCCGACTCAGCCAGGTTTTGCTGCCGGAGGAGCCAGCCCTGCGGCAGGGGCGGCCGGACGTCCCCGAATGAGCAAAAAAGAAATCTTTAAAAAGTCGCTCATGGGTGGCCTTGCAGGTGGGTCAGCAGTCATCATCAGCGGGATGCTATTCCATGGCAACGATCTGCATGACGACCTCAAAGTGGGGCAGTGCGTTTCCTCGCAAGGTGCTCACGAACAAGTCGACTTCGAGGTAGTCGACTGCGAAGATGATAGCGAATTCCATTATCTGGTAGCTTCGATTTATGATGGCTCGGCGCAATGCGGCGAGGAATACTCTTGGTATAGAGCAGGGGAAGAAGTCGACGGCAAAGAAAAAGTCCTTAAGACTGTCTGCGTGGTAGAAGACTTTGCAGCCGACAGCTGCTACGAAATGGTTACCGAGAACGTTGGCAACGGCTTCAAGAAGATCGCTTGCACCGATAATTTTACCGCGACCCAGTTTAAAATCACTGCGGTAATAAACGAGCACAACGCTGCCTGCCCGTCCGGGGAGCAACTGGTGACATATCCAGAGCCTGCACTCACTTACTGCTTCGAGGCAGGCAACAGCTGATTGCTTGGCGGCTACCCGCGCCCGCTACGGCCATCGCAGACCTGCCGTTCGTAGGGGATCCACCGAGGATGTGGAGTTATGTAGTGCGCAGATGAAACGCCGGGGGCAGTGCACTAGTATGACGACACAAGGCCAAATCCACGTGAAATGAGTTTTCATGACTACACCGAACACCCCCGAAGGTCAGTTCCCGCAGCAGCCGCCAAACCAGGGTGAGCCGAGCAACTGGCAGGGCACTCCAGCTGCAGGCGGGCAGTACCAGCCCGCGCCTGAGCAGCAGTACGCGCAGCCCGGCTACCAGCAAGGTCAGCCATACCCCGGGCCAGCAGCACAACCGCAGCAGCCAGAGCCGAACAGCCCCAAGGGTGGCGGTTTCATGCGTGTCATCAAGGGTCTGGCCTTCTTCGCTGTTCTAGTCGTCGTTGGCGTGTTTGTTCGTGGCTTCATTAATGACGCGTTCCATTCCTACCCCGAGCTGCAGCCGGGTAAGTGCGTCGTGTTCGAGGGAACCGTTGCGGACCTCGAGCACAAAGAAGTGGACTGCGACGACCAGTCGGTGTTCAAGTACGAAATCGCCAAAGTCTTCGACAAGGATGAGACCGCCAACTGCAGCGAATACGGCTCGTACACGATCGAGCAAGAGAAATACGGCTCCAGCGAGATACTCAAGACCGTCTGCATCATGGAGAAGTTTGAAGCCGACTCGTGCTACGAGCAGACTCAAGGCGTGGAAGACTACCAGCTGATTTCATGTCCTTCCGAGCTCGGCGCGATGCAGTTCAAGGTGACTAAGGTCGTAGATGAGGCCGGTGCGTCGTGTGCAGACGGCGAACTGCCGGTTTCCTACCCCGAGCCGGCTCGCACCTACTGCGTAGTAGCGGGCGGCTAATCAGCCATTTTTGGTGCGGTCAGGGGCAGCCACCCTGGCCGCACCATTTTTATGCCCACACCCGCCGCGGGCTTGGTAAAGTTCCCACGAAAATAGATGGCGACGAGGTGTCGCAAAGAGATGGGTTTTCGCTAGACTGAAGCCAGATTAGTTATGCCTAACCTATTTCAGTCGGGAGTGAGTTGAGTTACCTAAATCGGGTGCAGCAGGCCACGCCTCGATGGCGCACCTTGTTTTCCGTCGTGCTCGCCTGGGTAGGCGCGCTGGCTATCTTCGCCGTGTTCGTCGCCGTTGGTGCGGCAATCGATTCATACGCTGCGACCCAAATGATCCCCGCCAGCGTGCTGACCTGGCTGGCCGTGGCAGCGTTTGCCGCCGCTGGTTGCGCGTTGGCCAGCTCCTGGTTCTCGCATTGGGCCGCAGCGGTGGCCGAATCCCACATCCGGGCAGGCGTGATCGGAGCCGTCTTCAAGCGGGGCGTGGTGCGCGCATCCGGCCAGCACGGCACAGCGCTCGCCCTCGCAACCGAAGCGGTGGAGCAGGTCGCCCACTATCGAGCCGGTTTCCTCGGCCCGATCATCGGCGCAATGTCGACGCCGCTCATAGTTCTCGCGGCCACCGCAATCTTCGTCGATCCCGCCATCGCGGGCTGGCTGACGCTGTTGCTGCTACTCGTCCCGATTCTGATCGGCGGGTTTCAATCGCTGGTGCGGCCGGTGGGCCAGCAATACCGCCGCTCCCAGACGCAGCTCACCGAAAAGTTCCTGGAATCCATCCGGGCCCTAGACACCCTGGTATACGCCCGCGCCGCCGACCGCGCCGCCGAGCGGCTGGCCGCCCAGGGCGAAAAACATCGCCGCAACATCATGGGGGTACTGGCGGTCAACCAGCTGCTGATCTTCGTGGTCGACGCCGCCTTCACCCTCGCCATCGTGGTGGCCGCCATCGCCCTCAGCGTCGGCCGGGTGGCCGATGACAGCCTAAGCTTGGGCGCCGCGGTGGCGCTGGTGCTGATTTCCACCCTGGTCACCGGCCCGGTGAACGTCATGGGCCAGTTCTTCTACATCGGCATCGGTGGCAGGGCCGCCCAAAACGACATCAACGCCTATCTCGAATCGGCAGCCGCGGGCGATTCCGTGGCCGAAGCCGCTCCCGTAGCCAGCTCGGCCCCCGCCGCCATCGTCTTCGACGGCGTATCGGCTGGCTGGCCCGACGGCCCGGACGTGCTGCGCGACCTCTCATTTAGGCTCAACCACGGCGAACACGTCGCTCTCGTGGGCAGCAGCGGCATCGGCAAATCCACGGTCAGCGCACTCATCCAAGCCCACCTGCGGCCGCGCCAGGGCCGCGTCCAAGTCGCCGGGCTAGACGTCGCCACCGCCGACCCAGCGGAAATCCGCCGCCGGATCGCGGTCGTGGAACAAAAAACCTTCCTGTTTGTCGGCAGCATCCGCGACAACCTACTCATCGCCAACCCCACAGCAACCGACGACGACCTGTGGCAAGCACTCGAAGTCGCCGGATTGACCGCCGACATTCAGGCCATGCCCGCCGGGCTCGACACCGCCGTCGGCGAGCGCGGCCTGCTGATCTCAGGCGGCCAGGCGCAGCGCCTAGCCATCGCCCGGGCCGCGCTGCGCGACAGCGACATCATCATCCTCGACGAGCCCACCTCGCAGGTTGATTTGGCAAGCGAAGCCCACATCGTCGCCGCGCTGGCCCGGCTGGCGCGCAATCGCACCGTGCTGATGATCGCGCACCGGCCAGGGGCACTACTGCAGGCCGACCGGGTGATCGACCTGGCCGAGCTGCTGGAGGTGAGCGCATGAGAGTCACCCCCGATGGCTACAGCCGCCGCGAACTCACCGCCTGGCTGCTGCAACACACCAAGCAATTCCTGGCCCCCATCTCGGTGTCGATCATCGCCAGAATCATCGGCCAACTGCTCGGGGTGGCGATCTTCGTCGTCGCCACCACCGCGATCTACAACGCCTTCACCGACCAGCCCGTGTCGCTCACTGCCCTGATCTGGACGCTGGTCGGCCTGAGCCTGCTCAAGGCCGGGCTGCGCTACCTAGAGCACTACGCCGGGCACTGGGTGGCCTTCACCAGCCTGCAACGGCTGCGCGAACTGTTCTTCTCCCGGCTCATCCCGCAAACCCCGGCCGCAGTGACCGGCAGAGCAGGCTCTTCGCTCACCGCGCTGGCCACCCGCGACATCGACCAGATCGAAGTGTTCTTCGCCCACACCTTCCCGCCAATGGTGAGCGCGGTCGTCGTGCCGATCGTC
>PDWI01006673.1_pt1 | contig 14394 bp, 11 predicted proteins | sample 1430891 | NCBI WGS metagenome assembly PDWI01 (sample SAMN01162508, study PRJNA174530) | Oral metagenome, whole genome shotgun sequencing project. | biome: Marine environment; feature: Marine mammal; material: Swab sample of the gingival sulcus; isolation source: swab sample of gingival sulcus...
AAAATAACAGAAACTCTAAAAATCGCCATGATTATTAGAAAGATTAATATTTCTGCAATATCGCAGTCATTTTTTCCACCAAGGTTAAGTTCATCTAAATTCGCTACCTCTTGATATTCTAAACGCCAATAATTGGTCGTGTCATCAGGCGGTGCTCCCTGCGGCTCTAAATTAATTTTATAAGTAGCGGCATTTTTAAGATCAGTTGCTCCGCCACTGCCAAATGGATTTCGCCAATCCCAGTTGAAATAATACTTACCACCGACTTTTTCAAAGCGACCATAATATTCAAAAGCATGGTCTTTTGGGTCGTTCTTTGCGTAGAATAAATCCTTATCACTAAGCAAACCATCGCCCCTAAAATGAATGCGCCTAGCACCCCTAAATAAGTCTTCAGGCGGTTCGCTCTCAGATGAAGCGATGTCTCTAGACCAAAATTCCCACTTTTTCCAAGTGGCAATTCTCATATAATAACTATTAGAATTTATATCATACCAATCATCGGGCGGGTAATTATGCGCCGTCAAATAAGGTCTAATAATATTATTGTTGATGTGATTAGACACATTATAATTATCTGTATCATTGTTGATAGGATGCGTCGCTTCATATTGCGCAATCTGTGTTTCTAATTCCTCTGGGAAGTCAAAAAAGCGTTTATCCTTTATGTGAAAGGTATAGGCAGGGAATTTACTGTCTGCAATATCCTCATCTTCCCCTCTTAAAGGCGGATTGAAGTCACTTTTTTCCATTCTCTTCCACTCGAGTTCTATTCTATACGAACTATGTTCTGGCACCTTCCAGCGCGCACAGTATTGACCATTCTTTTTTACTATTTGATACATTGAATCCCAGCTATCTTTATTGGGACTCTCAAATCTGAAATTATACTTTTTATAAAAATTGCTATCTGTACTAAGCCTGTATCTAATTTCATCTAAACGCGGATTTTCCCAGTCGGCGACAAAATTAGGCGCATATATATTTTTACGAACCCAACCAAACCATTTTTTATGTCGCTCAAAGTCATGCCAGCCGTCAAGGTAAAAAAACTTAGTGTTTAACACAGTAAAATACCACGAATTGATAAACTCATCACTATGAAACGGCATCATTATACCAACGTTAAATGGCGCATAATAATATTCACCTTCTCTAAAAACGCCGTTTTCATCGGGCCCATTATCAATGCCCGTACCACTAGAACTGCCATCAACAGGCACTTGCAAAACCGTTTCTTCTGCATCGTCCGCCTTATTGCGTGCAACGACAAAAACTTGATATTTCTTCGCGCTATCTAAAGGAAATTTTATCTCAGGTCTACAATCCGTAGAACCCTCTTTAAAAGTGGCTTCTGTCGATATATAACGGCTCCTCATATAAAGTTCGCTACTATCTGGCTGCCTTAGGCGAGCAAAATATTTGCGGACACCGTTTTTTTGCGGGTTATAATCTATATTTTCACCACTTTTTGCTTGATTGTTGATTTTATTGATTAATCTTTTGCCCTCAAAAGAATTGATTTCATTCGTATGCGCAGAATAAGAACCCGCTGTCCTCACATCAATCCAAGAAGCGTTTAAACAATATTTTAAGGCTGGATTATTCATATACTTAGGTGCAATATAAACCGTCGGACTTCTCCTGATTAAGCCCTTAGCAAATTGTTTAGAAGTTGGTCTTGCTGTAACAAACATATTATAACCAAAAAATTCAGAAAACAAACTAGGTTGAGCCGTTTCTTCTATTTTTACCGATTGTGACGCCGTATACGTCTTGTCATCAGCTATTTTATCATATGTTCGTTGAGGCGTCTCATAATCTAGTTCAGGCGGGAAAAGATGGCTATAGCGAATATTTTCTACTGGAATATAACCAGCATCATCCACATTAAGCCCATTAGTAGAATAAATATCCTTTTTGCTATAGTAATTCCCCTTTGGTACATTATAAGTGACATCCTTATTTCTATACCAATGATATTCCACATCTAAAGTATTAGCAGCATCCACTATATAAAATTTTGGCATTGCCACTAATTTCGTATCGTCAGCGCCAATAATTTTAAAAACATTTTTGTCATATATCATTGGTTTTGCATATTTTCTATCTTTTAAAGGCAAGAAAACATTAACAGCCTCGGCAATAGTCGTTGGTGAAATCGCTTTATAAACAGCCAGTTTTAGCTCCTGTAGTTCTGGCACTTTAAAATTGGTCGTCGTTCCATCACCGACAGCATAATAAATCTTTTTATTATAATTACCTTTTCGCTTAAGGCTATTTTCACTATTGACAACGATAGGCTTATATTTCAACTCTACATCACCAAGATTTAGTTCTATATTTTCAATTAAAGTAGTTGTATAAGTGCTAATATTGACATATTGAGCATTAAAAGCAATCTTATTATTAGCATTTCTAAACTTCACCGTTTGCTCAGCAAAAACATCCTTATCATGACTCGCTATCGCATGATTTCCGTCATAAATAGGATTATTGTATTCTTGCTTGACTGCCGTGATTTTATCGCTCAGCATTTCTTGTGCAAGCATGACGTTATTGGTATAATGCGAAGATTTTGTCATATCATTAAAACTACCATCAACAACTCCGCTAAAACCAATAGTGCTCATAGAAAAACCTATCACTATCAATAATACCAGTACACTCGCTATTATTACTTCTACTAAAGTAAGTCCTTTGCTTTTCATTTTCTCACCCTCTTCAACTAGCTTAATACGGCCCTTGCAGTATTTCTAAATCACTATTTATCCTATCCTTAATATCAGAAAAAATATCATCTAAGTTGCTATGGGTTACACCGTAATCGAAATACTCTGCGCCCATAGCATTTGCTAGCCTTTCCGAACTGTGTTTGTCTGCCGAACGCGAAGAAAAGGCAATCACAAAAGCATCCACTCCCTCTACTGTTGCGTTATTAACCAATCTACGCCCCATCTCTTCCGCGTATACATCAGGCTGAAAGATACCATCAAATACATTTCTATCCCAATCAAAATTTATTGTTCTATTAAAGTTTGCCCCCGCTTCTGGCGATGGACTACCAACTGCACCGTCACCGTAGTAATAACCATTTGTCGTCACAGAAAAGTAGTTGGCATCCCCATCTGTTAAGACAATGGTATACTCCAACACTTGTTTAAGCTGAGCGATTGCTTCATGCGCCTTGTGATTAGCGTCACTAGCGCTATAAGTTCTCATCAATCGCCTGCTATAATTCTCCTCTACCGCGGACAACAAATTGTGATGATAATAAAAAGCTCTCCTAATACCATCACCAGTATTTGTACCATTGGAATCTTCCATGCCAATATCTATCCTATCAATTTCTGCTTGCGCTTGATGGAGTTCTGCTCCATCGCTTAAACTATAAAGAGGGTGCGGTAATTGCAAAGTCGGATTATGTTCTAAAGGCGCAGGATAGTTTGCAGTTCTATTATAAGGGATAATCGTTGCAAAAACATTGCCATATTTGCCCATTTCCGCTAAAAACCCCACACTCTGCTCGCGAATCAAATTACCCGCTGCATCAATTTCAGCCGCTCTACCGTTAAAAACATCCTTCAGCATATCAAAACGCGATACATAAGGACTAGGATAACGGATTCCATTGACTAAATCTGGCAAAAAGCCATTCGTAAATCTCGCGTCGTAATTTGCACGCGAAAGATAATTCATAGTCAAGGCAATATCTCCGCGCATAGAAATAGAATTGTCAATAATTAAACTAATATACACCAAGACATTATTGTCTATACCGCGATTTCTCACGGCAATCACATCGACAGGATTATCTGCATTATTTAAAATTTGCCTAGCATTAGCTACAATTATAGCTGCCTTCGCCTCAACCTCTGTCTTTATATCACGCAACAAATCATCGTCTTTATCATGAATAGCTATTCCAAATTTTACGAAGTGGTTGGCATCTTGAAAATCTCTTTCCCTCCTATCGCCATTTTGATAAGCTAACATTCTACCCCTTATCAAATCTGCTTGTTCGGCATCAGAAAGATATTCAGGAGGAATTTTATACGTTCCGTCTGGATTTTTCCGCCGCTTATCGAGTTCAGTCAAAAGAAACTGTTTAACAAAATCTAATTTTAACTCTTTATCCTTCACTTCAACTAAAACTTTTTGTTTATGAACAGGATTGCTTTCATTCGTAGTATGTAATCTATCATACTCAAAATAAACTAACTTAGAAGCCGTGACTACTGCCTTACCTGTGCTCGCATCTACTGTTGTATCATTCACAATAGCATAGTAATCCCACTTTGCTTTTAATTTTTTCGGTCTGCCATCTTTCTGAGCGGCTTTTTTATCATAAAAATCATCGTGATTCATCAAAAAAACCGCTTTGGTTGACTCTATATGCTTATTGAGCAAATTAATAGCTGCTCTCACTTCATTTTGATAAGTAAACTCTGTTTTTGCTGCCACTTGACTTGTCACTGTTAATTTAAAAGCATTAATAACTACAAGCATAATAATGACCATAATAATAATGCTCAAAAACAGTTCAATTAGAGTAAAACCGCGTCTTTTATTATTCATTTTCACTAGTGATACTCCCTCTCTATATGCAAATGATTGTTTACATCAATCTTCATAATAGAAGTAGCTGTTTCGACATTATTATGCGCTTTGTCAATATAAAAAGTACCAACAGAAGTCACCTCTATCATACTGCTACTAACGCTAGGCACAACCTTTATCGTCACATAAACTTCACCCACAGCCTTGCTTGCATCGGTGTTATAGGGAAGGAAAAGTTTATTGCTTGTGCCAGAAGCGCCCGCAACATATGGCGCGCCAAGCTCCAAAGTATCACTAGAATAAGGGATAACATCTATCATTCTAATCGTTTGCCCCGTATCCGTAAGATCTTTCAAGCGTTTCCCTTCAACCGTTGAAACAGGCGATTGCGTAAGCGGTATCACCTGTGTTCCATTACCATCAACTATTGTTTTTTGCAAAAAAGTATTAGCGAGTTCTATGCCCGCTTCCGCAATATAAAAAGCCGACATATCCTTTGACTGTTCAATTCCTATTTTTGTATTAGAAATCGTATAGCGGTAAAGCGCAATACTAAATATACTAGTAAATATCAAAAGCGCTATCGCCCACATCAGCGCCATACCGCTTTCATCTTTATGTATTTTTTTTAACAACGACTTGCTATTCATAGTAACCTCTTTATACAATTTTGCACTGTTTCTCTGCTTAATAAATGTAATTGTAACTATTCAGTCAAATAGTAAAAATCGTGTCATTTAAGGTCGCATGTGCGACCTGCCTAAATGACAACGCGGGTTCAGTGAATAGTTACGCGTCATTTCAATTCATCAAGGATTTGATTTCACTCTCACTAAGGCCAGTATATAACACTATTTTTTCTACACTTTCATCGCTTTTTATCATTTTGAGGGCAATTTCGTACTTGCTTTGTTCTAAGCCTTCTGCTCTTCCCTCTGCTCTTCCTTCTGCTAAACCTTGTGCAATTGCCTCTGCCCTAATAGCGCGTCTATTTGATAATTGGTCTAATTCATATTTTTTAATCATATCATCCCAATATCTATCTTTTTGTGCTTTTGTAAAACCTCTTACTCTTTCTACTGCTTCTGCCACAAGCGCCCCCTTTCCTTTCAAGTCATCAAATTCTTTATCTGTACTCGCTACTAACAATTCTGCCCAAATATCACTATTATAATTTCTATTTATATATTTACCAAGTTCTACATAACATTGTCTTCTATCATCAGACATTCGCGTGTAGCTTTCTTCGTGGATATAACAAACATTATTAATATATAAGTCGTTATCAAAAACATCGTGAAAAACAAAAACTAAACTCATTACGTTTTTTAAATCTTTATAGTCTTGTCCTTCTTCTAGTTGATTGGCATAAACCTTAGAATTATAATAAGATACTCTTTTAAATAGATTATAATGATTTTCGACCTGTATTTCCGCGTTAACAAGTGATGAGCAGAAATAATTAGAAAATGAAAACGTCAAGCTCGCTTGTAAGTGTTTATTTTCTGTATTATTTCTATTGAGCGCGGCAGCGCGACTGACCAAAGGAAACGAAGTTTCCGACGGGAAGTCATCATATACGAAACAAGCGATGAGCAGTCAGCTCATCGCCCATCAAGACTAGACGATAAGCTCGTCTATTATATACAATTTATCTTTCCACTACTAAGGTTGGTATGCTTGCATAGAGCGGATCGGGGTTGACATAGTCCGCTTTATAAATTTGAAACGTTTTAATACTTGCATCCGTATTGAGCACGCCATTGTTAACGATAGCCTGAGCATAGACAACTCCCCACTGTTCACCACTTGGATTATCGCTATTGACTAAATCCAAATCAGGAAACGCATCCTTAACTAATTGAAAAAAATCAGGTTCCGTATTGAATTTATCAAACTCGCCATCGTAGTTCGTCGCCACCATATGAATTTCACTGACAATAGTACGCGCATTCGCTATCAATTCAGCCTCTTTAGCGTCATCTATCGTCGCCATTAACTTCGGAATGGCAATCGCTGCTAAAATACCAATAATAATAACGACAACAATTAATTCAATTAACGTAAAAGCTCTACTCTTTCTATTCATAGTCTTTATCCCTACTATTTTAAAGCTATGTCGTCAATTCAAAAGACAACTTAAAATTATCTCTTGAATGGGCGACACGCGCCCACAAAAAACTATTTAGTTATAACCAACTTTGCATCGCTTCCGTCAGCCTTAGTACCTTTATAAATTTTAATTTCCTTCGTCGCGGAAACAGTATATCCCCACTCAGGATCTTTATTAGCCTCTTTTTTAGGATTTTCACCCTCGACAACTTTAACGTCAACAGAAGCATTTACTTCGTCAACCTCAACTAATGTAGGGTCTCCTTCGTGATTACTAGACGCCATTGTAATCGCACTAACAATTGTTCTAGCAGTAGCTAAATCTGCCTTTTCTCTTGCGTCATCTGTAGCAGCAAACATCTTAGGAATGGCAATTGCTGCCAAGATACCAATGATGATAACAACGACAATCAATTCAATCAATGTAAAACCTTTACTACGCTTTTCTAATAACTTCTTCATAACTTGTTCCTCCTCATGTAGAACGTATATTTGGTTGATTATTGTGCGTTTTGAGCTGCGGAGAAAATATCAAATGTAGGCATGAGCATTGCTACGACGATAAAACCAACGATGCCCGCCATAAAGACTATCATTACTGGTTCTATTAAGGACGTCATCGTCGCAATTGCCTCATCGAGTTCTTCTTCGTAAAACTCAGCGCTTTTATTGAGCATTTCTTCTAAGCTGCCCGACTCTTCACCGATTTTCATCATAGAAATCATCATCGGCGGAAAAATACTGATACCCTTTAGCAGGGTGCTTAAAGCAATACCCTTTCTAACATTATCGGCAACTTCATCGATTTTTTTAACTAAAACAGCATTATTTGTGCCGTTAGCTGCCGCTTTTAAAGAATCTAATAACGGCACACCGCTAGAGAGCAGCATTGCCAAGGTGCGCGTAAAACGCGAAGTTGCAACCTTTGCCATTGGTCCCTTTATAATTGGCAACTTTAACAAAAGATTATCAAAAAACAATTTGCCACTTTTCGTTTTAAGCGAGCGCTTAATTAAAAAAACAAAACCGATAATAATAGCTAACAATATATACCAAAACTTTTTCATAAATAAACTAATATTTAAAATAATTTTTGTGATAGCTGGCAAATCAGAACCAAAACTCTCAAACATCGACACAAAGGTCGGCATAACAAAGGTTAAAAGAACAGCAACAGCAGCAACGGCGACAACGCCAATTACCGATGGATAAATCAGTGCCCCCTTGATTTGACTTTGGATTTTATTTTCTTTGGTGTAGTGCTCCGCCATTTTTTCCAAAACGTCATCGAGATTACCAGACATTTCGCCCGTTTCAACCATGTTGATTAAAATAGCAGGAAAAACGTCGTTATGCGTATGCATAGATGACGATAAGACTTCGCCCTTTTGCACACTTTCTAGCATATCGCCCGCCACTTCGCAAAGCCTTTTATTATCCGACTGGTCTCTAATGACAGCCAAAGCTTCTATCAAAGGCATACCTGCGTGTAGCATAGTGCTCATCTGCTTACAAAAAATCGCCAAATCCTTCAGTGTTATTTTGGTTTGAAATAAGCCCAACTTAATCTTGCTGCCTTCTCTAACACGCTCTATGTTGACGGGCGAATGCCCCTTGTCTCTAATCGACCTAAGCACTTCATACTCTGACTCCGCGCTATAAGTGCTAGTAATGACACTACCCGCCCTATCAATTTCCTTAACATTATATGTAAAAGCCATAAGTCTATCCTATAAAAATTTCTGTATTGTTTTAATGTCGACTGAATATTTAATCAAGGTTTCTCTATCTATTATCCTCTGCCTATACAACTGCACAAGCGAATCATCCATTGTTATCATGCCCATATTTTTACCCGTTTGGATGATGGTTTGCAGTTGATGCGTCTTTCCTTCGCGAATAATATTTCTCGCAGCGTGATTGGCAATTAAGATTTCATTAGCAACCACGCGCCCCTTACCGCCAATCTTAGGCATTAATTGCTGTGAAATAATAGACTCTAACACAGAACCAAGCTGCACTCTGATCTGCCCTTGCTGGTGTGGCGGAAAGACATCAACTATCCTATCTATCGTTTTAGCTGCGCCTATGGTATGAAGCGTCGAAAGTACCAAGTGACCCGTTTCTGCCGCCGTTAGTGCCGTTGCTATCGTTTCGAGGTCGCGCATCTCGCCGACTAAGATAATATCGGGGTCTTGACGCAGCGAAGCCCTCAACGCATTAGCAAAAGAATGTGAGTCGTTACCTATTTCCCTTTGATTAACAATGCTCATTTTATGCCTATGTAGGTACTCTATAGGGTCTTCAATAGTGATAACGTGTTCCTTACGCGTATTGTTGATTTCATCTATCATGGCGGCAAGCGTCGTCGATTTACCGCTACCCGTAGGCCCCGTAACTAAGATTAAACCACGTTTTTTCTTAGTTAAACTGCGAATGACCTTTGGTAAACCCAGTGCTTCTATAGACGGCACTTCATTCGCCACTATTCTAAAAACAATAGCACAAGACCCGCGCTGGTGAAAGGCATTTACCCTAAAACGCCCGTAATCTCTAATCGCATAGGAAAAGTCGAGCTCTCCTACTTCTTCAAAACGCGCAAACTGCTCGTCGTTCATAATATCCCTAACGATTTCAGCGGTATCGTTAGGTTTGAGAATAAATTCGCTGATTTTAATTAATTCACTATGTAAGCGCGCCACAATACCAGAACCAACGGTAATGTGAATATCGGACGCGCCTATTTCTATGCCTTTGATCAATACCTTATTAATATCCATAGAAGCTCCTAATCAATGGTAAAGGCAACGCGCATCATCTCCTCGACGGTAGTTACCCCACGCAATACCAATTCCTTACAAGACTCTTTCAAGGTCATCATCCCACTTTCGACAGCCTTCTCTTCTATATCTTCGGCATTTGCGCCGTTAAACATTAGCTCTCTAATTTCTTTATCGACGACTAAAACCTCGTGTACCGCAACGCGACCATTGTAACCAGAATGGTTACAGCTATTACAGCCCTCGCCTTTAAAAAGCATTAATTTTTCATTTTCAGCAAAGCCTAATGCTTTTAATTCGTCTTTCGTCGCCAATTGTTTTTTGCCGCACTTCATACAAACTCTTTTAACCAAACGCTGGGCGACAATGCCAACAGTTGCCGTCGCCACGAGATAATTTTCCACGCCCATATCGACAAGTCTAAAAAGCGTACTCGAGGTGTCGTTAGTATGTAAGGTTGAAAGCACAATATGACCCGTAATCGATGCCCTAATTGCAATTTGTGCCGTCTCAGCATCGCGAATTTCACCGACCATAACAATGTCGGGGTCTTGACGTAAAATCGAACGCAAGCCACTGGCAAAAGTCAGCCCCGCCTTAGCATTTACTTGCACTTGGTTAACGCCGTCCATTCTGTACTCGACTGGGTCTTCAACGGTTATAATATTGGTTTCTGGTTTGTTAAAGTCTTTTAAGATAGCGTAAAGTGTCGTCGATTTACCGCTACCCGTGGGCCCTGTGACGAGAATAATGCCCTCTGGCACGCTCAGTATTTTCTGCAAGCGCGCAAGGTTGAGCTGATTAAAGCCAAGTTGTTCTTTATCAATAACAACACCACTACGATCAAGTAGACGAACAACGACCTTCTCGCCAAAAACGGTAGGTAGGACAGAAATACGCATATCTATCGGTCTGCCCTCTATACTCGTCTCTACGCGTCCATCTTGCGGAATGCGTTTTTCCGATATATTCATTTTGCCCATAATTTTAATACGGGTAACAATACCGCCATGTGTCTTTTTCGGCGTCGTCATTTTTTCTATTAAGGTTCCGTCAATACGGAAGCGAATTCTAACCCTATTCTCAAAAGGTTCAATGTGAATATCACTCGCCTTAGCGCGAATTGCCTGCTGTATAATTGTATTAACCAATCGAACCATAGGCGAATTCGTTACAGCATCACTTTCACCCTCATCTTCAGTTAGGTCGAAATTAGCCTGCTCTGTATATTCTTTCGCTGCCTTTTCCGCTTTCTCCGCTTGGTCATAATAACGCTGAATGGAACGCAAAATATCGGCTGTTGGCGCTAAAACAGCTTTAATATCCATGCCCGTGGCAAAGCGTATATCGTCAACTGCTATCATATCGAGCGGGTCGCTCATCGCCACTGTCAAAATCCCCTTATTAAGCGCAACAGGGATTGCTATATGTAAACGTGCCAAATTTTCTGTAATTAGCTTAGGAACCTTAGGGTCTATGTTAATAGTATTAATGTCAATAAAGGGTATACCAAACTGCGACTCTAGCGTTTGGTAAATCTGCGCTTCTTGCACTATGCCCAGTTCCACCAAAACATTACCAAGTTTTTTGCCAAGTTCACGCTGCTTACCAAGCGCAAACTTCAGTTGCTCCTCTGTGATGATCCCCTGTTCAATTAAAAGATCACCTAATCGTTTTTTACTATTCATAATTTCTCCTAGATAAATAAATATGTTGTTAACTCAGGCAACAATATCGTTAAAAGTGTTCCCAAAGTCAAAAATGGCGCAAATGGAATACTACTATTTCTATCAACCATTTTAAATAAAATTAATAACACCAAGCTAAAAGCAGCAATTACAGTTGTTATAAACAAAGCTGTCAATGCGTACGGGAAAGATAAAAAAAAGCCTGCAACGAATAAATATTTCACATCTCCCATACCAAAACTGTTTTTATGAAATAAGTTTGCCACTAAAATAAAAACACCTAAAATGCCACCACTAGCGCAAGCGCCCAATATTGCCGCTTGCAAACTGTTGTACTGTAAGTACACCAATACTAAGCCCAACAAAAATAAAAATAAATTCAGACTATTTAATATTTTGAAATGGTATAAGTCTATCATAAAAATAACTAAAAGTACAGAGCTAGCCAACATAAAAATAGCAGAAATAAGCGATATACCATAAACATAATAAACTGCTAAATAGAGCAAAGCATTGATACTTTCAATTAAGGGATAAATAAGTGAAATTTTTTGCTTGCAGTAACGGCAACGCGCACGCATAAAGAGATAGCTAAAAACTGGTACTAAATCAAGTGGTTTTAATTTTGTATCGCAGTTAGGACAATGCGAAGCGGGAAAAGCGAGGTTTTCCCCACGAGGTAGTCTGTAAATTACAACGTTTAAAAAACTACCTATAACTAATCCGTATAATAAAACGATGATGATTAAAAATAAATTCATTAAACATTCCTAAATAATAATATTAAATTCAACTGTTCAATTAACGATTGAAACAAGCCTTAGATACCCAAAGATATGGGCGACGAAGTCGTATTCGCGAAGCGAATATAATGAGTGCTGAATCGTTCTGCAATAGATTTTCGCGGAGTACTCGCTTCGCTCGATAGCACGCGCGAAAACAATTGCGCCGCCGCGCGCTGGCGGCTTTGACAATCGTTTTTGATTTTTAAGTTGTAATTTACTATGTTAATAGTGTCTTATAATTGCGGTTTGTAAATTCTGCGTCTTTCGAGGGAGAAGACGGGGTCGGAGAAGTTGCCTTCTTCTATGCTTTTGACTGCTTTATCAAAATCGTAAACTGCTGCATCGATGATATCTATGTGATGTAAAAGCTCCGCCTCTAAAAACAGTGGCTTTTTCGGGCTACCGTATTCCGCTTCGTAATGATGCGCTAAAATCATATGTTCGAGTAGCATTATTACCTCGGCATCTAAATTCAACAATTTACCTCTTTCGCCGACGAGCTGAACGCCCATCGTAATATGCCCAAGCAAATTTCCTCTAATACTATATTCGGAAACAAGTCCTGCTGAGTTTAGTTCCATTTCATCAATTTTGCAAATATCATGTAAAATTACACCTGCAAATAATAAATCACTATTGACATTAGGATAGACCTGACATAATTTCTCTGCCACTAAAAGCATACGGTAGATGTGATAAGCCAAGCCCGAACGAATGGCATGATGAAAAGATTTAGCAGCAGGATAAACCAATAATGCGTCTCTACGCAAATCAATAATGTCTAAACAGAGCGCTTTTATATCTTTATTTTGCATCCCAGTGACTACCGAAGTAATATAATCAATATAAAACTCGCCGCTTTTGGGTGCAGATGGCACAAAATTTTCAATTTTAACTTCATCATTTGCACTAACTGGTCGATATTTCTTAATGGAGAGTTGACGCTGATTTTGCCATTCATTCACTTTGGCAGAGATTTTAACGATTTTGCCTTCTTGGATAATATCAAAGGCAACTTCTTCAGCATCCCAATACTTCGCATTGATTTCACCTGTTGTATCTACTAGTGTTGCATCTAAGTAGCGTTTGCCCGCAACAGTAGTGCGCAGGTTTGCTTGTTTAACTAGATAAAACCCTTGTATATCCTGTCCAACGGTGAATTCAGAAATTTTTTTAAACATTTGTCCCCCCAGTATGTTAATTGATGAATTTTTATGATATTATACCATTGATATTATACCATAAAAAAATAAAAATAAGCAAAAACAGTAAGCTTTTAAAGGAGTATTTATGAAACGCGACATTGCAGCCTTTATGCACGAACTTTTAACGATAGCACTTGATAATAATGCCACCGATTTACATATGTGCGCTGGTAGCAAACCAATGATGCGCATTAGTTCAAAACTGCAGCCAATAGAGTCTCAAGAACGATTAGAGCCTATGCTTCTAAAGCAAATTGCTCATCATTATTTAGATGATGCTAAATACGAACATTTGATGCAATATAAGGCTGTCGACCTCTCTTATTCCAAACCTAATTTTGGACGTTTCCGTTGCAATTTTTATTTGCAGCGCGGTTCTATCGCCTGCGCATTCCGTTCGCTCCCTTTGGATATTCCCGATATTGAAACCCTAGGTCTACCGCCTATTGTGGAAAACTTTTTACAAAAATCAAAAGGTTTAATTTTGGTTACTGGTGCAACGGGCAGTGGTAAATCGACTACTCTCGCCAGTATGATACAAAAGCTAAATAATAATTTTTGTTATCATATTACAACAATAGAAGACCCTGTCGAATTTTTACACAGACACAGTACCAGTTTAGTTACACAAAAAGAAATCGGCGCTGATGCCAATAATTTTGTCGATGCACTGCGCTCATCTTTACGCGAAGACCCCGATGTAATTATGCTTGGCGAAATGCGCGACGAAGAAACGATTTCTATTTCTTTAACCGCTGCTGAAACTGGTCATCTAGTTTTATCAACACTACACACTAATGGCGCAGTTAAAGCGATAGACAGAATTTTAGATACCTTCTCCACTGACCATCAAGCACAGGTCAGGGGGCAATTGGCAACGGTAATAGAAGGCGTTGTCTCGCAACAATTATTACCTAAAAAAGATGGTTCAGGCTTAATTTTAGTCAGTGAAGTCTTGGTTGTAACGCCAGCGGTTAGAAATCTAATTCGCGAAGGTAAACACTATCAAATCAACAATTTAATCCAAAACGGCAGCAAATTCGGTATGCAATCGTTAGAGCGTTCGCTTGCCGATTTAGTTAAAGCAAATATCGTCGACGAAGCTGAAGCAAGACTTAGGGTAAACGATATACAATTATTTGAAACTTATATCAAAAGAGGTTAAAATGGCAACTCATATCAACATTAGTAAAAGCAATTTAATTATTTTTATGCGTCAACTCGCATTAATTATGGATTCTGATATTTCGCTCTACGAAGGCTT
>PDWI01006674.1_pt1 | contig 14390 bp, 12 predicted proteins | sample 1430891 | NCBI WGS metagenome assembly PDWI01 (sample SAMN01162508, study PRJNA174530) | Oral metagenome, whole genome shotgun sequencing project. | biome: Marine environment; feature: Marine mammal; material: Swab sample of the gingival sulcus; isolation source: swab sample of gingival sulcus...
GATTGAAATAATTCAAAAAGAGGTCAAGCTCTATGATGAGTTAAAGCAGATCGAAGAAGATAAGAAAGAGATTATTATCAACAACGATGTTCAGGCTTTGAAAGCCATCACAGCTAAAGAGCAGGCTTTTGTAAAGACCATCGTACAGTTAGAATCACTAAGAACTCAAGCTGTGGATGGTCTTTGTCGTGAAAAGGGGGTTGGCAAGTTAGAAACTTTAAACGAAGTTTATCAATTGCTCAATCCATTTGAAAGCGATCAGTTGAAGGTTTATGAACAAAAGTTGGTCAGAGTAATAACTGAAATAAAAGATAGTAATGAATTAAATAAAAAATTAATCGAGCAATCGCTCGAATATATCAACGTCACACTGGCAATAGCAAGCGAACTCGGAATGGAGGATGCTGGCTATGGCAAGGGTGCAGAAGAGAGAGAAGTCAAGTCAGGTAAGGGATTATTTGACGCGAAAGTATAGGAGAAATAATGGCGTCAACTTTTTTTGGATTAAATATTGCGAGATCAGGACTCTTTGTTTCGCAACAAGCGTTAAATGTCGTTTCACATAATGTTGCCAATGCCGATACCAAAGGTTACGCACGTCAACGTTTAGAAACATCACAGTATACACCATTGCCTCTTGCCGGTGGTGAGGGACAGCTGGGTACGGGTGTTGAAACCAATACTGTTCATCAAATTCGCAATGAATTTTTGGATTTTAAATTCCGCAATGAATCTAGTATTCAAGGTGAGTGGGATTTCAAAAAGGAAATGTTTTCGGCGATTGAATCTATTTTTAATGAGCCGAGTGATAGCGGTATTATCAAAGCCACTAATCAGTTTTTTGCAGGATTGCAAGAGCTTAGCAAAAATCCAGATAACTTAACTACTAGAGCCTTGGTTCGCCAAAGGGCTATCGCTTTAACCGAAAGTGTAACTAGGGTATTTGGACAGCTAAAAGATGCTCAAAAGAATATTGACTTTGAAATCGATACAACAGTCGCTCAAATCAATAGTTATGCGAAAGAAATTGCAACCTATAATAAATTGATACACGAAACCGAAGTTGATGGCGGTGTTGCTAATGACGTCCGTGATAAAAGAGCTTTAGTAGTTGATAAATTATCAAAATTAGTGGATGTTAAGGCTTTTGAGGACACGGTAAAATTAAAAGATGGTAATTTTGGTAAACGCTTTAATGTGACGATTATGGGTATGCCATTAGTTTCTCACTATCAAACCAATAAGATAGATACTATCAAAAGACGGACCAAACTACACCCTGATGATGCGGAAAATGTATTGGAATTGCGTTGGACGCATCAAGGTAAAAAAATCGCCAGTTTTAATTCTACTAGCGGCAAGATAACTGCCCTTTTAGATATGCGTGACGGCGATAAGGAAGTAAATAAGGGAATACCTTATTATATAGAAAAACTAAATAATTATGTCAACAAGGCTTTTGGTGAGTTAAACCGTATCCATATGAATGGTTATGGTTTGAAAGACGCAATGGGTAATAACAGTCACAATGTGATGATGTTTACTATGGATGGTAAAAGTACGGTCAATTTTGAAGCAGATTTGAAGAATAACGGTTTGACCACTATTGATGCAGCTGGATTTAGTTTGACTGGTGCTCAAGAGATGAGCACATTAACAGCCGACATAAATACGACATTAGCTGATTTTGCCACTGCTACGATAACAGCTGAACAAAGAGATGACCAAATTGCAGCTTTGCTGAGAAAAGAAATTGCCCAGCAAAATAATTTGCTAAAAGCAAAATTTGAAAAGTACAACGACGATCATCCAAGTCAACAAAAAACATTTGTGCCAAAAACTATTATGCGTTTTTCTGATGATAAATATTATTTAGTTGACCAAATTAGTTGTGATAGATTTAAAATATCTGAAGACGTCGATTTGGATTTGAATAAGTTCGCTGCTGCTACTGACCCTGATAAGACACCGGGTGATAATACCAACGCTTTGGATCTTGTCAATATGCGTAGCAATCAAGCTATGTTTGCTTGGGGTAGTCCCGACGACTACGTCAATAGCTTAGTCGCCAATCTGGGAGTAGATTCAGAAGCTGCTACTAAAGTCGTCAAAAATCAAAAGATTTTGGTAAATGAAGTGGAGAATCGTCGCCAATCAGTAATGGGTGTTTCACTGGATGAAGAAATGGGTGAAATGATTAAGTTTCAACATTCTTATACAGCGAATGCCCGCGTATTAACAGCGATGGATGAATTATTAGATGTAATTGTCAATCGTATGGGCTTGGTTGGCAGATAGGCGATAGAGTAGAGTAAACGAGGAGTGCGTTATGCGAATAACAAATGCGATGATTAATAATAATTTACTATTTAATGTCCAAAATAATTTAGAGCGAATGTCTAAGAATATGAAGCATCTAAATAGTGGCAAAATGGTAAATAAGCCGTCTGACAATCCAATAGCGACCGCTAAGATTTTACGATATAACACCGATCTTTCAGAAGTAGAACAGTACAAAAAAAATGTTCGTGATGCGACTAGTAATTTAGAAATTACAGAAACATCAATTGCTGAAATCGGCGACTTAGTACAAAGGGCGCGAGAATTGGCAGTACAGGCAGCCAATGATACTAATTCACCTGAAGATTTACAAAAAATTGGCCATGAACTGGAGCAATTGACCAAACATCTGGTCACAGCTGGCAATTTTAATTTTGCTGGCAGATATATTTTTTCTGGTTATAATACCGAACAACCGCTACTGAATGATGACGGCAGTTTAAATCCCGTCCTTGGTGTCGAGAATAAAAAAGCTACCGAAGTTGATAAGTTGCAAATTTTGATTGGAACTAGAGAAAGTATTGCTTATAGTACTCATGGTATTCAGGTTTTCGGTGAAGCTGCAGATTTTGATATTATAAAATTTGGTGCTGATGGTCAGCCTGTCAAAGACGCGAGTGGTGCTTTTGTCAAGGAAACTAAAAAATTTCCAGCCTTAATTGGAGAAATGCGTCAGTTTGCCAATGCCTTAAAAGTTGGCGACAAAGGAAGTCCAAGTAAGTATTTAGAACTGGTAGATAATAGTATTGATAGACTGCTCGTCGAAAGAGCTGATATAGGAGCTAGAGTTAACCGCTTAGAGTTAGTTAATCAAAGGCTAAATGACAATGAAATGTCCTTTACTGAATTATTATCACATGCTCAAGATACCGATATGGCAGCCGAAATAATGACTTTTAAGAATTCTGAAAATATTTATAGAGCTGCTCTATCGACAGGTGCGAAAGTAATTCAGCCGACATTATTGGACTTTTTGAGGTAAACGGAAAAATATAGATATTACAAATCCCCCAAACAGATAGTTTGGGGGATTTTTTAGGTCTAATCCTTGATAATTTGTACGACTTGATTGCGACCATTCTCTTTGGCTTGGTAAAGTGCTTTATCGGCGATTTCAATATAATCCCTGTCCTTTTCTTTCACTGTATTGATGGTTGCTAACCCAATACTGATGGTTACATCAGGATAGTTGTGTTGAGGGTGCTTTATGTTTAATTTTTCTATTTCTTTTCTGATTTTTTCAGCTTTGTTGTATGCCTCTTCTGCCGTCTTATGCTGAAAAAAAGCAATAAACTCTTCACCGCCATAGCGAGCTAATATTTGTTGATCAGAGCGGAAGTTTCTAAAGAGCGTTTTAGCGATTTGAGCTAAGACTTTGTCGCCCGCTAAATGCCCGAGATTATCATTATATTCTTTGAAGTGGTCTATATCGATCATAAAGAGGCTCATCTTTTCTTGCTTGGATTTTATTTTCTTCAATTGTTTTTGATAAAATTCATCGAAGGCTCTCCTATTATAGACTTTAGTCAGAGCGTCTTCTTGCGATAATTTATTCAGGTAGTTATTAATATCTTCCATTTTTTCTTTGGTGTTTTTGTCTTTAGTAATAACTTCCTGCATTTTTTCTTTAATGGCTATATTGTTAATTGTTATCGAAATAAAGGTTGAAATTTGTTCAATAAACTCATAAGAAATATGGGCATAGGCATTTTTTTCGATAGAGAGTATTAGGCAAATTGCTATGGTTTTCTCTTTGGAGATAACGGGGTTAATAATCGCAGCATTATAAAGCTGAGCGTGCGGGTGCAACTTTTTAATTAGCTGATATATCGTTTTATTTTTTTTGTAGTCATTGATGATAATCGGTCGCTTATCGGCAAATAATTTTTCGAGTTGTTTTTTCTCTTTTTCCAATGTTATTTCATAATCGGTGATTTCTTCATAAATGTTGCGACTAAAATAACAATTTATTTTGTGAGTAGCAGAATTATAAGAAATAATATTGTAAGAATCCGTTCTTATTATTTTTTTTAAAATTTTATAGCTAGATAAAATTAGTTCCTGATAACTATTTGCCGAAATGATAGCAGAAGCAAATTTGTCAATCGCATTAAGTCGACGGAAAAGATGTTGAATTTGTCGTTGTTTATCGGAAATTTCTTCTCTGTATTGTTGCAGTTTTTGTTTTTCTTCTAAATATTGATTATTATGTTGGCTAAAGAGATATTTTTCGTGCTGAATATCAATAAATTTATTTTGTTCTAAGTCGATAATAGCATCATTATTTTTAATTGCTTTGGCGTATTTTTCGATGTAGGGATGAGCTTTTTCATATTGTTTCTCAGCGATATAATAATCGATAATATAGGATAAAATTTTGGCTTCATCTTTGTAATTTGCCTTGCCCTCACAAAATTCATAAACCTTGCAGAGTTTAGGAATTAAGTGAGCAAGGTCAGCCTTTAGCTTTCTGGCATAATCGTAGTAACTAAGCGAATAAGATGATAGCATATAATAATCATTAGTTTCAATCAGCTGTTCAGAAAGTTCATCAAAGATAGTATCTATGGATTTGAGATCACCGTCCAAATATAAAAATCTCATTTGTACTGTTTTGAAAGTTGCCGTGCTGAGATTATTGATGTTTTCTGGCATATTATCGCGACAAAGTCTATAGTAGTGGAAACTTCTATCAACATTTCCCAGTTGGTATTCAAGATTGGTTAAATCGCAACAATTATAAAACCAAAAGGAATCGTGTTCTTTATCACCAGTGGGCAAATCAGCAAGTAATTGGTGAGCTTGGGTTAAATAATAGAGTGTTCTCTCATAATCTTCAAAATTACGATATATTTCACCGATATTATGTAAGGCTGTCGCAGCCAAGATTTTCATTTCACTATTATTTTTACAGTAGTTGATAACTTGATAGTAGCAAATAATTGCCCTATTGGTTTGATTAATAGTTGTATAGGCATTGCCCAAAATATTATAACTGATAATTAGGGCATCATTGTGACCAGCATTTTCAACTCTTTCAAACAAATCATCAATGCTTTCATTAATTATGGCTAGTTTATCGTTGACTAAATGATAAGCTAATAGTTGGCTATCAATGATAATATTAAAAATATAGTCTAATTGATAGCGTTCGCTACTTTTAAGTTCATCAAGTATTTGTTTGAATTGATTAAGATTATTTAGATAGAGCTGACGCAGTTCTTTATTCAATTCAAAGTTATTAATATTTTGGTAATTTGGAGGTATTTGCATTTACTTTGCACTTCTTTCATTTAGTTTAGAACAAATTGTATTTTTCCCTTTTTTCTTTGCTTGATAGAGGAGCTCGTCGACATCTTTTAATAATTCTTCTCCACTTTGATTTTGGAGTAGGGGTAGATGGTAAGCACCTAGTGAAATCGTTAAGTTTTTATCGTCGTCTCGCCTGTATTTAATGGCTAAATTATGCACTGTTTTTAGCATAGTTTTTGCCTTATTAATTGCACCTGAAGCAGATAAGCCGAGTTCAATTATAATAAACTCTTCGCCACCATAACGGGCAAAAATATGACTAGGGGAATGTTGTAGTTTTTTGATAGCCTCGACGATGGCAGTTAGACTTTCATCGCCTTTAATGTGACCATTAATATCATTATAGAGTTTAAAGTCATCAATATCAAACATAAATAAACTTACGCTCAGCTTATTACTATTGGCCTCGTTGAGTAGCTGAGGGTACTTTAGATTAAAACAATATCTATTGTTGATTTGGGTTAGTGCATCAATTTGACTGAGGTTTTGATGGTATTCGATTAATTTATCTAAGCGTTTTTGTTCTTCTTTTAAAGTTTTGATTTCCTTGTTTAGCTTATTGGTTGATAGATTATTTAAAATACCAATCACTAAATAGGGGCTTAAGGTTTGGATTAATTGTAAATGTCTATTGTTATAAGCATTCTTTTCTTTGGCTTGAATCGTCAAAATCCCAACCATTTCTTTATCGAGACATAAGGGATAATAAATTAAGGAAGAATTGATTTTAGTTAACCTGCTACTACTGATTTCGTTAATTTTTTCAGCATAAATATCGCCAGTGATAATCGCTTTACCGCTGGTGATAACTTCTTCGATTAATTTACTTTGGCTATCTTCTTCTATGCTATAATCATCTAAATAATCGCCTTGGTCATAATAGTAAGGAGCTACAAATTTTCCTTGCTGATTTTTATAGAATAAGGCGATAGAGTCTATGGTCATAATATTGGATAAATCCTGTTGAACAATACTCTCTAACGAAGTAAGACTTTCAGAAATTAGTATTTGCTTACTCAACTTATTAATAATTCGCAGTTGGTCATTTAATATTTTAGATTTTTCGTTATTGGCTTGTAGTTCTTGGATTAACTCCTTTAATTCTCCTGTTTGTTTTTGGAGATCAGAGGTCAAGTTTTTCTCTTGAGCGTATTCGACAAAGAGGTCGAGTTCTTTGACTTTACGCTGATTATTATCACTATTAGAATTATCGATTACATTATGAAGATTACGATAATAGTTAACCATTAAGTTGTGGTCTTGATTGGCGATAGCATAATCGATAATTTGTAAATATAGTTCTTTTAATAAATCGTAATTGGTGTTGTTGCCAATTATTTTAAGAGCAGGGGTCATAATGTTTACCAATGGTTTTAAGTTCTCTTGTGCCCTTTTACTGTATCTATACGTATTGTACAAAAACTGTGATGCGGAGGGGAAAGCGTTTTGACTAAAATAGATAAAAAGTAACTCTTGAATATTATCGATAATATCTTTGTAATTGCCCTCAAGAATGCTCTTGTAAATTTTGGCTTCGGTAATAAAATGCTCAACTCTTTTGGATATTTTTTCAGTTGGCACTTGTTTGATTTGCTCTAAATAGTGACTACATGAGTCAAGGTCATCTTGGTCAGTGGCAATCGTTATTAGATTGACTAGAACAATGCTATAAGTATCGTAACTATTTTCATTTACCTCTGGGGAATTGAGTAATTCTAGTAAAATAGAGTATGATTTTTGCCAATAATAAATCGCCTGCTCAACTTTTTTGTATTTGTAATAAAAGCTGGCTAAATTATTGTAAGCGGTAGCCGAACGCTCACCAACTAGATTAGCTTCAGCTTCGCTTTGACAGATAATATTATTGAGGATGATTGCTTTTTCGGTGTTGTCGATTGCAAAATAGCCTAAACTTAAACGTAGACAGGCCTCTAGATAGAGATCGTGATTGTCAGAATTTTCAGCATCGGCATAAACATCATCAATCAGCTTGTTTACTTCTTCTATATAGCCGAGAAAGCAAAGTGCAGAAATTTCTTCTATTCTCAATAATAGATTGTATTCATCATCACACTGGAAACGCTCAGTATCTTTTAGGCTTCTGATTAGGGCTAATGCTTCTAGTGGATTTTTATAGATTGATTGACGTAAAATTGGTATTAAGTCAAGTACGTTTTTAGTCTTTAAGGTTAGGGTCATAACATCCTCTTATTTTTATTATAAACTGCAAAAAACAGCTGTCTTATAGCACGAATATCTCTTTCAAGCTCTCAAATTTTATAAATGAGGGCATATAATGAGTTTATCGGCATAAAACAGCTGCAACAACAGTCATATTTATTATTTTTTTAAAAAAATTAGAAAATTTTTATAGAGAATACTTAGAATATATATTTTTCGCTATTTAACATCTTGCTGGCGATAATTGTTAAAATGATACTTTGCTGAATTGCGAATGAAATTATTAATTATGAACTTATTTACATCACAATAATTTGAGTTTTCGGAAAATTTATCTGATATGTTCAATATAAACAACATAAAAATAAAAACAATATGAAAATAAAATCTATTTATATTCAGAACTATAAGATTTTAAATAATTTTAAAATTGACTTCTGCAATAATTCGGTTATCAATCCAATAACCGTAATTTGCGGTATAAATGGTAGCGGAAAAACAAGCCTGCTTGAATTTATAAATGAAGTTTTCAAAAAGCAGAATATAACACTTGCTAATCAAAAAAGTAAAATTGAGATTGAGCAAAAAGGATTATTTACAAGCAAACCCATAACCGGCAAATACGAATACACCTTAACAAGCAGTTTTTTGAACACCCACTATCTTTCAAGCTCTCAGAGGATATAAACTAATAATTTTGAAGTGATAAACCCACTGAGTTAGTGCAGTCCAGGAAGTGTCCCCAAGGAGAGGACTTTTGAACTGAGTCTGCAGGGCGTAGGGAGCGATCGTGTGAATATCTGGGAGATGTCTTGCCTGGGTGGCATCATATGAATGAGTGATCAGGTCGGCCCTTTCAGTCGAAACATGCTCCGCTCCAACAGCGTCAACCAGCTCCTGAATAATTTTCAGATCCATCTCTCTTACCTTTTCCTGTTATCGGTATATACGAAACATCTGCAGCAACCAGATGCGTGACCTAGAAAAGATAATACGTCTTGAACCGATGTACAACCAGGAGCCCGTTTTACACCAGATTGTCAGAGGGAGCCTCAAACCAGCTTTCCATATTGCCATCACCAGCAACAGGAAGCGGCTGCCATGGTGTTATCTTTTTCAGCAAGGGAGCCGCTTCAATCTCTTGCTCAAAAGCACGTGAAACAACAAGATTGGACAGCGACAAGGTGTCTTTGATATGAACAAGCCGTATCTCTTCGATCGGAATGGAGCCAATTGTGTTATAGCAGGCCGACAACGCATCCTCATCACGATCAAACCAGATCGGTATTGCCCCTTTTTCCGGGCTGATCGCGGTCAAACAATTGACATAGGTTTTTTTCCGATTCATTTTCTTCACCAGTCTGGCGCTGACAAAATCGGCAAAACCGACACCAAGTGCATTTCCGGCTGTGGCATCTGTCAGGTCTCTGACAAAAATCCGTTTAATCCGCATATCACTTTGAAAATCGTCAAGAATATCACGATTGCGCCCGGTAACATTGGTATCCATACCGGTACCCGAGATATCTTTACCGATACGGTCAATAATCAATACATCAATATCGTTAAATGGCAGCCGGGCCATTATTTTTTTTGCATAAATCAACAACTCCCGTTCACCTTCGCAGATATTGTCCGACGTACATGCACGAATCTCCGCGATCTGATGATACGCATTTTCTACGATACCAAGACCGAAAAGAATCGGCAGGCGTCTGATAATCTCCTGACCAACCGTTGTGACAATGTTTCTGAACGTCAATTGAACAGCAGCCTTATGATAGAATTCCGCTCCTTTATGCTTGCCCATGCCGATTGCCATCATCTTCATTAATCCACTTTCGATCGGGCCGCTGAATTTGGTATGGGCTTTTACCCGGTTAACAACCACGATATGATCTGCTTCTGATGCCAACCGATCAATATAGATCGGATAGCCAGCGTCAGCATCTCCAAGATGAACAACTTCCATCGTACTTTCTATCGGGCAGCCACAGCGAGATTCAGTAATACCAAGACCCTCCAGAACCTTCAGCTGCCCCTCAGCAGTAGCTCCGCCATGACTCCCCATAGCCGGGAAAATAAACGGTTCAGCACCACACGATTTCAGCTCAGCGACCACCGTTTTCAAAACCAGGGCGATATTGGCAATCCCCCTGCTGCCAGCCGTTATCGCTACCCGGTCACCGGGCCGAACCATGCTGCCGAGATGCATGGCTGTCAACTCGCCGCGAATCGTTTCAGCAATATCGGTTACCCTGGTCCGATCAAATATCTGCTCTATTCGTGCAACTTCCGGATGTTTCATAGGGTCTCGGTCTCCTGACAGAATCATAGCTTTCCTGCAAATTCAGGATATCAGACATGAAGGCAATCGACATATGATTATATTGTTTCACAACAAAGGGTATTGCCTTCATGTCAAAACCTTTTAATCGATAACCATATCTACGGCTGTCTTTTGACACTGGTGGCAGGAAAAAATGAAGGACAGGAAATGATCTATACGTACCCCGACTCCTGGCAGTGATCTTTCAGAAAGAGGAACAATTTTTTCAGGGCAGTCCGTTCCCTTTGATAGACACTGCTCCTGGTCACCCGATAAACCTCACTTATTTCAATAACACTCTGTTCCCGACAATACGGAGACAAACCATACCGTCTCCTGATCAGGTCCCCGCTTTTTTCCGAGAGCACGGTCTCGATCCCCTCCAGGAGCAGCATTTTAAGCTGTCGTCCTTCAGTCACGCCTTCCGGTGATAACCGATGTTTCAGATCTGCTGGTACATCCGGCAGCCATGCCGGTTCAAGACAACGTAATTCAGTTTCCTGTAAAACGGAAGAAACCTTTGCAAGGGTTTCTGCATCATTTTCTTTCGCTGCCCGGGCAAAACGCTCAACGGTACCGGCTGATATACGCATCAACCTTCCTTCCAGGGCCTGCCGCTGTATCTCTTTTTTTACCCAGTGAGAGGCATAGGTTGAGAAACGGACCCCGCTTGAAAAATGATATCGATAAGCTGCCCGGGCAATACCAAAGCTGCCGACCTGAACCGCATCTTCATAGGTGAGAGACTGCCGGTAAACCCGATTCATGGTTCGGGCAAGACGATGCACAATACCACGACAAAGCAGTATATAGATGTTTCTCAAAACATTGAGTTGTTCAACGATCTGATGCAGTTCCATAAAGACATCGCTGTTTCTTGACGACTCCGTCGATTGCTGAAGAATTCTGTTCCAGATCCTGGCGATCACCGGATGCTGAAAGGTTTTTGACAACGGCGGCTCCTGCAGCATTATCTCACTGCAACCCAGAAGTTGTATCGCTTCCTGTCGTTCCTGTTCTTCGGACTGAAAATCGGTCCCAAAGAACAGTTTCCTGTTCCGGAACAGATAATTGTTCTGAACAACTGAGAGCGCAGCCTGGCGAAAAGGCCGGACACGGCAGACAAGAGCGGTAAACCGATGACGATTAAGTAAAACCTCGGTTCCCAGCTCTTTTTCATCCTGTCTGGTAAGCAGATCTCTTTTATCTTGATGGAAGGAGGTGGAAGCAGCATCTATCCGATAGAATATTTTCTTCTCCAGATCGTCAGTAAGTCCCAGGTTTAAGACCCGTTGTCGAAAAGGAACCAATGATGGTTCCGTGCGCAACAGATCGACGATATTTGAGGATGCTTCAATCCAGTCTGCTCTCTTCTCAGCTTCTGTCATTTTTTTTATCTTGTAATCAAGCACTCTGTAACGGTTCTGAATCAACCACGCTTCATTGATTTAATCACAAGTGTTTTATCAAAGTCAAATCAATACTTATTCCTGGCAACAACAGAGAGAGCAGAAAAACGCTTTTACTGGCCACCTTATGACCTTTACAAAATCTGACCCCGGTTGATCAAGGAAATTCATGATAGCGGGTCTTAACGGCAAAGATCGCGGAAACCAGAACAAGAATTGCGGAACAGCAGAAAAGAAGTTGATAGGCCTGCTGCCCCATCGCTGAAAAATGATCAAGCATGCTGCCAAAAAACAAAGGGTAGCCAACACTGAGTGGCAGGCTTAACAACGGGGCAAAGGCAAAATATGAGGTGGCATCGGACCTTCCCGAAAATTTTTTGATTAACGGCGGATAAACCGTATTCCTGATTGCCCGGACAACACCGAGCAGATAGCTCACCAGAAAAAAAACCAGATACCCCGGAAAAAAAGCCAACAACACTAATAACAGCAAGGTCAGCACCTTCGACAACAGGAACTTCTGTTTCAACCTGAGGAGATTCATCGTGCCAAGAATAATATTGACGGTGATCGAACCGCTGTAGATACAGGCAACAAAAAAACCAGCGGCAACCGCCTGCGGAATCTGGAAACAGGTCGTCGCATAATTGGCGTAAAAAGACAACGTCGTGATAATGATCACAAATTCGAGATCCATCGCGGCAAGAAAGAAAAGAAAATTGCGATTACCAATAATCTCTTTAAACCTGGACCGGGTATGTTCACAGAAGGTGCGGCAATCATATTCCCATTCCTCTTTTTCAACAATTTCTTTCGTAAGAACAAAACCGACCGAACCGACAATGAACAGAAGGCCGGTCGCAATGAAAATCCAGGCAGAAGACGTCAGGGAAAAGGCATAGGTATCAACAATTTTGACCATGAAAAAACTGGAGATAATCTTGCCAAAATTCTGAAACATCATCATATAGCCAAGACCGGGAACACTTCTGGTTTCGGAAAATATTTTTACCAGATAGTTGAACCAGACCGGAATCGTCAGTCCCATACAGACCGAAAACACACCATAACAGAAAAAGAACAGCGGCAGAACCATTGCCACCTTTTGCTTCACCAAAAGCAGGGTCGTTCCGAAAAGCAAAACAGCACCGGCCGAACCGAGATGAAGCACCAGAACCGTTATTCTTTTATAATTGAAATTTCGGGTGAAATAGCTTGAGAAAAGGGGAAAACAGGAGATACCGACCATAAACAGGGCGGGAACAATACCAATAGCAAAACTGGAAGCACCAAGATTTTTCAGGAATAACTGCAGGAACGTAGATTCGATTACAACGGGAATTCCCAGCCCCCAGAAGAATTCAACGACGGATACGCCAAAGGCGTTCCTTTTGAAATAACGGTTTTTCAGACGATCCATTCAGATAACCAGTGGAAACACCGGTGCTATCCCCCGGCCAAAGCCTTCTTGATAGCCCGGGCAAGAGCAGTACGGTGAACGTTACCCGCAAAATGTACCGGGCTCTTACCATGGATCGGATCCCACCCGGCCGGATCGGCAAAACAGTAGAATTGAGTTTCCAGCCCCATTTTCCGGGCACCATCACCGACTTCGGTACCGGTAACCCTGCGGGCAGCCTCCCAGGAAGCACAACAGGGAGCACCTCGAATCACCTTGATATCGATGAGCCTGTCATCCTCAATCTCAACTTCAAATTCCGGACTGCCAAACAACGAACCATACGAACCAAGACGGACCTGCCTTGGCAGTCCACATCAGGTTGGCGGTGTCAAAACCGATGTGTTATTAATTTTTTTTCCGGAGGCAACAATTGGAATTCCTTTTGAACTGCAGAGTTCAGCTAGATCCAGAGAGAGATCCTGATGAGTCAGGAAATCGATCACCAGATCCGTTTGCAAATCTTCCGGCAAAAGCCCCGTAGAATCATCAATCAGTTCCGGCAAATCATCATCAATTGAAATAATTTCAAGAACAATCGCTTCTCCGGCATATTTACGCACTCCTGCAATCTTCCTCTCACCACTGCCCTGCTGCTGGAATACGGTCACCCGCTGTGGATCGCTGCTGCTGTTACCTGAAGTCATTTTTTTGCCGGTCTGCCTCATCAGTCTGTCAGATGTCAAGACGAACCCATCGTGTGCAATATCTGTTCGCTGCTTCAAGAAGCTTTTTCTTGTTACCATTTTGATGAACAAGAACATTCAGTTGCCCATCACCATCCCTGAAAATTACCACTCCATCATCACTTGTTTCACATATTTGATCACTGCTGATGACACAATTACCGGCCACAGTCTCTATCTCCAGTTCATCATCCTGATACTGATAATAGGCCATCTGGGCCAGAGCATGAAACTCATGTTTTGCTCCAGACCCCGATCCTGCTGTGAATGCTTTGATATAACCGGGTTCGGTTATCGCTATCTCAGGAACCACAATAACACTCGTTACATCACCAATGAGTTGATCGTTGTATCTGATTGAAATCATATCGTTTACCCAAACCGGGATCGAACCCGTGCTGACAGGTCTCTTGTCAGCTCCAGGACCTTGAGTGTCTGGGCTTCAGTCGCCGTTCCTGTCCCACAGCTCGGCGTGATAAAACTTTGCCGAAAAACAACCTCTCTATCAATACCGATCTTTTCCAACTCGCCAACCTGATATTCCCATTTCCTGAACAATCCATCCACATCGCTTGTTTCTATAAACGCCGGATCGGTTGGAACAATACCTAAGGCAAGCAGCCCGCCCCTTGCAAAAAAGGCACGGACATGATCTGGATAAAGGAGCATTTTGT
>PDWI01006675.1_pt1 | contig 14389 bp, 11 predicted proteins | sample 1430891 | NCBI WGS metagenome assembly PDWI01 (sample SAMN01162508, study PRJNA174530) | Oral metagenome, whole genome shotgun sequencing project. | biome: Marine environment; feature: Marine mammal; material: Swab sample of the gingival sulcus; isolation source: swab sample of gingival sulcus...
AGGTTATGACGTTTTATAATTCTGCCTATGTAAAGTTTCTTTAGGCGTTTCGCATCAAAGCCTGTTAGCAACATATTATAAACAAAAAGAAAATCAATTTTTCCGTCCTTAAAATCTTCAACTAATTCTTTGCGTTCTTCTTTCGTTCCAATATCGTGGAGAATTAAAGCAGCTGTTTTTACTTTATAGCTGTTTTTCTCCTTATTGCCATAACTTGTTTGAGGTTCAGCAGCTAAATAGTAATTATTTCCTAAGGCGTTTTGCTCTGCATATTTAGCATTAAATATTTTAAACATCTCTTTGGCTTGTTCCGAACTGTCGCAAACCACCATTCCGCCAATAGAAGCGTCTGTAAAAGTTAAGCGACTCTTTTCAAAGTCGGAAACAATGTAATCTAGCATTGGCTCTACAAAACTATGATGTGCAAAAATTTCTTTTTTAGGAATTTCACCTTTTAGTACTTTGATTTTATCCAGTGTATCTTTTAGTACAATTTTATAATCGCTCTCAATTTCTTCTCTAATCAGCTTTAAAGTATAACCATCTGCAATAGAAGCGTTATAGTAGTACTTATGAATATAGTTACCAAAGAGATCTTTGGAATAATAATCTTTAGAGATTAATGGAGTTCCTGTTAATCCAATTTTTATTGAATTTTTGTCTGATTGGGTTAAATTAGCCAAGAAACTACCTTTGGGATTATAACTACGATGTACTTCGTCTAAAAAATAAATGCGTTGAATGTTTATATCATAATCTTTTTGAGAAACCACATTAGCATCGTCGCTAAATTTTTGAATATTTACAACTGTAATTTCAGGTCTTCCCGAATGATTGTGAATAGCGGTTGTGGTTTTTATGTCTTTAACAAACTCTGTTCTGGAATTCACTGTATGAACAATTAAGCCCCTTGCCGAAAATTCTCTTTTGGCTTGAATAAGCAAATCTAAGCGGTCAACAATAAAGTAAAACTTTGGAATAACGCTTTTTTTCTGAAAATAATCGGTTAAATAACGTACATTATAGTATGCTAAAGCTGTTTTTCCGCTTCCTTGAGTGTGCCAAATAATTCCTTTTTTAATTCCCTCTTCCAATTTCTTTTCAATGGCTTTGGTAGCAAACATTTGCGGATAACGCATAATGTGTTTTTCAAGTCCATTATTTTCTTTTACATAAGCAATAGCATACTTTAAAATAAAAGCCAATCTTTCCTTGCAAAATAACGAAGTTAAAATACGGTTGGTTGGTGTATCAATGGCTTTATTAGTAATAAATTCCGGAGAGTTTTTAACCACAGAAAGATTATTGTCTTTCAATACGAAATTTTCTAATTCATCACCTTCGTCTTTTAACAAATTAGATAAATCTAATGTTTCTTCTTCTCTGAAATAGTTGAAAATAGGTTTCTTATATGAGGAAGAGGCATAAAAAGCTCCTTGTAACGGTTCGATCTCTTCATTGTCGTATTCCATATTATTAGAAAATACCATCAATTGAGTGATATTTACAAATTTGCGGAACTTCTTATTCTGAAATCTTTTGTTTATTCTTGTTCGTTCGGCTATTACGCCATCTTTATTGTTTGGCTTCTTAACCTCAATAAACGACAATGGCATTCCATTGATAAGTAATATTATATCAGGACGAAATTCTTCATCACCATTTTTATAGGTTAGTTCTGTTACAACATTAAAAGTATTGTTGTCAAAATTTTCAAAATCAATTATTTTTATTCCTGATTCGGTAATTAGTTTTTCATAAAAAGCTTTTCCAAAATCGTCATTGTCTAACAAAAGAGAGATTTCTTGAAGTATTCTTTCAGCTTCACTTTCGTCAAGTTCAGGGTTTATTTTTATAATGGATTCTTTGAATATATCAGGGAATATATTGGTGTCTTTATGCCAATGAGCTGTTTTTAGAGAAATGTATTCATACCCTAATTTGCAAAGGTGCAAAATAGCTGGTATCTTAACTCTTGAATCTTCGTTGAATTTTGCCATATTAGTTAACTTGATTTTTTACTATTTTGTGTATAAGATAAAAACAACTCTTTTGCTATTTGGGCTGATGCAAATTACAAATGTGCTGTTCTGTGTAGCTTTTCATATTATTTATTAACGCCTTAGTTTATGTTCAGCATCTCGTATTAACTACAATGCCTCCGAAATATAGATACATCCTAAAAAAGTCAATATTTACACAAAGAATGTATTATTCCTTTTATAAAACAAATCTTTTAATTCCTAAAATAAAGTATTGTTTCTTAAAAAAAGAGTTCTTTTTTATTCAAACAATCTCTGTAATTAAAGAAAAACACTGTTCTAATTTAGTTTATTATTGTTTGCTATAGGATTGATCTTAAATCAAAATTAAGATTATCTTTGCCGCCGAAAAATTAAAAAAGATACAAAATGAGCATAAAAAAAGAATTAGAAACACGTAGCGGAGGAGTTTGCGAATTGTGTAATGGTACCAATAATTTAGAAGCCTATGAAGTTTCACCTTCAAACGGAACAGCCGATCAGAATATCTTAATTTGTGAAACTTGTAATCAACAAATTGAAAATCCTGATAAAGTAGATGCCAATCACTGGAGATGTTTAAATGAAAGCATGTGGAGTACAGTACCTGCTGTTCAAGTAATGGCTTGGCGAATGTTAAATCGCTTACGCAACGAAGGTTGGACAATGGATTTACTTGATATGCTTTATCTTGATGAAGAAACACTAGCTTGGGCAAAAGCCACAGGCGAAGATGTTGACGACGAAGATGTAATAAAACATATCGATAGCAATGGTGTGCAACTACAAGCAGGCGATAATGTGGTTTTGATTAAAGATTTGAATGTAAAAGGTGGAGGTTTTACCGCCAAAAGAGGAACTGCTGTAAGAAAAATTGCATTAGTTCCCGATAATCCAGAGCATATTGAAGGTAGAGTAGAAGGACAACAAATCGTTATCCTTACCAAATATGTAAAGAAAATGAACTAAAATAAAGCCATAAATCAACTAATAGAATAGATGTTATCGTATTAAAAAAACATTTATTGCTATTAGAAAATTTGGCAAAACACATTAGCTGTTAAAGTTGCATTTACAACAAGTATTCAGTACAAAATAAGAGGTGAGAAATTAAATTTTTTCACCTCTTATTTTTATTAAATATAAATAATTTATTTGCATCTTTGCGGCGTTTATTTACATAATACCAATTCTATTTATGTTGGTATTCATAGCAAATAAACACTTTTTGTGTGAAAAAAATTGATTTTCAAATCATCTAAATTTTTAAAAGATGGCAATAACAAAAAAAGATGCTTTAAGATATCACGAAAAAGGAAGAGCCGGAAAAATAGAGGTAATTCCAACCAAACCTTATCATACGCAACGCGATTTAGCGCTAGCATATAGTCCGGGAGTAGCAGAACCCTGTCTTGAAATAGAAAAAAATCCTGCAGATGCCTATCGATATACAGATAAAGGCAATCTTGTTGCAGTTATATCCAACGGTACCGCAGTGTTGGGCTTAGGCAACATCGGACCTTTGGCAGGAAAACCTGTAATGGAAGGAAAAGGTCTATTATTTAAGATTTTTGCAGATATTGATGTTTTCGATATTGAAGTAGATGCTACCAATATCGACAAATTTGTTGAAACAGTAAAAGCTATTGCTCCTACATTTGGAGGTATCAATTTAGAAGATATCAAAGCCCCTGAGTGCTTTGCAATAGAAGAACGCCTAAAAAAGGAACTAGACATTCCTGTAATGCACGATGATCAACACGGTACAGCAATTATTTCGGCAGCAGGACTATTAAATGCATTAGAACTAGGAGGTAAAAACATTGCCGATGTAAGAGTGGTAGTTAATGGAGCGGGAGCTGCGGCAGTATCCTGTACTAAACTTTATATTTCATTAGGTGTAAAGCCTGAAAATGTAGTGATGTGCGATAGTAGAGGAGTTATCAATAATAAACGCACCGATTTAAACGAACAGAAGAAACAGTTTATAACCAATAGAGATATTTCAACTCTAGAAGAAGCATTGGTTGGTGCCGATGTATTTTTAGGACTTTCTATCGCTAATATTTTAAGCAAAGAAATGGTGCAGTCTATGGCTGAAAACCCAGTAGTATTTGCACTAGCAAATCCTGATCCTGAAATTTCATATAATGCGGCTTACGATGCACGAAAAGACGTAATTGTGGCAACTGGACGTTCTGATTATCCAAATCAAATTAATAATGTATTAGGATTTCCTTACATTTTTAGAGGAGCATTAGATGTTAGAGCTACTGCAATCAACGAAGAAATGAAAATTGCTTCGGTATATGCTATTGCCAATTTGGCTAAAGAGATTGTACCCGAATCGGTAAATACGGCCTATAACGAATCAAATATTGTTTATGGAAGACACTATATCATTCCTAAAGCATTAGATCCTCGTTTGCTATCAAGAGTAGCTGTTGCCGTAGCTAAAGCAGCTGTAGAATCAGGAGTCGCTCAACGCACAATTGAAGATTGGGACGAATATGCCGAAAGTCTTAAACTACGCATGGGTAACGAAAATAAATTGCTTCATAGCATATTTAACAAAGCAAAACGTTTCCCTAAACGAGTTGTTTTTGCTGAAGGTAATAACTTTAGAATACTAAAGGCTGCACAGGTTGCCTTATACGAAGGTATCGCCAAACCAATCATTTTAGGCAACAAACAAAATATTGAGAAAATTGTTAAGGATAACGATTTAGATTTAACTGGTGCCGATATTATTGATATCCGAAGCGAAGAAGAAAAAGAGCGTCGTGATCATTTTGCTAAATTACTTTATGAAAAACGTAATCGTAAAGGTTTAACTTACAAAGAAGCCGAGCAGCGACTATATGAACGCAACTGCTTTGCCGCAATGATGGTAGAAACAGGAGCAGCCGATGCTGTTATTACAGGATATGCAACACGCTATTTCGATGCCTTGGATATCGCTCAGAAAATTATTGGTAAAGAAAAAGGATTAAAGTCTTTATTAGGTATGAATATAATTATTACCAAAAAAGGACCATTATTCTTTGCTGATACCACTGTAAATACGAACCCAACAACTGATACCTTAGTAGAAACTTGTTTAAGTACAGCTAAGGCACTAAAGAATTTTAATGTAGAGCCTGTTATTGCAATGGTTTCTTATTCTAATTTTGGTTCGTTACAAACAGGAAGTCCTTTGACTGTAAATAATGCCGTAGAATACTTACATAAAAATCACCCAGAAATATTAGTTGATGGTGAAATGCAAATTAATATGGCATTAGATAAGGAACTTCGCGATAGAACATTCCCATTCAGTAAAATTGCGGGAAAAGAAGTAAATACATTAATTTTCCCAAATTTAAGTTCTGGAAACATTGCATACAAGTTAATGCAAGAAGCTGGAAAATCTGAAAACATTGGTCCTATCTTATTAGGAACAAAAAAATCATTCCATATTGTACCAATGGGAACATCTGTTCGTGAGATTCTAAACATGACAGCAATTGCTGTAGTAGATGCACAATAATTAATTAGTTTTATTAATCAAAAAAAAGCCGATTATCTAAATCGGCTTTTTTACCGCAAAAGAAAAAAGAAATTAATGAGTATAATTTATGCTTTAGACTTGTTAGGTACATTTGTATTTGCGATTAGTGGTACCATGTCGGCGGCGAACAAAAGATTAGATTTGTTCGGAGCGGCATTCGCAGGGTTTGTTACTGCAATAGGAGGAGGAACCTTACGAGATATTATTTTAGGTAAATTCCCTGTTAGTTGGGTTAGTGATATGAATTACTTTTACATTATTAGTGTTGGTATCATTGTTACCTTTCTATTTAAGCAATTTATTCGCAGAATGAAACGCACATTATTCCTTTTCGATACCATCGGAATAGGAGTATTTACTATTATTGGTTTAGAAAAATCACTTCTTTTAGGCATCAATCCAATGTTGGCAATATTGATGGGAGTATTTACTGCCGTTATGGGTGGAGTTATTCGAGATATTTTGTGTAACGATATACCCCTTATTTTTCGCAAAGAAATTTATGCTACAGCATGTCTTTTAGGTGGAATTATATTTTTGATATTAAACTATTTCAATGTAAATATAGCAGTTAATCAATTTATGACTATTGCTTTTATTATTGTATTCAGAATTATCTGCATTCGCTATAAGTTAGCATTACCAGTACTTGAGATAGACAAATAAATAAGATACAACTTTTTAAGAAATTGTTTATTTAACCCTAAATAACTACTTTTGGATAAAATACTAAAGATGTAGGCAAATACAATTTTCATCTAAATAACAATCACTTAAAGGTGATATGATGTAGATTGAATTTATTTGCTCATATCTTAACAAACAACTAAAACAAGTAAATATGTTAAACATCGCATTATTCGGACCTCCTGGAGCAGGAAAAGGAACTCAATCTAAAATGCTTATTGAGAAATATAATTTGGCTTATATCTCAACAGGTGATATTTTAAGAAAAGAAATTGCTGAAAATACAGAACTTGGATTACAGGCTAAGGATATTATAAAACGAGGAGGCTTAGTTCCTGACGAAATTATTGTTCAGATTATTGAAGAACGCATCAAAACAAATACAGAAGTAAACGGTTTTCTATTCGATGGTTTTCCTCGAACAACAGTACAAGCATATATATTAGAGGGTTTATTGTTGAAAATGAACACAAAATTAGATTGTATGCTTAGTTTGGAAGTTCCGGAAGATGAATTAAAGACAAGACTGTTAGCTAGAGCAAAAACAGAAAACCGTACTGATGATACAGAAGAAGTTATTAATGTACGTTTACAAGAGTACAAAAACAAAACAGCTCCTGTAGCTCAGTTCTATAAAGAAAAAGAAATTTATAATCCTATAGAAGGAATGGGGGATATACAGCAAATATTCAACAGACTGACTAGCGTTATTGATAGTACTTTAGAGAAATCGTGGATTAATCTTGTTCTTTTAGGACCTCCTGGATCAGGAAAAGGAACTCAGGCTCATAAATTAGCAGAACGTTTCAATTTGGTATATATATCTACAGGGCACTTAATGCGTCAGGAGATAAAAAAAGAAACACCAATGGGTAAAAGTGCTGAAGCCTATATTAAAAAGGGAGATATTGTTCCTGATGAGATAGCAATAAAGCTAATAGAACGAGAAATAAAGGAACATCCCAAAGCAAAAGGTTTTATTTTTAAAGGATTTCCTAGGACAATTGTACAGGCATATATCTTAGATGGATTATTGCGTAAATTAAATTCTACAATAACCACAGCAATTAACTTAGAGGTTTCTACTTTAGAATCAATAAAACGATTGTCTGCACGTAACAAAACCTCAAATAAGCGCGACTATGATGCCAATGCTGATATTATTATTCATCGTTTAGAGCAATACGAAAATAAAACAGTTAAAGTACATGAATATTATAAGAAGCAAGGTAAAATGAGTGTTGTATGTGGAACAGGTTCCGAAGAGGAAGTCGCTATAAGACTGAATGAAAAGGTAACTGCAGCATTTAAACAAATTAGATAAAAACAGAAAAATCCCCGTAAATTAGATGGGGATTTTATTTTAACAGCCTTATCTGATAATTCATATTATGTTAAGTAAAATATGTCTAAAAAAAGGATAGATTTTTGTGATCTATCCTTTTACTCTTTTTATTGCTATAAACAAATTATTTTATTTCATCTAATTTAGCTTTAATTTCTTTGTATCTCTTCAAATATTTAGGATCATCATTTCTCAACTTAAAGTAAATTTCCTTTAAAGTAATTAATGAGTTTTTCTCCTTTGGATTGATTTCGATAACTCTTTCAAAATATGGAGCTACTGAAGCATATTCGCCAAATACAACTTTTATTGCTTTATTGTATTTTTCTGCATCCATAATCTCATTTACTTGCTTATGGTGCTCAATAACTGCATTATATTTTAAAGCACCTAAATTATATTGAGATGTAAAATCATCAGGAGTAATCTCTAATGCTTTACGATACATAGCTTCTGCTTTATCAAGTTCTTTTGTCTTTTCATATAAAGAACCTTTTGCTCTATATAAAGAAGAGTTTTTAGGATCTAATTTAATTGCTTTATCTAGATATTCTGCTGCTTTCTGAGGTTCTCCCCCAAACATATAGTAGTTAATCAATTCAATCAGCATATAAGAATCATCAGGATACAATTCAAATCCTTTGTGTAAATATTTCACGGCCTCTTCCTTATTGCCTTTTTCTTTATACGATTTAGATAAATTAGCGTATGTTTTACCACCACCATAATTATACTTTAATGCTTGGTGATAATATTTAATAGCTTTGTCATAATCTTTTACCAACTGAGCTGTCATTGCAGTATTGTAGATAACAACAGTATCAACAGGTAGTTTTCCTTCAAATAGATCTGAATTTTCTATTTCTAACGCTTTCTCAAAAGAAACTAAAGCGTCTTTATAGTTCTTTGAATTATATTTTTCAACTGCATCATTAATATAATCAGGAATCATATTAGTCATTTGAGCTTTTACATGCTTCTTTATTCTTCCTTTTTTATCTAACTCTAATGCTTTCATATAAGCTTGGTAAGCTATATCCAAAGCATTTTTCTCTAAACTTTTAAACGCTGGTAGTGGACTCTCGAAAATTCCTTGATATACTCTACCTTTTACTAAATATGCTTTGGGATAAGCGATACACTTTTTGTGTGTTATCCCCAAATCAATGGCAGCTTTAGCCTTATCTAATTTACCAGAATTTAAATAATTCTGAGCACTAGTTACTTTTCCTTTTTGGGCGAATACCGAAGAAACTCCCAAAATCATAATTAAAATAAGTGATAATCTTTTCATATTCATAATCAATATTTGTTTTTAAAATCAGTAGCAAAAATAAATTTATTTTTCATTTTTACTACTGATTATAGATTGTTTATATAATTTACTTTTACTCTTCTGACAATTCTGGAGATGGAGTATTTTCTGCTACTTGCTCCTCTCCTTCTTCTGTTGAAGCATTTACTTTTGCAACTGCAGCAATGGTATCATTTTTCTTACTTAAGTTGATTAGTCGAACTCCTTGTGTTGCTCGTCCCATTACTCTTAAATCGGCAACTGCCATACGAATTGTGATACCAGATTTATTAATAATCATTAAATCATTATCGTCGGTAACATTTTTAATAGCAATTAATTCTCCTGTTTTCTCTGTTACATTAATTGTTTTAACACCTTTACCACCTCTATTGGTTATACGATAATCATCGATATTAGAACGTTTTCCGTAACCATTTTCCGATACTACAAGAATATCTTCGCTATCATCTTTTACACATATCATGCCAACTACTTCATCAGCATCATCTCTAAGTCTAATTCCTCGTACTCCAGATGCAGTTCGTCCCATTGTACGAACCTGATCTTCAGAAAATCGAATGGCCTTTCCTGACTTTACTGCAATTAGTACTTCATTTTTACCATTCGTTAGTTTTGCTTCTAATAATTGATCACCTTCACGAATAGTTATGGCATTTACTCCGTTTACTCTTGGACGAGAATATGCTTCCAGTGCAGTTTTCTTAACAATACCTTTTTTAGTACAAAGAATAATATTATTGTTATTGATATATTCTTCTTCTTTTAGATTTAACACATTGATATAAGCTTTTACCTTATCATCAGGCTCTATATTCAATAGGTTTTGAATTGCACGTCCCTTTGCTTGCTTTGTACCTTCTGGTATCTCATATACTTTCAACCAGAAGCACTTTCCTTTTTCGGTAAAGAATAACATGGTATTATGCATAGTTGCCATTATCATGTGCTCAAGGAAATCTTCCTCGCGGGTAATACTTCCTTTTGAACCTACACCTCCCCTATTTTGTGTTTTAAATTCAGCTAACGGAGTACGTTTTATGTATCCCATGTGTGAAATGGTGATTACCATTTCTTCATCAGCATAGAAATCTTCAGGATTGAATTCTTCTGATGAGTAAACGATATCAGTTCTTCGTTCATCACCGTATTTTGCTTTTATTTCTAAAAGCTCTTCTTTAATAATGCCCATACGCATTTGTTCATTATCAAGAATGGCTCTTAAATGATCGATTAACTTTTTAAGTTCTTCGTATTCGTTGCGTAGTTTCTCTTGTTGCAGTCCAGTTAATTGCCCCAATCGCATATCAACAATAGCCTGTGCTTGTACTTCTGTTAAAGAAAAGCGTTCTATTAATCGAGATTTGGCATCATTTGGCGACTCAGAGGTCTTAATTAATTGTACAACTTCATCAATATTATCGCTAGCAATGATTAATCCTTCAAGAATATGTGCTCGTTTTTCAGCCTGACGTAATTCATATTGTGTACGACGAACAACCACATCATGACGATGTTCTACAAAATTATCAATCAAGTCTCGAAGGTTTAACATACGAGGGCGACCTTTTACCAATGCAATATTATTTACACTAAATGAGGTTTGCATTTGAGTGTATTTATATAATTTATTCAATACTACATTGGCAATGGCATCTTTCTTTAAATCGAAAACGATACGCATTCCGTTACGGTCTGATTCATCGTTTACATTTGATATACCATCAATTTTTTTCTCGTTGATTAAGTCAGCAGCTTTCATTATTAACTCTGCCTTGTTTACCATATATGGTATTTCAGTAACGATAATCTTTTCACGTCCTGTAGATGTAGTTTCTATATTTGTTTTGGCTCGTACCACAACTCTACCTCGACCTGTTTCAAAAGCTTCTTTTACGCCTTGATAACCATATATCGTTCCTCCTGTAGGAAAATCGGGAGCTTTAATAATACGAATCAACTCATCCATTTCCACCTCTTTGTTATCGATGGTTGCGATAATTGCATCTACAGTATCTGATAAATTATGAGGAGGCATATTCGTTGCCATACCTACGGCAATTCCCGATGCTCCATTTACTAATAAATTTGGTATTCGGGTTGGTAATACGGTTGGCTCTTGCAACGATTCATCGAAGTTTGGAGCCATATCAACTGTTTCTTTATCTAAATCAGCCAATGTTTCTTCGGCTATCTTCTCCATTCTTGCCTCGGTATAACGCATTGCAGCAGGACTATCGCCATCAACCGACCCAAAGTTTCCTTGACCGTCAATTAAAGGGTAACGCAACGACCAAGGTTGTGCCATACGCACCATTGTCATATAAACAGAGCTATCGCCATGTGGATGATACTTACCCAATACTTCACCTACTATTCTTGCTGATTTTTTATAGGGTTTATTGGCTGTAATTCCCAATTCGTTCATTCCAAAAAGCACTCTTCGGTGAACTGGTTTTAAACCATCCCTTACATCGGGTAAGGCACGAGAAACAATAACCGACATAGAATAATCGATATATGCCGATTTCATTTCTTCTTCAATATTAATACGAATTATTCTTTCTCCCGTACTCATATATTTTGTTTTTAATTTCTAATTTCTCTAAGACGCACAAAAGTAATAAAAGATACCTATTAATTGGTATTTTTTTCTGTTAAATACTATTGTTTTTATGTGCTATTGCTGTTTAAATATTTAAAGATATAAGACCATTGCAAAACCTCAATACTCTGTTTTCTGTAATTAGCCTCCATTAAATTTTGAGTATGCATTTTGGCTAAACTTCGATATCTTACTAATCCTCCATTAAACCAACGTTTTATTCCTTCAAATGTTCGTTCTACTTTAAAGAGTGTTTTTTCAATTATTTTATTAATTTTCTTCTCCCATTCTGTCAAAGGCTTATTCTTTTTTTGCCTTTTTCATAAAGTGATTAATTTGCTTCTAGCCAATAGCTAACAGCCAACAATAGTACTGTCGCTGTTGGTTCCCTTTTGACATCACAAGATTGGAGAGGAAGAATCAATTAACAATTAATAATTTGCAATCAATAATATTGTTAATTGATCATTACTAATTATTAATTGTATTGGCGGGTCGCCAAAGATTGTGTAGTCTTGATTTTTTGACCCTTTTGTCTTGATACAAAAGGGTGAAGCCCGTCTGGCTAGGACAACGTTATTTATTAAACACCTTATTGTTTTTGATATTTTACCTATGTGAAAAATGCTTGTTTGCTTACAAAAGTGCTTCCTATTGAATTGGAAGTGCTGTTGTAAGGTTACAATGGGCATCCAATTGAGTCGGAAGTGCTTTTGTAAGGTTACAAAAGTGCTTCCAATTGAGTCGGAAGTACTTTTGCAAGGTTACAAAAGTGCTTCCAATTGAGTCGGAAGTGCTTTTGTAAGGTTACAATAGGGCTTCCAATTGAGTCGGAAACACTTTTGTAAATGTACAGTAGTATTAACTACTCATTATCAAGTGATTTTCGTTATTTTGAATACTGATATCGCAAGCGATTTATTCTCAAATAGGGAGCTTTTTAACGTAAGTTCGATATAAGAACTCACGTTAAATACCATTACGCTGTCCTAGCCGGATATGGGCTTCACCCTTTACTTTACGAACTCTTAAATCACAAATACTATCGGCTAATGTTAGTCTATTTTGCTTTTTCATAACTAAAAACACAAAATAAAAGATTAATAAACAAAGATATTAGTAGAATATATCATGATATTTACCTTGCAACGGTATTATGATATTAATTGTACTAGTCAAATTTTATCAATTCCGGTTTGCAAAAACAAAACCTATTGTCATAGTATCAAACTCCTTTTTGTAACTTGGGATACCTTTTCTTGAAAGTCCTTTGTTTTTTTTTGTAAAAAAAACAAAAAAAGAAATATTCTATATATTTGAGACTCTAAATAAGAAGTAATTATTTTACTAATTAGTTAAATTTATATGTTATGAATAGAAAAATACAATTAGCTATCTTTTTTATAATGGTCTCATTTTATGTTTCAGCACAAAAAATAACCTTTAGTTATGATAATGCTGGTAATAGAATAGAGCGTAAGGTTATATTGAAAAATGCAACAAATGCTTTTATTGCTTCTACTGATAAGATGACAGGAGGAGGTATCGATCTTGAAGAAATATTATCCGAAAATGTAGGTAACAAAAAAATAACAATTTACCCTAATCCTACTCGAGGTAAATTAATTCTCGAAGTTATGGGTGTATCTTATGACTCGAATATAAAAGCAAACTTATTGGATATGAAAGGTACTTTGTTAACAGAAGTAAAAGTTTTACCAAATAGTAGAACTACTATATATATGCAAAATCTTTCTGCTGGTAACTATTTGCTTTTATTGTGTATAAATAATGAGAGGTTAACATACAAAATTCGACCCTAACAAAATCATGTTAATTAGACGTGTTACTGGAAATGTATATGGTCAAGGAGGTGGAGGATGGGAGATAATCTATAAAGGACCTTTAAACCTAGACCAATCTACAGTTATCATAACACCACTACCTAAAAAACAATGAAGGATATAGAGATAGCAAACATAATTAAAAATACTGAAAAGCAGCATGAGTACTATAAAGATGGTGGAATTACATTTATTAAGCACCTTTCCCAAAAGGTGCTTAATACAGTTGATGAAGATAAGGTTCAAGTTTATAACTTTTTCATAAAAGAGATTGAACAAAACAAAAACGGACTTTTCTCCATAGCATTGCAAACTGTTATTGAATTAAAGCTGATAGAGTTGGCTCCAGATATTGAAAAGATTTTTATTCTAAATAGAAATTTAAAGGATGACACTTGGCAATATTCTATAATTGAAGCATTATTAAAGTTGAATTATACTGTTCCAAAGTCGCTTTATTATGAGTTTATTACCAATTATCTAAAGAACAACCCCAATAAAGGGTATTTTATTTTAGTTCAGTATTGCAACGTTGATCCAGAAAAGGGGTTGCCATTATTAGCTGATTTTTTCACAAAGAACCTATTAAAAAACAGTAATATGCAAAGCTTCTTGGTAAGTCGAATAGGTTTTTTAGTCAGTTACTTTATTGGAAATGCAAGAAATTATATTTCTGAACTAAATAAGATGGTTCTACTAAAAGATAAAGATACAGGAAAGTATTTAAAGAAAGTATTGTTGGATTATTTCAGTAGTAACATGGTTGGGAGATACCCCCAAGCTTTAATAGAGAAAGAGGAAAAGGCATTGCATACTTTGAAATAAATTAAAACCTCGGTTAACCGAGACTTTTAGTATTAGTAAATTGCCTCTCTCAATTATTCGAAACAGATAATTAATTTTTCCTTAAGCATGAAAATATATATAATTTTTTTACTGTATGTAATATCTATTACTAATGTTATTGGTCAAACTTCTGTTTTTCATAATAAGGTATCGGAATTAAAAGAAATAAATAAATT
>PDWI01006676.1_pt1 | contig 14388 bp, 8 predicted proteins | sample 1430891 | NCBI WGS metagenome assembly PDWI01 (sample SAMN01162508, study PRJNA174530) | Oral metagenome, whole genome shotgun sequencing project. | biome: Marine environment; feature: Marine mammal; material: Swab sample of the gingival sulcus; isolation source: swab sample of gingival sulcus...
GAAGGCTACTTCTTCAGACGATTCTTCTTCCGAAGACGAAGAGGAATACAAACCAAGCGGACACTCAGGTCTCTAGTTAAGAGTTATGAATTAAGAGTTAAGAATTGGCTCGCCATTCGGCGAGCCTTTTTTTGTGTCAACCAATTCTTAATTGCCTAAGGGCGACTTTCAGTTCTTCATTATTAACTCTTAATTAAAATAATTCCTCCCTTGGTGGGAGGTGGACTGCGAACGAAGAGAGCAGGACGGAGGGGGTAAAGCTTGATAGATTATTCAGAGTTCAAGGAGGGGAGGAATTTCTGCTTTTTGATAAGTACCCCCTCCGCCTCGCTTTGCTCGGCACCTCCCGCCGAGGGAGGAATGGCTTTGCTTTCGCCGACCTTGAAATTCTCCCTTTGAACCGAAGGTCGCCCCTAGGCAAGGGAGTACCCCGCAGGGGGGAGGGATGATGTCTGAGACTTACTTCCTGCGTCAGCTAATTCTTAACTCTTAATTATAAAAAGCTAAGGGAATTTAGGATATTGCTTGAAGTTCGGTTTGCGTTTCTCTAGGAAAGCGTGTTTACCTTCTTGGGCTTCATCGGTCATATAGTAGAGCATTGTCGCATCTCCTGCCAGTTCTTGAATACCTGCTTGTCCGTCAAGTTCGGCATTTAGTCCCGCCTTAATCATTCTTAGAGCTAGAGGACTAAGCATTTGCATTTCTTTTGACCATTGAATGTACTCGTTTTCCAATTCTTCAAGAGGGACAACTTTGTTAACCAAACCCATACCAAGGGCTTCTTGGGCGTTGTATTGACGGCATAAGAACCAAATCTCACGAGCTTTCTTCTGCCCTACGACACGTGCTAGGTAAGATGAGCCAAAACCAGCGTCAAAGCTACCAACACGGGGTCCTGTCTGACCAAAGATTGCATTCTCCGAAGCAATAGACATATCACAGACAACGTGCAAGACGTGTCCTCCGCCGATAGCATAACCATTAACGGCTGCAATTACTGGTTTAGGAAGTGAGCGAATCTGCTTCTGAACATCAAGGACGCTAAGGCGAGGTCTTCCGTCCGTATCAATATAGCCTCCTTTACCTTTTACGTTTTGGTCTCCTCCAGAGCAGAATGCCTTATCGCCTGCTCCAGTAAGTACCACAACATCAATATCAGACTCTTCACGGCAGATACGCAAGGCATCGCTCATCTCTGCTGTTGTTCTAGGCGTAAAGGCGTTACGATAACGTTCTCTATTGATTGTAATACGTGCAATACCTTCGTGATATTCAAAGAGAATATCTTCATATTCTCTGATGCACGTCCATTCTCTTTTCTCTGTACTCATATCTTTCGTTTTTTAATCTATAATTATCTGTTTTGATAGGTGAAAAAAGTTATGCCATAACTTTTTTGCTTTATGCCTTAAAATTTTAGATAGCTTTCTAAGAGCTTAATATCTTCTTCTTTATTCGTGAAAACTTCTATTAAACGAGGGAATCTGCTATCTGCTTCGGTAAGAAAACTAATTGCCTCTTTTAGTTCGCTTGCATTGCTCACGGCTTGGTACATTAGTCCCCTGTCCGTTGAAAGAGCTTGAGCTGTCGTTTTATGCTCTGCCGAGATGAATAATTTCATTTCTTCGCTCTCTTTCAAACCTTTTAAGCGATGAAAGATTTCTCCGCCTTGATTATTGAGGAGCATAATGCGGAGATTTGGACTTAGGTATTTGTTCCAAAGAGCATTATTATCATAGAAAAAACTTAGGTCTCCAATAATCAAAAAGTTTAACTTCTTTGACGTTAGCGAATAGCCAACGGCAGTAGAGAGCGAACCTTCAATACCATTCACACCTCTATTACCGCAGACCTCAATTGATTTGGGGAGCTTAAACAACTGAGCATAGCGAATAGCCGAACTATTAGCTAAGTGCAGGCTTGACTCTTCGGGCAAATTATGTATCAATTCGCCTACGGCAGACATTGCAGAGTAGGGGAGAGTCGGTTCTTTGATGAGCGAACTTATATGTTCCCAACGCTTAGGATATTGTGGTGTTTGCTTGTCAAAAGCATCTGCAATCTTTTCTAAAAATTCAAATGGGTCTGCCTCAATAACCTTAGTTAAGCATTGAAATAGGTCTATCACTTCGCCTTCGGGACTGATATGCCAATGTTCGTTTGGCTGATACTTTCGTAAATATTTTTTGACTTCTTTAGAAATAATATGTCCTCCGTAGGTAATAAGTAATTCGGGACGAAGCTCTTCTAATAGTTTCTCGTCAGCTTTTTGTAGTACTAAATCAAAATTATCTATTGTAGCACAAGGGCTAGTATTATTGCTCGTATGCTCACCCAACCAAACGAACTCCTTTGCTAATTTCTTACTATCTCCTTTAGTAAAGAGGTAGATTAAATTCATCTGTCCAATAAGAATCATACGTTTTTGGTAAGTTTTAAGCTTTGTGATAAGCTCTTTGCTAGACTCTTCGTAGGAATTTAAGCTCGTAATACGTTCAATCTTGCGAACTTTGGGCAGATTTTCTTGATTTAAGTTGAAAAGAGGTTCGGAGATAGGTATATTGATGTGTACAGGACCTCGTGAATGATGTTGAGTGCTTAATATAGCTTCATTGATTAGTCTATTGCAATGCCATTTGTCTTCTTCTGACTTAATCTCAGGAAGATTGACTGATTGCTTGACTAAAGTAGAGAAAACATTCGCTTGAGGGAGCGTCTGTCCGTCCATTTGCCCAATCCAAGCTTGAGGTCTATCGGCAGAGATGATGAGCAAAGGCACTTTCTGATAATAAGCTTCTGCTACGGCAGGATGTAGGTTTAGGAGTGCAGAACCCGAAGTACAAACCACTGCTACCGTTTGAGCCGTATTGATAGCTATTCCTAGAGCAAAAAAGCCTGCACTACGTTCATCTACAATAGAGTAGCACTTGAAACCTTTGTCTTGTGCAAGGCTCAATACGAGCGGAGCATTACGACTTCCTGAGCATAACACACAGTATTCTATGCCGTGTGCTTTCATTAGGGCAATTAGTTCAAGTATATTTTTTTTCTCGGAATACATTTCTTTTTAATTAAGAGTTAAGAATTAAAAGTTAAGAGTTTACTTATTTAACCTTTATAGCTCTAATTCTATAAAATCTTTAGCATTGTTTTCATTTTAGCTTCAGTTTCCTGCCATTCGTCTTCTAGTTTTGAGGCTTTGAGTAGTCCTCCTCCTGCGTACAGGCGGATAGACTTAGGCGAAAGCATTTGCATACAACGGATATTAACGTATAGTTTACTACTTTCTTCTGCTTTAATAAAACCAAAAAAACCTCCATAATAGGCACGCTTAAGGCTTTCATTTGCCAAGATAAAAGCTTTTGCTTCATCTTTGCTCAAACCACAAAGGGCTGGCGTAGGGTGCAGTTGCTCAAGAACTTGCGGAATATCTTGAGTTTTATTCAAACGAAAACTTATATCTGTCTTTAGATGAGCTAGATGTCCTGCCGAAATGCTATAAGTTTCGGATTGTTCAAGCTTAATGCCTATACTTTGGAGAGCTTCTTCAATAAACCTTAGGACGAGACTTTGTTCTTCTTTGAGTTTCTCAGACCAAACAAGCTCTTCAGACTTATTGCTTATTGCTTGCGTTCCTGCAAGGGCGACCGTAGAGCAATCTTTTCCCTGACTTGAGAACAAACACTCAGGACTAGCCCCTAACCAAATACCTGATAAAGGCGTGTATATTAGGTAACAATAAGCATTTGGATAGTGCTGACAAGCATTCACAAAAAGAGTTTTAATGTCAAGAATCTCTTCAAAATCTAAATCTTTGGAGCGAGCAAGCACAAGCTTCTTAAAGTGATTTTGCTCCAAGGCCTTTTGGAAACAATTAAAATCTCTAATATAGCTTTCTTTATGCTTTACTTTATCTTCAGAATTAAGTATAGTTTGGGTTTTATTATTTTGATAATCAAACTCTAAAACTTCCTTTTCTCCCTTGATTAAAAGTAAAGGACTTTTTGTTTTAATCTCAAAAGGAGCAAAGACAAAGCCTTCTTCTAAGTCCTTAATGCTAGTCAAAACCTTTAGTCCTTTTCCTAGAAAGCAATATGCTTGCTCTTCATCAGGTAAACGATAGAGAACAAAGCATTGCTCCCTCTCCATTAGATGTTTAATGTCAAGGCTTGATAGTTTTCTCATTGCTTTTATCTAACTGTAATAATGCTATTTGTTAGACGGATTGACGAGACTAACTTCTCTGTCTCAAGGCTATAGAGGTCTATTTGCCATAGATGAGTAGTGCGTCCGTGATGAATAAGTTGGGCGATAGCTTTGATTGTATCCCCTTTTTTAGCCATTGAGAGATGATTACCACTAATCTGTAAACCAACAGGAAACTTATCAGTAGGCAAGAGCAGGAAAGAACCATAACCGCCAATGCTCTCGGCAAGAGCCATACTAGCACCTCCGTGCAGACAGCCTTGTATCTGACAGCTACGTTCATCAATCGGCATTAGAGCTTCTATATAGTCTTTCGTTATGCTTGTTATCTTAATGGGAAGATGTTCCATAAGTGTCCCTTTAGATATTGTCTCAAAATAAGTAATGAAAGGACTAGTATCATTACCTTTTGCTCCAAGCTTTTGGCTCAGTTCTTCATTTATCTTAATGGGTAATATGCTCATTGTCCTTTTTTCTTCTTATATATAATTGTATGCTTATTCTCAAGCCTAAGTGCAAATTTATGAAATTATCTTAATATAGCAACGCTTACAAAACAAAAATCACTTTCGTAGAAGCTGTTCTTTCCTAGCTTAAATATCACAAATCGGAACAGCCACAGGCTGTTTTGTTAAACATCTGACAATCAACTCTATACAACGACTTAATTTTGTTAAAAAAGTTTCCCCGAAGACTTTTCAAAGTTTTCCGTGTAATTTGAAAAAGTTTTTGGGAAAACTTTTTTGAGTAATCCCTATAATTTTCCAAACTTAGCCGAATGCCACAAATCGGAACACTTGAAGAGAGGAGTAGAGATAGGCAGATTTATTGGAAGAATTGTTAATACCTTGCCATTTTTGAGATAACTTCATCTATCTTATTAAGTTATTTATATTCAACTTAATAGTTGTGATAAGAGGTTGTTTTTTTGAAATATATCTTAAAACAACCTTTTTATTTAAGTAAAAATCATTATCTTTGCTCAGCTAAATTTAATTATATGGTTAGATTTGAGTGATTATTTAATTAAATTGATTGAATGTTGTATTTGATTTAGAAAGTTTGTTTGCTTTTCAATAAGTTAGGAATAATGAATATGGTAAATATAAAAAAGATGAGAAAAATGTCATTTTGGGCTAAAGGGCTGATGCTCTTGGGGCTTTGTGCAGTGCAATTGAATGCACAAGAATTGACGTCGCCGAATAAGGCTTTGTCAATGAAGTTTGATTTAGATGCTAAAGGACAAGCTCATTATGAGCTAAAGGCTTCTGACGGAACGCCTATCTTACGTCCTAGTATCTTGGGCTTTGAGATGTCAAAACCTGAAGTTAATCTTTCGTCAGACTTTGAGCGTCTTGAGACGAAGACAAGTACTTTCGATGAGACTTGGAAGCCTGTTTGGGGAGAAGTTTCGGAGATTCGTAACCACTACAACGAACTATATGTTAAGCTTAGACATAAGAAAGACGATGTTCTTTTAGCTGTTCGTTTTCGTTTGTATGATGACGGCTTAGGTTTTCGTTATGAGTTTCTAGGAGGTAAGGGACAGAATTTCTTTGTTGTTAAGAAAGAGCTTTCGCAATTTGCTATGACAGGCGATATGAAAGCTTATTGGGTTCCTGGGGATTACGATACAGAGGAATATGACTATACAACAAGTCGTTTGTCTGAAGTAAGAGGGCTTTTTGATAAGGCTTATACAGTTAATTGCTCTCAGAAGGCTTTCTCTAAGACAGGAATGCAAACACCTCTAATGCTTAAGAGTGATGACGGCTATTATATCAACTTGCACGAGGCTGCTTTGATTGATTTCCCTGCAATTAACCTTGATTTAGATGATAAGAATTACGTCTTTAATGTAGAGCTTACACCTGATGCTCAAGGTAATAGAGGACATATCGAAGCTCCATTCAATACACCTTGGCGTACGATTATTGTAAGTCGTGATGCTAGAGATATTTTGGCTTCTAAGCTAACTTATAATCTTAATGAGCCTTGTGCTTACGAGACAACTGATTGGATTAAGCCTGTTAAATATATCGGTGTTTGGTGGGAGATGATTACAGGTAAGTCTTCTTGGGCTTATACTGATGACCTACCTTATGTGAAGATTGGCGAAAGTGATTACAGCAAAGCTAAACCAAATGGTAAGCACGGAGCTAATAATAAGCACGTTAAGGAATATATTGATTATGCTGCAAAGCACGGCTTTGATGCAGTTCTTGTAGAAGGTTGGAATACTGGTTGGGAAGATTGGTTTGGTCATTCAAAGGATTATGTTTTTGATTTCGTTACGCCTTACCCAGACTTTGATGTTGCTATGCTAAGAGATTACGCTAAGAGCAAGGGTGTTAAGATGATTATGCACCACGAGACTTCAGGTTCTGTTCGTAACTACGAGCGTCATCTTGACACGGCTTACCAATTTATGAAGGCAAATAACTACTCAGCTGTTAAGAGCGGTTATGTAGGAGATATTATTCCTCGTGGAGAGCATCACTATAGCCAAAGTATGATTAACCACTATCTTTACGCAGTCAAAAAAGCTGCTAAGTATGGTATCTCTATAAATGCACACGAATCAGTGCATATGACAGGTCTAAGCCGTACATATCCTAACTTGCTTTCGCAAGAATCTGCTCGTGGACAAGAGTATCAAGCTTTTGGCGGAAGTAAACCTAATCACTTGACAGTCTTACCATTTACTCGCCTAATCGGAGGTCCTATGGATTACACTCCAGGTATCTTTGAAATGGACTTGAGTAAAGTAAATCCTGATAATGGTTCTTGGGTAAATACAACTATTTGTAATCAGTTGGGTTGCTACCTAACAATGTATAGCCCTCTACAAATGGCTGCAGACCTTATTGAGAACTATGAGCGTTTCCCTGATGCTTTCCAATTTATCAAAGATGTGGCTGTAGATTGGCAAGATAGTAAGTATCTTGAAGCTGAACCTGGGGAATATATTACCGTAGCTCGTAAGGCTAAAAATAGTGATAATTGGTTCATTGGTAATGTCGCAGGTTATAATGGTCATAAGAGTAAGCTAAAGCTTGACTTCCTTGATAAAGGTGTAAAGTATATGGCTACTATTTATCAAGACGGCAAGAATGCTCATTACAAGAAGAACCCTCAATCTTATAAGATTACAAAGAAGATTGTTCGCAAGGGTAGTGTATTACGCCTAAAATCAGCAGTCGGAGGTGGCTATGCTATCTCGTTAATGCCTATTAAGAAATAATAAATTCGTAGAGCCCTCACGTATGCTCCTTTTGAGCAAGCGTGAGGGTTTCATTTAATAATGTAATAACTAAAAGTAGAGTATTATGAAGTTATTTTACAAGAAGTCCAAACTATTTTGGACACTATTGTTGGGACTTCTCTGCACAAACGTGGCAGTAGCCCAGCAAGTTCTTGTCAAGGGTACGGTTTTTGACAAGAAAGGTGAAACAATTATTGGTGCAACGGTAACAGTCAAAGGTAAACCTGCTATTGGTATGGTTACAGACTTTGATGGAAATTTCCAGTTCAAAGCAGACAAGAAGGACGTGCTTGTCGTTTCGTATATTGGCTATACCAAGAAAGAAGTTAAGCTTGCGACAGCTAAATTTCCACTTAAAATTACTTTGAGCGATGACCAAAAGCTACTATCAGAAGTCGTGGTTATCGGTTATGGTACAATGAAGAAGAAGGACTTAACAGGTTCTATTTCTACAATTGATGAGAAGAGTTTCCAAAAGGGAGCTATCTCTACGCCTTCAGAACTGCTTGTCGGTAAGGTAGCAGGGGTACAAATTACACCTAATGGCTCACCAGGTAAAGGGGGAACAATTCGTATTCGTTCAGGGGCATCGCTCAATGCAAGTAACGATCCTCTTATCGTTATTGACGGAGTACCTATTGATAACTCTGCAGCTTCTGGAGCTCCTAGTGTCTTGAGTACAATTAACCCTCAAGATATTGCTTCAATGAACATTTTGAAGGATGCCTCAGCTACAGCAATTTATGGTTCTCGTGCTTCTAATGGTGTCATCATTATTGAAACTAAGCGTGCTAAGTTTGGACAAAAGATGCAGTTTAACTTCTCAACAAACAATTCTCTTGCTCACGCTGCAAACTTCGTAGATGTCTTGACAGCTGGCGAATATCGTGCTTATGTTAAGAAATATGCTCCTGCAAAAGTATCAATGCTAGGTAAGGCTAATACCAATTGGCAGAAAGAAATTTATCAACTTGCTTACACTACAGATAATAACTTAAGTATGAGTGGTTCGTTAGACAAACTTCCTTATCGTGTATCTGTTGGTTTATTTAGCCAAGAGGGTATTCTTAAGAGAGATAAAATGGAACGTGCTAGTGCTAGTTTGAGCTTAAACCCACGTCTCTTTGACAGTCATCTAAGTATTGATGCTAATCTTAAAGTTTCTGCGACTCGTAATCAATTTGCAAATAAGAATGCTATTCCTAGTGCTATCCAATTTGATCCAACTCAACCTATCTCTGCTGACGGTTTTGACGAATTTGGAGGTTATTTTACTTGGAAGAGTGGAGGTGATCCTAATAAACTAGCAACCTACAATCCTGTAGCATTGATAGAACTAACAGATGATAAGAGTAATGTCTTTCGTTCACTTGGTAGTGCAAAGATTAACTACAAGAGTTATTTGATTCCAGACTTACGCTTTAATCTAAACTTAGGTTACGACTATACTCAAGGTAAGGGTACTCTTTTTGTCCCAGAGACAGCAGCTTTTGAATGGACAAAAGATAAGAAAAACCCCGGTAAAGGTGGTACTAATAATGAATATAAACAATCTAAACGTAACTTGCTTTTAGATTTTTATGCCAATTATGCAAAAGATATTGACGCGATTAAGAGTCGTATTGATGTGATGGCAGGATATTCTTATCAAGATTGGAAAACGACAACGACTAATTATCCTAATAATACTGCTGCAGGTAAGGCTATTGATAAGCCTACTTATCCTTTTGATTATCCTCAAAATACACTTGTTTCTTTTTATGCTCGTCTGAATTATAGCCTAATGAGTCGTTATCTATTGACAGCTACAGTACGTGCTGATGGTTCTTCTCGTTTCAGTAAGGACAATCGTTGGGGTATTTTCCCTTCTCTTGCTTTCGCTTGGCGTATCAAGGATGAAGGTTTCTTAAAAGGTGTTAAAGCTGTGAATGACTTGAAACTTCGTATCGGATATGGTGTAACAGGTCAGCAAGATGGCATTGATAACTACAGCTATATTCCAGGCTATTACTTAAGTACAGAGTCAAATGAAAGTTATCAGTTTGGTAATAAATTTTACCAAATGTATAAACCTGCTGCTTATGATGAGAATATCAAATGGGAACAAACTGCTACTTATAATGCTGGTTTAGATTACTCATTCTTAGAAAACCGCATTTCTGGTAGCATTGATGTTTACTATAAGAAGACTGAGAATCTGCTTAATAGAACACCTGTCGCAGCAGGATCTAACTTCTCAAATAGAGTGCTAACAAATGTTGGTAATATTGAGAACAAAGGAATTGAATTGGCTCTTAACCTAGTACCAGTAAAGACAAAAGATTGGACTTGGGACTTGAACTATAATCTAACATTCCAGGACAGTAAAATTACGAAGCTTAATCTAAGAGATGATGCTAAATTCTCAGGTGTTAGACAAGGTTGGATTACAGGAGGAAATGATAATACCGTTCAGATTCATTCTATAGGCTATGCTCCTTATACATTCTTCGTCTTCAAGCAAGTCTATGATGCACAGGGTAAGCCTATTGAAGGTGCTTACGCAGACCTTAACAAAGATGGTAAGATTACGGACGAAGACTTGTACCGTTATCATTCTCCAGCTCCTGATGTGATGATGGGACTTTCTACTTCTCTTAGCTATAAGGCTTGGACTCTTTCTACTGCTCTTCGTGCAAGTTTTGGCAACTATATTTATGATAATATCTCATCGTATATGGCCAATAGGGGACAAGCTGTAGAGCAACAAGGATATTTGACTAATACAACTCCAGATGTTTTCAAATCAGGTTTTACAGGAGGACAATATCGTTCGGATTACTATGTTAAGAATGCGTCTTTCTTAAAGATTGATAATGTCAATTTGAGCTATAATTTCGGTCGTTTATTTAATTTGGTTGATCTGCGTGCATCAGCAACAGTTCAGAATGTCTTTACATTTAGCAAATACAAAGGTATCGACCCTGAAGGTTCTATTGATTACAAGGCCTATCCTATCCCAAGGACGTATTCACTTAACCTAAACTTAACATTTTAAGGATTAAAAAGATTAAGACAATGATTAGTATAAATAAAAAAAATATAGTCGCATTTGGATTGGCTACACTGACTTTCTTTTCTTCTTGTATCAAGGATTTAGATCGTAAGCCAACCAATCTAACTACTGATGAACGTATTTTTGAAGATCCTATTAAGACTAAGCAATTTCTAGCTAAGATCTATGGAAGTTATGGTTTAGAATCAGGTGATGTGGAGGCTTCAGATAATGGTTCTACAGGTTTTCTTCGTGGTTATTTCAATCTTCAGGAATTACCTACAGAAGAGGCTATTTGTGCTTGGAGTGATGGAGCTATCAAGGATTTGCATAGTATGACTTGGACTGCTTCTAATGGATTTATCAAGATTCTTTATTACAGAAGCTTATATCAAATTAAATTAGCAACATCGTTCCTTCGCAAATCTGAGGCTAAGCAAGGAGATCCAATAATTAAGACTTATCGTGCTGAAGCTCGTTTCCTTCGTGCCTTTCAGTATTGGTTGCTAATGGACTTATTTGGTAATCCTCCGATGATTAACGAAGAACTTGGTGTTGGTAAGGTATATCCTAAGCAGTTTAAGCGTGCAGAACTATTTGCTTATGTAGAGAAAGAGCTACAAGATATTGAAATGCTTCTTCCTGAACCTAAGCAGAATGAATATGGTCGTGCAGACCGTGCTGCCGTTTGGGCATTGCTTTCTCGTCTGTATTTGAATGCTGAAACTTATACAGGTACAGAGCAATATGCAAAGTCTGCTGAGTATGCCCAAAAGGTTATTGATGCAGGTTATGATCTTAAGCCAAAGTATGATGAACTTTTCTTAGCTGATAATGACCAAAATAATCCAGAGGTGATTATGTCTATCAACTACGACCTTAAAGGAACTAACTATGGAGGAACTAACTTTCTTGTTCACGCTTCTTGTAGTGATAAGTCAAAGGAACTTCTCAAGAGTGAGAAGAACTTGACTATGGGAATCTCTGGTGGTTGGGGTGGCTATCGTGCTACTGAAAGCCTTCAGAATGTTTTTGAGGCAAATGATAAGCGTAATTTGACACTTAGTAGTCATCCTGAAATTGATGAGGTTGGAGTCTTTACTCAAGGTATTTACATCTATAAGTATCGTAATGTGCTCTCCAACGGTAATAATGCAAAGAGCCCTGATATTGCAGATAATGATTTCCCTCTTTTCCGTCTAGGTGAGATGTATCTAAACTTTGCTGAAGCAGCTGCTCGTGGTAAGGCTGACAAGGCTAAGGGGCTACAGTATGTAAATAAACTTCGCTCACGTGCTGGTGTTGCTGATTGGACAGATGCAGACCTTACAGAAGCTAATATGTTAGATGAGCGTGCTCGTGAACTATATTGGGAGTGCCTTCGTCGTGTAGATTTGATTCGCTTTGGCAAATTTGTCAGTAATGAGCGTTTATGGGCTTGGAAAGGTGGTGTCAAGAGTGGACAAGGGGTCGCAGAACACTTTAAGCTATATCCTATTCCTTCTGAAGACATTCAAGCAAACCCTAATTTGAAACAAAATCCTGGTTACTAAAAAATAATTAGACAATGAAATATATGAATAAAATTCTTCGCTACGCAGCTTTGACTCTTTCTGCAGTTAGTATGCTTGCTTCCTGCGAAAAGGATGGCGAAGTGCTTACAGTTAAGCCAACAAAGGCTCCAGAGTTTAAAGTCAATCAAGAAGTTGTACAGCTTGAGGAAGCTAAAGCTGATGAAGAAGCTCTTCATTTAAGTTGGACGAAAGCTGATTTTTCTAATAGTGAAGTTAGTCTCACTTATGACCTTCAGCTTAGTACAGACGGGGAGAATACTCTAAACTTAGATTTGGGGACAGGTTCTGAGTATAAGTTTACGCAGAAGTTCCTTAACGCAAAGTGTAGAGACCTTGATCTGCAAGCTGGCGTAGAATCAGAAGTTTCTCTACAACTTATTGCTGTTTTGATAACGAGTGAAGGTAAAAAGTATGAGGCAAACAAACTTAATTCAATTAAGTCAAACATCATTAAAATCAAGGTTATACCATACGAAAATACTAAGCCTATCCCAGATATTGAGAAGATGGGTGTTGGTATCATTGGTTCTGCCGTTGGTGGTTGGAACCCTGAGAATGATGTAATGCTTGATCCAGTTAAGGATACTCCTCATTTATGGAAGAGAGAGAATGTTGCACTTCTTGGAGGTAAGAAGTTCAAGTTCCGCAAAGACCACGATTGGAATAAAGGTGGTAACTGGGGTAAGGCAAAGACTGCTGATGCTACAGATTTCCCTGAAGGTACAGCCTTTAATGATGGTGGTAGTGGAGATTTCACTGTTAGTGATGCTCAAGGCGGTAAATATACTGTTACGTTCAATGATGAAACTCTAGAGTTTAAGTTTGTTCGTACAGGCGACCTTGAGAATCAACCTGAGCCAGAACCTGAATTGAAGAAAGGTGTTAGTTTGATTGGTTCTGCCGTTGGTGGCTGGGAACCTGCTAACGACATTATGCTTACTAAGGATGTGAGCAATGAACACCTTTGGACAGCTAAACGTGTTGAAATTAAGGTAGGTCAATTAAAGTTCCGTTTTGACCAAGCTTGGAGTAAGAATTGGGGAAAAGGAGCTGATGCTTTCCCTCAAGGTACTGCACAAGAAAATAGCCAAGAAAACTTCAAGATTGAAGCTGCTCAAGCAGGTATTTATGATGTTACCTTCAATGATGAAACTCTAGCTTTTGAATTTACTAAGAGCCAAGCCCCTAAGACTGGTATTGGTATTGTTGGAGACGGAGCTAATGGTTGGCCAAGTGATGATAACGACTTAGATAAAGATGTAATGCTTACTCAAGATGCGAGCAACGAGCATCTTTGGAAGGGTGAAATTACACTTAAGAAAGGCGAAATTAAGTTTCGTAAAGACCAAGCTTGGGCTGTGAATTGGGGTGCTAAAGACTTCCCTGAAGGAACAGGTACATCAGGAGGTGCTAATATTGAAATCTCTGAAGCACAAGCAGGAGAGTACACAGTTACTTTCAACGACCAATCAGGTGAATACGTCTTTACTCCAAAGGGAGGTATTCCTGCTCCAACTTACGAGATTAGTATTATTGGTTCTGCCGTACAAGGTTGGGGAACTGATGTAATGCTTAAGCCAAGTACAACTGTCGCACACGAATGGACAGGTGAAGTTACATTGACAGCAACTTCGGGTTCTGTTAAGCAATTTAAGTTCCGTAAGAATAGAGATTGGAGCAATCCAGGTAACTGGGGCGGTGCTTCATCGACTTTTCCAAATGGTACAGCTGTAGACCAAGATGCTACAGGTATTAAAGTGCCTGAAGGTATGAGCGGTACTTATATTGTTAAATTCAACGATGAAACTGCTGTTTATTCTTTTACAAAGAAACCTTAAGCTTTAACTAAAGCTTTTAAGCTTAGAGGCTGTGCCACTTTCGGTACAGCCTCTTTTTTTGTTTTTATCTGAATAAATAGTTAGTCTTTACCGCTAAAGATTATAATTTCTCCTAAGGGAAATGATAATTCCTACCTAGAGGAACTGTAATTCCTCCTAGGCGGAACTAGAATTCCCATAGGGAGGAATTATGATAAATTAAGGAGAAGGCAAGAGAGAAGTAAAGAAAATGGAAAAAAGAGAATGAAAAAAGATGCAAAAGAAGGTGAGAGGAATGTTTGTTCTTTGGAAAAAAATGAAGGAAAGTGCAAGAAATAAATTTTAATAACTTAACTTTGTCCTCCGTTGAAGATAATGAGAAAAATTAACTCTTATATATAAGGTATAAAAGTATAGATATTGATGAAGAACTTAGTTATTGTTGAGTCCCCCAAAAAAGCACAACTTATTCAAGGCTTTCTGAAGAAAAAT
>PDWI01006677.1_pt1 | contig 14387 bp, 10 predicted proteins | sample 1430891 | NCBI WGS metagenome assembly PDWI01 (sample SAMN01162508, study PRJNA174530) | Oral metagenome, whole genome shotgun sequencing project. | biome: Marine environment; feature: Marine mammal; material: Swab sample of the gingival sulcus; isolation source: swab sample of gingival sulcus...
CTCTTCCAAACCTAAGGCTATCGTAAATATGTCTAGCGAATTTTTCATATACAAAATTAACTATTTTTTTCCTTACCCACTATATTATGCATAGAACCACAATTATTTTTAATGTTCCACTTATCTTTGACTGTAGCAGGCAAGATCAAATTAATTTTTACTGTACCTTTACAAGAGTCCAATAAAAAAACGGACTTCATTTTGAAAATGGAGTCCGTTTAAATATCATAAAAATTACACAAACTTCTAATGTTTGAATAAGTCTATTTAACTTCGATTACTTTTTCATATTTTCAGGAAGCTGGATTACTTGTATAAAGTTTTCATTACCACAATATTTTTTTGCAGCTTCAGTTAAGTAGTCTTTGTTAATTTGATCAACGTATTTGTTGTAATCGTTAATGATTGAGAAAGGTTGATCATTATAAAGTCTATTGTAAATACTTTGTAACCAAAATCTGTTTTTCTTAAGATCAGTTTCACGTTTACGTTTCATTTGTTTTTTGATTTTAAGAACGTTTTTCTCGTCAAAATCACCGGCAATAACAGTATTGATAGTTTCTTGAGTTCTATCTAACAGGTGATCTAATCTTTCAGGGTCCATATTGAAAGATACGACAAAGTTATAAGTCGGTTCCGGTAGTCTGCTTGGGCTTACGTATGCTTGAACACCATAAGTACCACCTTCTTCTTCACGAATTACTTCACGCAAGCGAATTGATAATAATTTACCTAAAGCTGTGGTTTCCATTATATTTTCGTATGTGAAATCAATTTCACCAGAACGGAATTGGATAAGGTTTGCTTTTGGATCAACGCCTGCATAAACAGTTCTGTCAACTTTACCTTTAACTCCACGTACTTTATTATCTTTCCAGTTTTTAGTTTTACCTTTTGGCAATGACGCAATGTATGTTTCAACATATTTTTTCATTACGTCCATATCTAAAGAACCAACGAAAACAAATTTGAATTGGCCTACACCGTCAAATTGTGATTTGTAGAACTCGAACGCTTTATTCATATCCAAAGACTCTAAGTCTTCACGAGTTTGAGGCATACGACGAGGGTTGTTATTGAATCTCGTTTTAGCAAATTCTTCATATAAAACTTTTTGAGGATCCGCTTGGTTAGCATCCCAAGATTCTATAGCATTTTCCTTATAGAGATTGAAAGGTTTTTCATCTACTCTTGGAGCAGTGAAGTACATATTTACTAATTGGAAGAAAGTTTCCAAATCTTTTTTAGTTGAGTTACCACTGATACCAATATTGTAAGTGCCGATTGATGGGTAAACACCAACTCTTTTACCTGTCAATAATTTTGATAACTGAACATCATCAAATTTACCAATACCACATGAGTTAACGATTGAAGCAGAATGATTCGCATTGTTCAAATTATTTGTGGCAGCCATTGAAGTTCCACCCATTGCGAAAGAACGCATGTTTATTTCGTCATTTTTAAAATTAGTATTTTTCAAATATACTTCAGCACCATTTGAAAGTGTCCATTTTACAGCGTCGATTTCTTTGATTTTTTCTTCTTTAACTACTTTACCCGGAGTTGGGATTTTAGCCATTAAAGGTTCATCGATAGAGTTATCTTGATATGGTTCGTAATTTCTTTTACTTGCCTTATCAAAGATATTTTTCAAGTCTGATTCAGTTGCAGAAATACTTGCATTTTCAGTATTATCAGCTGAAGCTAAGATTACACTTTTGGTATTAACAGCATCAGAAAATACTTTGTTTACTTCTTCTAAAGTGATTTCAGGTATCCATTTATCATATAATTTTTTCTCTACTTCGATACCAGGGAAACAAGAACCGTCTTGGAAGTGAGTCATATATTCTGCTGCGAAATTAGCAGAAGGAGTTTTATCTCTTTCATTATAGTATTTGTCAATCATTGCCATCATTTGTTCTTTAGAACGTTTCAATTCGCCTTTAGTGAAACCGTGTTGTTTAGCTCTATATGCTTCTGAGATGATAAAATCAAATGCTTCTTTTGATTTACCTTCTTTAGCTGCAGCTTGCATTGAGAATGCGTCTAAGTTAGAAATAAAACCGGAGATAGTTCCTGAAGCACCAATAATCGGACAATCTTCTTCTTGAGAGTATTCAGCGAAACGCATTGACAGCATAATGCTTGCTAATGATTCAATAATCCCTTTTCTGTAACCTTCGTAAGTTTTAGAAATAGTTTTATCATCATCTAACATCATTACAGATAAAATGTTCTGATTTGACCATTCTTTATCTTGGAATACTTTAGTACGGATACCTTCTGTGAGAGGAATATCACGAGGAGTTACTTTCTTTGAAGGTTTTGGGTTTTTAATATGAGCAAATTTACTTTCAATTAATTTGTACATTTCATTTTTATCAAAATCACCAACTGCGATTACTGCTGAGTGGTTTGGACGGTAGAAATCTTTGTAGAAAGTAGTAAATCTTTCCCTCGGAGCTGTTCTGATTACATTAGTATCACCGATTGTAAAACGATTTGCCCACGCAGTATTCGGAGCATAGGTATGGAACATTTCTTGGCTGTAACGTCCCATTACACCTGAACGAACACGCCATTCTTCAATAATTACACCACGTTCTTTTTCTAATTCTTCGTTATCGAAAGAAACGTTGTGCAACCAATCTTCTAAGATTTGAACACCATTTTCAACGATTTTTGGATTATCAGTAGGTACTTGAATAGTATATACGGTTCTATCATAAGTAGTATATGCGTTTAAGTCTCCACCGAATTCCATACCAATAGATTCGAAATAACTTACTAATTCATTTTTAGGGAAGTTTTTAGTACCATTGAAGCACATGTGTTCGATAAAGTGTGCTAAACCCCATTGGCTATCTTCTTCATCCAATGAACCGGCACCGATAAGCATCTGTAAATCAGCACGGTTTTCAGGTTCAGCGTTTTCTTTGATGTAATATGTCAATCCGTTAGCGAATTGACCTGTGAGTACTGTAGGGTCGTTTGGAATCTCGTCTGTCATTTTTTTGCCTTGCATTACGTCAGCGGCAAAGACTGTTGAAGCCATTAGTAGCAGAGTACAAACGAATAGTGAGAGTTTCTTCATCTCAGCATCCTCATAAAAAAATTATAAAAAAAATTAATTTCAAAAAAGTTACCCAATCGCAAAATACAAAATTAACACTTTGTATTCATATATGGTACGAAAAAAATTAAAAAAGTTTCATTTTTCTTCGTTTTTTAATTTTGACCAAGTCTATATGTGAATTTCACTTATTTATTCAAATTTTAGACAAAGTACAAAAACGACTAAGTAATTAGTTATACGACTAATGATTTAGTTTGTTGCGGAGTTTTATGATTTTTTTTAATTTTTATGTTTTAGGTATGTTACAAAGTATGAAATCTCCAAATTTGAGGGAGTTATAAATAGCAGATATTTTGAATATATTAGAAACTTGCAAAAGGTAAATACTTAATAAGGGGAGTTACAACAGATATTTTTCAAAATAATTCAAAATAAATATCACAATTATTAGATTATTTTTTTGTATTTTTGTGAGTTCGTTTAGTTGTATTTTAAATTTATTAATAGGATTTATTAATGAAACGTTTATTAGTTCTTTTCCTTATTATAGGAATCTCATTAACAGCATGTAACAAACCGGAGGAATCAGAAGTGGTAACAGATGACATTTCTGCACAACACCAGATGATTAAAGATAGGTTGGCTGCTTATGCACCTGTTGAATTCAATGCAAAAAATATTGATATTTCACACCTGTCCGAAAGACAAATTCAAATGCTACACAAATTGACAGAAGCCGGAAAAGTGATTGATAAAATTTTCTGGAAACAATCTACTAATGAGGGTACAGTCTTGCGTGACTCTTTGGCAGCCCTTGATACTGAAGAAGCTAAGGATTATCTACATTATTTGAATATTAACTTTGGCCCTTACGATGTGATTTATGATCAAACTCGTTTCGTAGGAAAAGGTGCAGAAGTTCGTCCTGAAGGTGGAGGATTCTATCCTGTTGATATGACAAGAGAAGAATTCAATGCACACTTGGAAGCACACCCTGAATGCGAAAAAGATTTCAAAAGCCAATATACTGTAATCGTTCGCGATGAAAACGGTGGATTAAAAGCAGTTCCATATAGCGAATATTTTACTGAAACAGATAAAGCAGCACAACTATTGATGGAAGCTGCTGATTTGTGCGATAACGAAAGTTTTAAAAAATACTTAATTATGCGTGCAGAAGCTATGAAATCTAATGAGTATTTTGAATCTGATTTGCAATGGATGTCATTAGAAGGCAATGATATTGACATCGTTATTGGCCCTATCGAAAATTACGAAGATGAAATATTTAATTATAAAACTTCTCACGAAGTTGTGGTAATGGTTAAAGACCCTGAAGCAGGTGCAGTTCTTCAAATATTCAAAGATAATATGAATCACTTCCAATCTAATCTGCCTACTGAAGGCGACTATAAATCATTAGATTTGGGTGAAGGTAATGTAATCCAAGTTGTAAACGTTGTTTACTTCGGCGGGGACTGTATGAAAGGTACAAAAACTATTGCTGCCGCACTTCCAAACGACCCGAAAGTTGCAGAAGCTAAAGGACGTAAACTTTCAATGTATATCAATCACATGAAAGCAAAATACCAACAAATCGTAAAACCTATAGCTGAAGTATTATTATCTGAAGAATGGTTGAAAGAAGTTGATGAAAAAGCGTTTACCAATTTTGTTACTCTTCATGAAGTAAGCCACGCTTTAGGACCAAAATGGGTTAACAAAACAAATGAAGACATTAGAGAAGCATTGGAAAATCGCTACAGTGCAATAGAAGAAGCAAAAGCTGATATTTTATCAATGTTCAATCACAAACTGCTTTTTGATAAAGGTATTTTTGATGCAAAATATATCAAACAAGCTCAAGCTACTTACTTAGCAGGTCTTTACCGTTCAATTCGTTTTGGAACAGGTGCTCACTGTACTGCAAATTTCATTCAATTAAACTTCTTACAAGAATTTGGTGCAATCGCAGTTGTTGATGGTAAGTTCGTAATCAATGAAGAAAAATTCTTTGATGGGGTAGCTGCCCTTGCAAAAATGATTTTAGATGTTGAAGCCAACGGTGATTTAGATGGTGCTGATAAATTAATCGCTAAGTATGGGCAGAAAACTCCTGAAATCGAAGCCAATATCGAAAGACTGAAAGATTTACCAAGAGATATTGATACTCGTTATAAATTCTAAATACTGGTTGGATATAAAGATTAAAGTAGAGGCAGGGAGTTCCCCTGTCTCTACGATTTTTCAAAACCGACCTGGATTTTCCAAACATACTTAGGGGTATCTTTGGGAAATTCAGATTAACCAAACGGAGCAAAAGGCTATGCTAAAATCATTCACATCAGATAAACCATTGACTTTGGGTATTCTCGGAGGAGGGCAGCTTGCAAAAATGACTGCTAATGCGGGATACGCTATGGGACTTAATGTTGCGATTATTGAAGGGCATTCGGACTCAACTGCCGGTGATATGACAAAACTTGATTTCACAAATGGCTGGGAGAATAAAGAAGATTTTGAAGAGTTTATCAAAGTTTCTGATATTATGACTCTTGAAAATGAATTTATCAATCCTGAGTTTTTAGAGGAAATCGAAGCTAAGGGAAAGAAGGTATATCCAAGTTCAAAAACGATGCATTTGGTGCAAGACAAATATATTCAAAAACAAACTTTTGAAAAAGCAGGGCTACCATTGCCGGGGTTTGATAAGATTGATAATATGGAAGAAGGCTTAGATTTTGGCAAAAAATACGGCTATCCTTTTATAATGAAATCTAGAAAGTTCGGGTATGATGGCTATGGTAATTCAAAAATTGACAATGAAGAAGATTTGAAAAACGAGTTTGCAAGATTCAGCAAAGACACAAAACGCTCCTCACTAATGGGCGAAGAATTTATACCTTTTGTAAAAGAATTAGCTGTAATGGTGGCTCGTTCAGAATCTGGTGAAATCATTGCATATCCTTGTGTAGAAACAATTCAAAAAAATCATATCTGCCATACGGTAACAGCTCCGGCAGAAATCGACGAGGATATACGCGAAAGAGCAAAACAAATTTGTATCGAGGCTGTAAAGTCTGTTGATGGTATTGGCATTTTCGGAATTGAGTTATTTTTGAAAGACGACGGTACTTTGCTGATTAATGAAATTGCTCCACGTCCTCATAATTCAGGACACTATACAATCGAAGCGTGCCATACTTCTCAGTTTGAAAATTGCATCCGTGCTGTACTTGATTTGCCATTGGGAAGTACGGAAATGCGTATGCCAGCAGCAGTAATGATTAATCTGCTTGGTTCTCGTGATGGAATTGGAACGCCAACAGATGTTAGAGAAATGCTCAAAAATACAGATGTTTCTCTACATCTCTATAATAAAAAGGAATGCCGCAAAGGAAGAAAAATGGGACATTTGACCGCCTTGGGCAAAACAACAAAAGAGGCTTTTGATAAAGCTGATAAGGCTGCAAAGGATTTTAAATGGTAGAAACACAAGTATGCTTCTATAGCTTGAAGTGTACGCAAATAAAGAGTTAAATGAAAACGACAACATTTACAATATTATTAATAACAATACTAACTCTTCCGCTTTTTGCTGATGGTAGTGAGGGGAATAAATCCAATCATGCTGATACTACTAAAACCGATACTCTTATCAGAAAAAAGATTTATCCTGTGAGTTCATTCCACGGGCAGCGAAGTATAATTGCAAAACCATATAAATCAATTTCTAAAAAGGATATACTATATACAAATTATACGGATATTAGCGATATTCTTTATGAGCAGACAAATGCTTTTCCGCTTTCGTTGGGTAGTTTCGGACAGAATAATTCTGCTTCGTTCTTAGGAACAGGTTTTGGCGAAACACAAGTTTCCTATAACTCAAGACAGAGCATTGAACCAGATTTTGGTAGCTTCAGCTTAACCCAAATTCCTGTTGAGTTCATGGAGAAAGCAGAAATTTTTACTGGTTCAGATGCCGTAATTTTTTCAAATAATGCAACTGGTTCAAATATAAATGTTCAGGAAATAAATTATAATACGGCTAAACCTTATACCCGACTTTGGTACAGTCAGGCAGGATTTGAATTTCTTTCTGCTGATGCCGTTTTCTCACAAAACATTGCTCCAAATATAAATTTTACTGCCGGGCTGCGTTCAATGGCTACTCTTGGTGAATATGATAATGAAAAAGTCGAAAATTGGAATGCTCGTTTTCGTTTGCGATATGCTATTGATAGCTTGAAAACTATTTCACTTACTGAAAATTATACTAATAATAAGAATGGAATAAATGGGGGGATTAATCCTAAATCCTCGCAACTTTACGGCTTCTACGCCAAACCATATTATAAATCTATAGAGGAACGAAATACTCGCCATGATTTAACTTTGTCCTATTCCTCAATCTCGAATGATACCACTTCCTTTTTGAAAACAAGTATCTACCTGTCAAATATCGGCAGACGTTTAAGTACTCAGGACTTCTTCCTATATGATTCGCTAAACCGAATCGGCCATACTGAACATTACTTCGGAGGAACCATTGAATATGAAAAAATATTTGGTAAATTTGGACTATCTGGTGGAGTCGAGTCAGCATATTTCATGCTACCGAAAACTATCTATTTTGATGAATATGATGATTTACAATCTTCGCTGTTTTATCGTTTAGAATATGGAAATATTTATTCAAGTAAATTTAGCGGCGGAGGTAGAATTGGTAATATGTACGGCAAAACTTTTTTCAATATAGGCGGGAAGTACGAAGCTAAGTTTACCAAAAATTCCTTATTCATAATTGATTATTATAATGCTGAATTTGTGCCAACGCCTATGCAAGGTATGGACTTGAAAAATGAAAATCACTTGGTAGGAATTGCTCGTTTTGAGCATGAGCTTAATCATTTTCAATGGGGGATAGAGGGATTTTTTAGAACAATCGAAAACTCAATTATCGGTAATCCTGTCTTTGATAACAATGATAAACTGACTCGTATAGATTGCTATAATCTTACCGATAAGCGACAAATTATAGGTGGAACAGCAAACCTCAAATTCGATATCAAAGAAAAATTTTATACTGACATCAAAGCAAATTTTGCATACAGTACTACCGCTGATACATCTGACAGGCGTTTGCCGATTTTTAGCGGACGCGTTTCAGCCTACTATTGGATAAAAAAAGTACGTTCGGATATGCGTTTAGGTGTTTCTGTTGATATGGTTTCTCCGTATACCGGAGCTTATTATTTTCCTATGCAGAGAGTTGAATATTACTATATCCAAGACAAAGAGAACGAACGTTTTGGAGCAAGACTCAATGTATTTGCTTATGTGAGATTTCGAGGTGTTTATGTACGTATAGATTTAAAAAATGTGTTAGATAATAATTATTATTACGTACCATATTATCCACAGTTGGGACGCAATTTGCGGCTTAGTCTGAGCTTACCCTTTGTAGATTAAAATTATTTTCATCTGGTAAGTTTATCGAACATCATAAGTTTGGGTATATTCAGATATTTTTGTATTTTTGTTCTCTTTTTTATTAACATTTTTTGATGAGTAACTTGAGAAAAACAAAATCTTGCGGTATATTACTTTTTAATAAGAAAGGTAATAAGTTCCTGTTGATGAAGCACCCGACACGTTGGGATATTCCGAAAGGGCATATAGAGAAAGGTGAAACAGACTTGGAAGCAGCTATACGAGAGTTCGAAGAAGAAACCGGAATCGACAAGAAAAAAGTACAACTATATAAAGATTATGAGTTTAAACTGAAATACGAAACATTTGAAAAGAGATACAAGGAAAAATGCAATAAAACTTTAATCGTGTATTTAGCTAAACTCAAAGAAGACGTGAAAATCAAGGTAACAGAACACGAGGATTTTAAATGGTTTGAATGGTTGCCACCGCACAAAATTCAAGAGAAAACCATAGACCCGCTTTTGAAATATACTGAAAAATTTTTCAGAAGCCGTGGATTACGTAAGTTAGAAAAATTTAATTTAATTTAATATATAGGGATGCTATGAGACAGTATTTGGTTTTTGATATTGAGACTGCTCCAGTTGAATGGGATACGCTCTCCGAATCGCAGCAAGAATATATTGTTCGTTACGCCAAGGATGAAGAGGAAGCAGAGAAAAAGAAATTTGAAATGGGATTATCCCCGATGACAGCACACGTGGTCTGTATAGGACTTCAGCTTATGCAGGAAACTAATCCCGGTCAGTGGGAAATTGTAAGCCGTGCTGCACTATCCGCCGATATGTCTCTTGCTGATAATGAAAGAAAAGAGATTGAATTGGTCGGTGGCGATAAATGCTATCTTACCAATGAAAAAAAATTATTAGATAGTTTTTGGGCAATTCTAAAGAAATATCCGAGTGCACAGCTAATTTCATTTAACGGTAGAAATTTTGATGCTCCTTTTTTGATGTTGCGCTCGGCAGTTTATCGCATTCGTCCGTTTAGAAATTTGATGCACGGAACGAAATTCAATTATCCGATGCACATTGATTTGATTGATGAATTGACATTCTATAATCCTTCGCCATACGCAGCAACACGCCGATATAACTTCGATTTTTATACTCGTGTATTCGGCATTACTTCTCCAAAATCGGAGGGGGTGGACGGCTCAATGGTAGGGGAGATGTTCAGAGAAGGGAAAATCAAAGAAATCTCCGAATACTGTATGAGAGATATTAATGCTACTTGGGAATTATTCCTTGTTTGGCATAATTATCTTGATTATGGTAAGTGATAAATAGATGTTATAGTGATGTCGGTACTTCCAAAGTTTGAAAAACTTTGGAAGTATTTTTATGATATAACAAAATTATTAGATAGTCTAATTAATATCGTGTCATAGTTCTAAACCTCTCCTACATTCCCGAAAAATTAATATTTTTTAATTATTTTTAAATATACTTATAATACGTTCGTTAAAACGTTTTTAATTTTTGTACATGAGGGTAATGAGTTCCTATTTTGGAGTTCAACAGTTGATTTATTTTTAATTTTACCCCATAGTATTTTTAAAATTGAAGATTAGATAAATTATTGATAAATAAAGTTAAAGGATAAATTATGAGTAAAACAGCATTGATTGCGGTTGGAGGTAACTCACTAATTCGTGCCGGACAAAAAGGCACAATCGAAGAACAATTCGAAAATGCTCGCTTAACAGCAGAAGCAATTGTACAGATGATTAAACGTGGTTGGAATGTAATTGTTACTCATGGTAACGGGCCGCAGGCGGGAGCAGCATTATTACGTTCGGAAAAAGCGTCTGAAGATGTTTATACTCATACTTTGGATATGTGTGTAGCAACTACTCAATCTGAAATTGGTTACATCATGCAAAGAGCTATGGAATTAGAATTGGGTAAGGTAGGCTTGACTGATAAATTAGTAACGGTTGTGCCAACTATGGTTGCAGTCGATCCTAATGACCCTGCTTTCAAAAATCCAACTAAACCAATCGGGCCGTTCTATACTAAGGAAGTGGCAGAAGAAAAGAAAGCAACTCTTGGCTGGGATATTGTAGAAGATGCATCTCGCGGTTATCGCCGTGTTGTTCCGTCTCCTGAGCCACATCACATAATGCAGCTAGGTGTTATCAAAAAAATCATTGATGACGGTATGGTTGTTATTGCTGTTGGTGGCGGTGGTATTCCTGTAATGGATAAAGGAAACGGGATTATCGAAGGACTTGAAGCGGTAATTGACAAAGATAAATCATCATCACTTCTATCTAAGGAGCTTGATGTTGATTTATTCTTGATTGCTACAGAAGCTGATGCTGCATATATCAATTTCAATAAACCAAATCAAGCGAAAATTGAAAATGCAACTGTAACAGAAATGGATAAATACGTAGAAGAAGGGCATTTCTTGCCAGGATCAATGCTTCCGAAAGTTGAATCTGTTTTACGTTTCGTAAGAGGTGGTGGGAAAAAAGCAATTATCACAAACTACGAATCATTAACTGACGCTTTGGACGGCAAAGCAGGTACGCACATCACCGAGTAGTAGTAACTGTTTACAGATTTACATGTAGAAAATGGAATTAACCTTTTTGGCTGATTCCATTTTTTGATGTTTTGGGATACAATATATCCTGCTGTAATCTATGAACGCGGATGAAACATTAAATGTATTTCTTGCATATATGCTATATCGACATGAGTATAAACTTGAGTTGTCCCAATATCGCTGTGTCCCAACATCTCCTGTAATGCTCTTAAATCTGCACCACCTTCGAGTAGGTGAGTAGCAAAGCAATGACGGAAAGTATGGGGGTGGACGTGTTTTTCAATTCCCGCAGCTTCCGAATATTTACGGATTATTTTCCATATCCCCATTCTTGAAAACTTGTTTCCACGTGGGTTCAAAAATAGAATATCATTAGACCCTTCGTGAGCATATCTTGGTCTTATTTCTTCGAGATATTGTTGCACCCATTTTAGGGCAGGTCTCCCAATAGGAACGATACGTTCTTTATTTCCTTTGCCGAAAACTCTTACGATTTCGTTCTCGAAATTCAGGTTTTTTGTTTGCAAATCTATCAGTTCACTGCATCTCATTCCCGTTGCATAGAACAGTTCTAACATCGCTCGGTCACGTATTCCGGCAGGCTTTTCAGTATTGGGTTGACTGATTAATGCAGATACCTCTTCGAAGCTAAGGACTTCAGGGAGCTTTCTTTCGATTTTCGGCATATCTACATTTAGAGCCGGATTTTCTTCAGCCTTGTCAGATTCGATTAGATAATTATAGAAAGAGCGGATAGAGGAGAGGTAGCGGGCACGGCTATTTTGACTAATATTGAGTTCTTCGGCAAGATATATCAAGAACTCCGAGATGTCATTCTCATCTACATTTATAAATTTTTCAATTTGACGGGAGGAGACAAATTCGGCAAATCTATGCAAATCGTTCATGTACGATTGCACTGTGTTATCAGACATACCCCGTTCTAATACCATAAATTGCTTATAGATATTCAAGTCTCTTCCAATATGCACGGGCGTACCGGATTGAATAATTATTTTTTTCTTAGCCATCGTATCCTCCCAAGAGATTACCAGTTCTTTTCAATTTTCGTTTTCTTTGCTCTTTGGGCTTTCATTTTTTTGAGCGTCCCTTTTTCCTTGTTCTGCATAGCTTTCAGCATTTGTTCAGCTTTGTCTTTGGACATCTTCATTTCTTTTGGTTGAGCTTGCTGTTGCTTCTGTTCGCCCTGCTGACCATCTTTGTTCTGACCTTGCTGTTGTTGCTGTTGGTCTTGTTTGTCCTGTTGGTTCTGTTTATCTTGTTGTTGGTCTTGCTGACCGTCCTGTTTGTCCTGTTGGTTCTGTTTATCTTGCTGTTGGTCTTGCTTGTTTTGTCCCTTTTGATTTTGGTCTTGTTTATTTTGTTCGTTCTTATCTTGATTATCTTGATTTTGTTGCTGTTGTTGTTGTTGCTGTTGCTGTTGCTGTTGTTCCAAGATTGACTTTGCTAAGACGTAATTATGACGAGCATCGTTATCTTTAGGATTGAGCTTCAGAGCATTTTTATATGCTTCAACTGCTTTTTTCAGATGTTCCATACTCATTTGGTCGCCTTTTTGAGCTTGCATAAAATAGGAATTACCAAGGTTATACTGTATGTTTTCAGCAAGTTTTTCGTCTTTGACCTTATCGGCTAAGAACTCAAATTTGCCGGCCGCTTCGCTGTATGCTTCTTTCTTATAGAGAGCATCTGCCAAATTGAAATCAGCTTTTAGATTTTGGTCATTTATTTCAATTGCTTTACGGTATTGTACTTCCGCTTCTTCAAATTGTTCCGCTTTGTACAACCTGTTTCCTTCACGGACTAACTGCTTTTCGTTTTTAGCAAAAGTAGTTGCCGTTAGAGCGAAGAAAATTACAATTAATATTATCTTATGCACTTTCCCCTCCTGTTTTTCCTGATGCAAATTTATTCAAGGAATCTAAATATCTGTTTTTTCTGTATGATATGAGTATGTCAAGTACTAATAGTATTAGTGCAATTCCAGCGAAGTACATGAATTTATCGTCATAAGAAGTATAGATATGTTCTTCAAATTCTTCTTTATCCATTCCAGAAATTTCATCAAGAATTTGCGATAAATCCTCGCCTGTTCCCGATGCAAAAGTAAATCTTCCGCCACCTTTTGAAGCAATTTGTTTCAAAATGGCAGGGTTCAATTTTGTCAAAACTGTTTGTCCTGAATTGTCTTTATGAAAACCTTTACTTCTTCCGTATCGGTCAATAATTGGAATTGGAGCACCTTCCGGCGTACCCATACCGATTGTATAAACTTGAACGCCCATTTCGGCGGCATTTTCTGCCGCACTGACAGCATCATCTTCGTGGTTTTCACCATCAGTAATGACGATTAATGCTCGGCTTACTCCCTCTTTTTCAGAATAGGATTTCAAGGCAATATCAATAGCGTTACCTATTGCCGTACCTTGCGTGCCTATCATACCCGTTTCAACAGATGAGATGAGTAGTTTGGCTGCCGAATAATCAGAAGTAATCGGTAGTAGCAGATATGAATCTCCGGCAAATACGACGATACCAATTCTATCTCCTTGAAGATTATCAATGAGTTTCATCATACTTTGCTTTGCACGTTCCAAACGGCTTGGGCGTAAATCCTGTGCATTCATAGAATTGGAAATATCCAACGCTACCATAATCTCAATACCTTGCCGTTTTACTTTTTCGGGTTTACTGCCGAATTGTGGATTAGCAGCGGCAATTATTACAGCTGCAAGGGCAAGCAGCATTATGGTAAGTTTTAAATATGGTTTGAATCGTGAGCGTTGTGGAATTAATTTTTCCACAAGGTTGGTATCACCATACCGCTTTAATTTTCTCTTAATATTATGGCGAGAAATAAGAAAGATTAGAACAGTTACCGGTATGGCTATCAAAGCCCATAGCAATTCTATATGCTCGAATCTAAACATAAAACTCCTTTAATCAAATTATTGGTTTACTAAATAATCCATCAAACATTATTCAAACGGAAAAAGGGTTGAAATGTTGCATATTTAAGTCAGAATTAATAATAGCAAGATATCACTTTTATGTTTTACCATATCATTCGTCATCAACGTATACATCAGTAGGGCTAAATGTTGTTACATCAAAAAGCGATAAGTCTCCGATTTTTAATTCAGGTATAACCAAAAGAGCCATAAAAGCCAAAGTCATAAAAGGAGCATGAAGCGTACTCCCCCACTCTTTCGGTTTGCTATTTATATTT
>PDWI01006678.1_pt1 | contig 14386 bp, 12 predicted proteins | sample 1430891 | NCBI WGS metagenome assembly PDWI01 (sample SAMN01162508, study PRJNA174530) | Oral metagenome, whole genome shotgun sequencing project. | biome: Marine environment; feature: Marine mammal; material: Swab sample of the gingival sulcus; isolation source: swab sample of gingival sulcus...
GGCGATGTCTTCTGCATCTTCTGTTACCGTCGCACCCATTGTTTGACCTGTCACTTCTTTATCTGCCATTAACTTCGTGCCATCTGCTAGTTCATATTCCACTGTATAGCTGATGTCTGTCTTTGGCGTAAACAACGCTGTATAGGTTTCCCCACCACTTGGCACTGGTGCAAAGTCTGGTTCCCACGTATAAAACTCGTATCCCGGATCTGGCACTGGTGTAGGCACTTTGCCATCACCTGAAGCGGGTGTGTCACCAATTGTATACTCTTTATCTGTTGTCTGTACTATAATAGAACCGCCGTCATTTAATGCGCCATTTGCACCCGCATTAAATGTTACAGTTGCTTTTAAAACCTTTTTATACGTAAAGTAAATATGAGCATCTGGATTTGTCTGCGTATTTACCGTTGCCGGCGATGTGCGAAGACCATCTGCCGTCGTATAGGTTACACCACTACCTGTACCCGTACCCGTAACTGTTGTCTTGGCGTCTAATTCATACGTACCTGCTTTTGGACCACTACTGACCGTAAATGTCAGCGGTGCTGTGACAGTAACATCGCCTATTACCGTCGTCGTCAACGTTTCTGTTTTGATCAATGCATCTGCCAAAGTCGTTGCCAAATCAGGGTATTGATAAGGCTTAACTAACTGATCGTTATCATTAATTAATACATAGTTTGATGTAATCGTCGTGCCATCTATCCCCTGCTCTGGAATTGGGAATTCCCTAGACTCCGAATTGCCATCAGAATTTGTAAAATCAATTGTCGTCGTTCCGTTTGTTTGGTAGGTTGTACCCGATACTGGATTTGGACCATCAAGCGTTATTTGATATTCAATTGTAATTGGCGATTGCGCCTCAGTAACTGTGTCAATGGTAACTGTAATTGTCTCCGTTGCATTGTTCCATGCTAATGTTGCGCCATTGCCAACTAATGAATTGCCATCTTTGTCTTTAACCGCAATTTTACTGTTGTAATTAGACGCGTTAATCCCCGGTATCGAGAACATACCGCCCATTGGGTCGGTTATTGTCGCATTGCTGGCAGCATAGGCAACATGCGTAGCAATCTCTTGATAAACATCATCGAGTTCAGATGCGCCAACATCATAATGACCAGCTATACCAATACCATCAATTACATATTGCCAATCAGAATAGGTATCCACACCAATTGCATACACTGAAACACCATCATCAGCGGCATATTTTGCTTCGGCAATGGCTTGATTACCCGTGTTAATTGTATGGACTTCGTCACTATAATAAGGCTCAAAATTTGGGTTGTCGCAAACTCGCGGCGAACTATTATCACTACCATCACCAACTTTAAAATTATAATCCATGTCTGATTCTAAAACATTATCTTGAGTTTCTCTGAAAGAATATTTGTTGTATGACCATTTATAACTGCCATTATTATTACGATAATATATATTTTCATCATCTGCTGAAATGTCACTCATCATATAGTCTGGGTATCTCTTATAATTGCGATTGTTAAATGTAAAATTAGAAATGCCATAACTATAGGTTGGGCGTCCATCCGTTAATACAATCATATATTTGTTGTTTGCCGTACTATCAGCTAACATATCTCTTGCTGCTTTTATACCACTTTGGGTAAATGTACCACCACCTGCTTCTAAGTCATCTATGGCGTCCTTTAGTGCCTCGGCATTATTTGTCAATACATAACTTGATGATACATTGTAACCAAATGTTACAATGCCCACTTGTACGCCACCTTGTCCACTATCTGGAATAACGGTATCAATAAAATTATTTGCTGCTATTTTTGCTTGATCTAAACGGCCAAATTTCATACTGCCCGATGTATCGATCACAAGTATCACATCAGCCGTTTCCTCTTTGTCTTTACCTTCAAGTGTTAAGACAACATCGAATAAATTATCACTTCCCACTCTAGCGGCTGTTTTATTAATCGAAAGCTCGCCGGGAACATTCGGGCTTCTTTTGCCGCCGCACAGCATTTTTGCTGCAAAACGATTTTGCTTCAGGTTCAGAATTATAGGCTCAAATGAATCATCAACTTCTTCAGGAATCTCATCAAGGTTTGCTGGATCTTCATTTTTGCTTGAACCGCGCTCAATTATTTCAGGATTTGCCACATAAGCTTTTAGTTCTGCCAATTCAGCTTCATCCATATCACTTAATGCAGCGATTAACTCTTGCTCAGTTAAATCGGCATCTTCTTTTTCAGCAAGCGCTTTTATCGCAGCAAATTCCTCTGCTGATAAACCTTCTACCGGCGATAATTCAGCATTATCCGCAGGTGCCGCGGACTGTTCTAACTCAATCGCGCCACCCGATGAAGTGTCTGCCGCGTTTTGTGTGGCACTGGCTTCACCTTTTGTTGTTTCTTCAGCAGACGCCTTTTGTTCTTCAACTGCAATTTGAGCGTTGTCAGAAGATGCTGTCTGCTCGACAATTTCAGCTGGTGCAGCGGCAAATGATACTGTTGCCGATGAAAAAACCAGCATAAAGACTAATATAAATGATAGTAGTCTTTGATGTTGCTTACTCATATCTTTCCTCCCTTTGATCAAATCTGATACTACTTCATGTGACAATTATTACATATGCCTTTTAGATCAGCAGAATCGTAAAGAGCCGATAAATACAAAAAGGACTGCAATTTTGCAGCCCGACTTTCATAGCAAATAAGCCTTAGAATCGTAGCTTTGCGTCATTATCTTTCGATAATTTTGCCAACTCTTAAACTTGATTCTACCGCTTCGCTTATCTATATGATTTTGTTATTAAACTGGCGTCTGCCAATTTAAATGCAAATGAAGCCTTTTTCAACCGAAGGCGCTACGCTAGCACGCCTCAGACTTTTCATCAATATCGGCTGAATAATAAACTTCAAATGGTTTTCTATCAAGTTAATTCTAACTATTTTTTTAAAATAATGCAAGCATAAATTTCGGTTTTATATTATTTTTATTTGTTTTTTGTAATTAATTGATAATGATTGCGTAGGTCGAGATTCTGCTAACCGTTGGTCAGCAGGTCAGAGGGGAGCAGAAAGAGTCAAAAGCCTAAAAGTATAAATGTTAACGATTGGTAACTATTTGTGAATCAATAGCATCAGTATGGGAACGGTGACAATTGAAAGTAAGGTCGATGTAAAAATCAACAATGAACCTAGACGGTAATCCGATTGGTAACGCGAGGCAAAGACAGCTACGTTGACTGCTACTGGCATTGCGACTATTACAACAGGTATATACAGCACTAACCCAGTAAAACCTAAAACTGACAGTATAAAATACACCAACACTGGCATAACGACTAAACGAATCAGACTAATCAGCCACAGCTGATAGTTTTTAACGACGGCACTTGGCTTTATTTCTGTTAAGATAAAGCCGATAAACATCATTGACAAAGGTGTTGTTGTCGAACCAATTAGATTGAGTAAACTGTAAACCGGTTGTGGAAACTTCAACCCCGAAACAAACATCGAAAAGCCAAGTAAAACAGCGATTAAACCCGGGTTAATTAAAGCGAGCAACCGCTTTTTTAAACTGATGCGATCATCTTTATTACTGCGCAGTAAATCAACGCCGTACGTCCAGATTAAGACGGTAAAACTCAAGTTGTAAATGGCAGCGTAAAATACGCCTTTTTCGCCAAACAACTGCGCGACAACTGGGTACCCCATGTAGCCACTGTTTGAAAACATAATAGCGTACTCTAAAACCGCGCGTTGTTTGTCTTTATTTTTAAATACTCTTGAATACAATTTTGACAAGATAAATGCCACGCCATACATTGCAAATGAGATAATAATCAACTTGCCGCTTGACTTTAAGATTTCTAAAGAAAACTCGAAAGTCATAGACGATAGAATAAAAGCAGGTAATGTCACATTTAATACTAATGGTGCAATACCAGCCTGAAATTCATCAGAAACAATTTTTAACTTCTTGACAACGTAGCCGACTAATATCAATGAAAAAAGCACAAATATTTGATTTAATACTGCCATATCACTCTCCGTATTCTTCTAAATAGCGATTAAAATCGACACGATTTGACAAGATAAAATCATATAAAACCGAGGTGTCAAACTGAAAAACTGCATAGCGTTTTAAAGCACTGCCAAAACGATGGGTTAATCTTTTATCCCACGCTTTAAGATGCGCTAAGTGATTACTTGCCAACAACAATTGGTTACCATCTGTTATATAAATATAGACTTCGACATCATTGCTTAAGCGAAAAAGGGCTTGATTAACATGTCCATCATCTGGACGATATTTAATATAAAGTCGCCCACTGGGATATAGCGTTGTTGCCAATTGTTTGTTTTCTTGAATAAGATGACTTTCTAAATTTCTATCATCAACATAATAGACAATCACCTGCTCTTGTTGGCACAAAAGCGCAGCGGCATCGAAATCAGATAAATTGACAATTTCTAAATCGCGCAATGCGCTGACAGTATTCTTGGCCAGTATTAGAAAGCCTGATGCCATTGCATAGCTTTCGCCCAATAAAAGCGCAGAAAAATGATAGCCGTTATCCTGTTCGGTTAGTTGGTTTAACAATAGGGTATAATAGTTTTCTGACGCTGCTAAATCACTTTTTATCATATGTCGATAGATTGAATCTTGCGCAAAATAACGCATTAAAAAATAGTGCATATAGGCATTTTTTGAAATGACGTTTTCAATTACTTTATTGATCGCCGAATGGTAGATGTCTAAATCTACGCTGGGATTTTCAGGAAACCAACGTGATTTTTCAAACACTTTCGCCAAGCTTTTCGATTGCTTATTTATTGACATGCCATAGGCGATAATCTGCAAAAATTCTGCTTCACTTAATGAAACTGTGTCACCACCAAGTCGACCGAACATTTCTAAACGCATTAGTTTGACAGTGTAATCATCTGGTTCAATCAATTGTTCAAAGCGATCAATGCCGTATTCTTCAATTTCGATATGATAAAATTCGACGATTCGAGAACCGTCGAATTGATAATCGATATAACCAGCCAATACACCCATTAGCCGTGTTTTTGTCATATAACACGAAACTGTTTGCATAACTTTGTCCTATGTATGCTTACTCAGCGATTGTCATTTTGAATGCAGTCGAAAGATCTCAGGTTTATGTATTTGACTATAAGGTTTTTCCTGACCAACGGTCCAACAGACTAACGTTTAGCGGATTTTCTTTCAACCAACAAGACAATTGCCTGCGCACTTATGCCTAGCCCCTCGCCTTCGAAGCCAAGCTTCTCAGTCGTCGTCGCCTTGATATTAAGCTGTGATGTTTCAACTTGCAAAGCCACGGCTAACGTCTGAATCATTTGGTCAATATAACCACGCAATTTGGGCCGCTGGCAGACCACAGTTGCATCAATGTTGCCAATTTGGTAACCGTTTTGTACAACACTTCTAAGTGTCTGTTTTAATAAAACTATACTATCAATATCTTTATAGTCTGCCGATGTATCGGGAAAATGTAGGCCAATATCACCTAATCCGGCAGCGCCTAATAATGCATCGATAATGGCATGCGTCAACACGTCGGCATCAGAATGGCCTGCCAATCCCCTTTCAAAGGGTATTTCAACGCCGCCAATAATCAACTTGCGGTTAGTTGCCAAACGGTGAACGTCATAACCTATGCCTACTCTCATTGTATTGCTCCTTGCTTTACTATAGCGGTTGCCCAAACCAAATCTTGTTTAGTTGTCACTTTAATATTAGTCGCTTCGCCATGTACGGTACAAACGCGTTTGCCAAGCGCTTCGGCAACCGAAGCGTCATCGGTAAACTGCACTGTCTGTTTAGCTGAAAAATTAATCATTTTTTCGAATAGTTGTCGTTCAAACCCCTGTGGCGTTTGGACGCTACGCAGTGTATCGCGCTGTAGCGTGTCGACAACGTAATGATCTGATACGACTTTAATGGTATCGCTTAATGGCATTATCGGAATAACAGCATCGTCAACCTTTAATCGCTCAATAACGCGCGTTATCAGTTGATTACTCACAAAGGGTCGGGCGCCGTCGTGTATTAAAACATGGCTAATTTCAGGCGCCAATGCCAGACAACCCGCAGCAACCGAATCGGTGCGCTGAGTCCCTCCGTAAACGACGCTCAATCGGTTGAATAATGCTGGCGTAACCAATTGTTTAATTATCGCTTCATCTTGACGACGGATAACTAAAATAATTTGATCGATTAACGCGTTGTTGGCAAAAGCGTTCAGCGTTCGTACAATAACGGGTTGTTCACATATTTCTAGTAGAATTTTATTTTGTTTTAGGTTCATGCGTCTGCCGCTGCCCGCGGCGACTATAATGACTGCCGTCTGCATGCTAAACCGGCTTGGCAAATATCATTCTGCCGGCAGCAGTTTGTAATACGCTAGTGACAACAACATCAACATCTTTGCCTATTAACTTTTTGCCTTGTTCAACGACTATCATAGTACCATCATCTAGATAAGCAACACCTTGGCGCGGCTCTTTACCAGCCTTTATAACGTTGACGACCATTTCTTCACCCGGCAGCACTACCGACTTAACTGCGTTAGTAAGTTCGTTGATGTTTAGTACTTTAACGCCCTGTATGCCCGCCACTTTATTGAGGTTGTAATCATTGGTAACAACGGCACCACCACATTTTTGTGCTAATTTCAGTAGTTTAAGATCAACTTCATTGACATCATCAAAATCTTCACTGCTAATTTCGACACTCATATTGAGATCATTTTGCAGAACTTTTAAAATATCTAAGCCGCGACGACCGCGCACGCGCTTTAAATCATCTGAGGAATCGGCAATATGGCGCAATTCTTTTAAGACAAATTCAGCAATAATTATTTTGCCTTCGATAAAACCTGTTTTACACAAATCGGCAATACGGCCGTCGATAATTACGCTGGTGTCGAGCACTTTTGGCATTGCTTTATCCTTTTGTAATGGTGTGTCGAGCCCTTTAAAAGAAAACTTAAAACTATCTTTTATTTTAGTGACATCTGATAAATAACGCGTACCTAAACGTATACCTAGAAAACCTAAAATGCCGTAGACTAAAATGCTAATCAATGCATAGACAATGTCGATGCCGACAATACTTTTAAACAACGGATTAATTAAAAAGGCAATCAATAAACCAACCACCAAACCAAATGCACCTGATAAAAGATAATTAAAGGGTATCGACAGAAGTTCTCGTTCAGCACCTTCTGCTAACTTTATACTACCCTTTACAATCCGCTTAGAATTAAAAAATAGAATGAGTCCGAATAATAAAGCACATGTTGCATTGATAATAACAGCCGATAGCGGATGGCTGCTAAAACCAGGAAAAACTGAATCAAATATTTTAGTATTGTTGATAAACACACCTATTGCATAGCCAACTGATATGCCGACCATGGTAATAAAGAAACGTAAAATCTTTTTTAACAAAAGCGCCTCCTTTCTTTTTTGTCATTACATCGTTTCTCAAATTTCAAAAAAAAAGTGCCTTACGACACCCTAAAGCGACCAAGTCACCTCAGACTAAGTCACTCTATTGCCGCCTCAATTAAAGATTCTATTTCACTTTTATCTTTATCTTGTACGAGCGCTAGTTCGCTAACGAGTATTTGTTTCGTATTTGCTAACATTTTACGTTCGCCTGTCGATAAACCGCGTTTACGATCCATGATTTCCAGATCTCTCACAACTTCAGCCACATCTAATATGTCGCCAGTTTTAACTTTTTCCATATTATTACGGTAGCGTCTGTTCCAATTAGATGACATTTCTGACTGCTCGCCGCTCAATTTGCTGAGCACTGCCGATACAACTGATTCAGAAACGACATCACGCAATCCTAGTTTTTCAATATTATCTGTCGGCAACATGACTTTCATATTTTTAGTGGGCAGTTTCAATATATAATAACGTTGACTTTTACCTAGAATTTTCTTTTCTTCGATACCTTCAATAATACCTGCACCATGCATCGGATAAACGACTTTGTCACCTACTTTAAACATGTTGACCTCCTTGTATATTCATTATACTAAATTATTATCCATTGGTCAAAAAATAAACAAAAATAAAACCAATTAATTGTCTATTATGTCCAAATTTGGTCAAACGCCTGTTCGATGCGTTTAACAGCAATCAACTGAATACCTTGTGCGCAGTTGATGTCCGTCGTATTTATTGCCGGTAAAATAATTTTACGATATCCCATCCTGACCGCTTCATTGATGCGCTTTTCAGCATTGCTAACGCCTCTCACCTCACCAGTTAAACCAACTTCGCCAAAGATAATAATATCTTCAGCAATCGATTTATTGCGATAGCTCGATGCAATAGCTGCTACAATAGCTAGGTCAAGCGCTGGTTCACCAACGTTGACACCGCCAACTAAATTGACATAGACATCGACACTGCCCAGTGCCATACCGACAATTTTTTCAAGTACGGCAATTAAAAATGTCAACCGATTATATTCAATGCCAACGGCGAGTCGACGCGGCGAAGCATAATTGCTAACACTAGTGAGCGCTTGTACTTCTATTAATAGTGGTCTAGTGCCTTCAACACAAGCTGTCACCACTGAACCACTCGCCCCTTTTGGTTTATTATCAATAAATATTTTAGACGGATTGTCGACGCCAACCAACCCACGACTACGCATTTCAAAAACGCCGATCTCATTGGTTGACCCAAAGCGATTTTTAACAGCGCGTAACATGCGGTATACACTACGCGTTGCACCTTCAAAATAGAGCACTGTATCAACCATGTGTTCTAACACTTTAGGGCCAGCAATCGCGCCACTCTTTGTAACATGACCAATGATAAATACGACAACACCGCGTCGCTTAGCTAATAGCATTAGTTTATTAGTTACTTCGCGCACCTGACTAACACTACCTGGCGCCGAACTAATTGTTTCGTCGTACATCGTTTGAATCGAATCGACAATTAACAGTTCAGGCTCATTTTTTTCTACATTCGCCAACACAGCAGATATTTCATTTTCGGCCAATAAAAGCAGGTCATTTAACTGTTCGCTCACCCGTTCGGCACGTAATTTAATCTGCGCTAGCGATTCTTCGCCGGAGACATACAGTACTTTTTTAAACTGTGCCAGATGATTACCCACTTGCAATAGCATGGTCGATTTGCCAATGCCCGGGTCACCACCGACTAACACAAGTGAACCAGCGACAATGCCACCACCTAAAACTAAGTCGAGTTCGGCAATGCCCGAAGTAGTGCGAATCGATTGATCGTAACTGATGTCTTTTAATAATACCGCTTCACTTTTAGCTAAACTAACACCTTTTTGGGCATTGACGACTTCTTCAACAAAGCTATCCCATGCACCGCAATCAGGACATTTGCCAAGCCATGCACTGGCGTATGTGCCACAGTTTTGACAGATGAATTTAGATTTATTCTTGGCCATATTCTCCCCACTTACTATACCAGTTCCAAATTATGTATTAACACTGATAGCATCCCACCAACTACTGTATAAACACCTCGCGATAAATCTCTAGCGCCTCACTTTGACGCTGTTTAGCCAGTTCAAAATTGCTGTTCGGATTATAAACGCTGGGCGCCGGCAACAACCCCACTAGCATAGCAGACTGATCAATCGTCAATTCAGCCGGTGTCGTCTTATAATAGACATCGCTGGCCTGTAAAATGCCATAGGCATCAGAGCCATAATAGATAACATTAATGTACATTTCAAGTATTTGCTGCTTATTAAAATAGTATTCTAAGCGAATTGCCGTACCTAATTCTAATAGTTTTCTACTGAGCGTCTGTTCACGCGTATAAAATAAATTTTTAGCCAACTGTTGGGTAATAGTGCTACCACCTGTTTCAAGCTGACCAGCTTTAATGTTGCCGGCAATCGCGCCACCAATACGTATTATGTCAAAGCCATTGTGATTATAAAAGCGCTTGTCTTCATTGGCAATTAATATATCTAAAAAAATAGGGCTGACATCTGCCAGTTTTACATAGTTTGGTTGCGCCGCCAGTTGTTGATAAAGATCGCGGTTTAAAGCATAATCACCACCCTCAGGCGTGTGGATAACCAACCCAACAATACCCAGTAAAAGCAAACTACACAAAACAACAATTATAATAATAAGCCGTTTAAGCCATTTTTTCATTTTTAACCTCAACCTATTCTGTAATTGCGTTTAAACGCGTACCTTAATTTAAGCATAAAAATAGCAGTTAAGCAATTAAAAAAAGATTGATTTTACATTAAAATTGCTTTTGTTAGCAGTCTTTATCGTTGAGTGCTAAAAATCTATTGACTTTTCTAAAATTATTCGCTAAACTATAAAGCAGAAGAAAACTACTGACAGCGTCGGCGATTGCCAGAAGCGCTTGTAGCCCGTGCGACTGAAGTGTATTTTGTAGCGGTAAGAGCTGCGATTACAACAAACCCGAATTTTCGATTCACTCGAAATAACAGATCAAACAAGAAAGGAAGTTAAATATGTCTGAAATTAAAGGAAATCTATCAATACATAGCGAAAACATTTTTCCGATTATTAAAAAATGGCTCTATTCTGATCACGATATCTTTATACGTGAATTGGTTTCTAACGCCAGCGACGCCATTACTAAAATGAAACGTCTTGCCTCTTTGGGTGAAGCCGATTTAAAAGGCGATGATAACTTTAAAATAACCGTTACTTATGATGACGAAAACAAGACAATTGCGATTGAAGATAATGGCATTGGCATGACTGCCGATGAAATTCAAGAATACATCAACCAAATCGCCTTTTCTGGCGCTGAAGCCTTTGTCGAAAAGTTTAAAGACAAAGAGGACAAAGACCAAATTATCGGTCACTTTGGCTTAGGCTTTTATTCGGCCTTTATGGTTGCAAAACAAGTAACCATCGACACATTATCTTATATCGATGGTGCCGAACCCGCTTTTTGGAGCTGTGACGGTGGTACCGAATTTACGATTAGCGATAGCAATCGTACCACACGCGGCACCACAGTGACACTTTATTTGGGCGACGATGGTGAGGACTTTAAAAACCAATACAAAATTAAAAATACGCTCACTAAATACTGCGGCTTTATGCCCTACCCAATTTTCTTTGACGTTGTCGGCATCGCAAAGCCCGAGACCGAAGCAACTCCCGATACGGCAGATGATAAAACAGATGATGTGCCAGAGGTAATTGAACCAATTAACAATACAACACCACTATATTTAAAGTCGCCTAGTCAAATAGAAGAAAAGGAATACCGCGATTTTTACCGCGATACGTTTATGGACTTCAAAGAACCGCTATTTTGGATTCACCTCAATATGGACTACCCATTTAGGTTAAAGGGTATTTTATATTTTCCAAAATTAAATAGCGAATTCGATGGCATTGAAGGCCAAATTAAACTTTACAATACGCAAGTGTACATTGCCGATAATATTAAAGAAGTTATCCCCGAGTTTCTTCTATTATTAAAAGGCGTAATCGACTGCCCCGATTTGCCACTTAACGTGTCGCGTAGCTTTTTGCAAAATGATGGTTTCGTCAAAAAAGTACAAGATTATATCACAAAGAAAGTTGCCGACAAACTAAACGGCCTCAACAAAACCGATCGTGAAAATTATGAAAAATTTTGGAACGACATTAACCCATTTGTCAAATTTGGCGCACTAAAAGACGATAAGTTTTACGATAAAATTAAAGATAGCATACTCTATAAGACAACTGCTGACGTTTACAACACTTTGCCCGACTATCAAGCTGCAATTGGCAATAAGACTAAGGGCGATATCTATTACACATCAGACCCTGTTCAACAGGCACAATACATTGCACTGTTAAAAGAGCACGAGATCGATGTATTGATACTCGACGAAAGAATCGACCAAGCCTTTATATCATTTATTGAATCAAAACTGGAAGACGTTAACTTTAAGCGCGTCGATGCCGATGTCAGCGAATTGTTAACTGACGAAGCAGAAAAAAAAGACGAAGAAGGCGAAAAGAAAATTATCGAAGCTTTAGTTTCACTTTACAAACGCGTGCTCGCTAAAGACGATATCAAGGTTGAACTTAAAGCCTTAAAATCGCAAGATGTCGCTGCCATGATTACTTTGTCAGAAAGCAATCGCCGCATGCAAGACATGATGAAAATGTATGCACTAGGTGGCATGGGTGGCGAAATGCCAAGTGACGAAACGCTCGTTTTAAACAAAAATCATAAATTGGTCAAGTACACCCTTGAACACATGTACGAACAAGACGACTTGGCTGATCTCGTCGCTGAACAACTCTACGACTTGGCTGTCCTCAGCCACAAACCGCTGAGCGGCGAACAAATGAATGCCTTTATCAAACGCAGTAATCAAATTATGGAAAAACTTGTCTAAGTTAACAAAATTCCCTCGATCAAAGAGGTTACAGGCTGTTATGTTTGTAACCTCTTTTGTTGTTTTAAATGACGATTACAAAGAATAATATCTATGGTATACTATTATAAAATGAAGAAAAATTAACATCTATTACAAGGGGATTTTATGACAATAAAAAAAATAATTGCTATCATAGTGGGAATTTTGCTTGTAGCATTTGGAATTTACACCTATGACCTTGGTAAATCAGGTCTAGGTGACATTAATTATTACTGCGGAGAATTAAAATTTGAAGCAGGTACGGATACAGGTGCCTACGATGACACTTTTAACGTCTATATAGATAGTCCATTCTTAATGAGAAAGGTTGAAATGGTTCAGTTTGTCGGCAATGCTGATAAAGGCGTTCGGCTAGAGTATTCGGATGCGCCTGAGTCGGTCACTAACGACACTGGTTTTTATAATAACCCACCCTTTCCTGAGTTTCCTAAAAGCAAAAATTTTTACGGTCTCTTAAGTATTGCTGGACAAAAAATTTACCTAAGTGAACCTTATCTAGATAAGCTAAGTTACAAGTCTTATGTCAATTTTAAACGTGAAGGTAAGCTCTACCCTGTAAGTGGTTTAGCCAAGGGCAAAACAATTTCTGGACTTTATCCATTAGATGATCATACCTATATACCTAAGGGCGCTGAAGAAGCACAACTAGGCGATATCAGGGTTACTTGGTATACAATAGATCCTGCAGACTTAACGGGTGATTATACAGCAGCCGGCATGCTAGTTGGAACGGTTTTAGAAGAACCTGAAAACGGGGTGTTTTTCTACGACTATAAAGTGAGTGAAAAAGAATTAAGAGCTTCCTTTGAAGACGATAATATAATCGTCGGCATAGTGATGACCATAATAGGTTTGTTATGTATCGGTATACCAATATTATTAGCAAGAATGGACAAGAAAGAAATGCAGTCTAAAGAGAATCAGATATAAAGTGAGAGCTTCAAATTAAGCATTTTTTTTGGTACAATAGTAGCTGAGGTAAAAATATGAAAAAAGCGCTAAGTAAAATCGTAGTAATACTACTGTTGTTATCACTATTAGGAGGCTGTGTGTTGATAAAGACGAATCAAGCAGTAGAAGATAAGCCATATGTTTTAAATGAACGGCAAATCGCAACACTAAAAGAACAAGGTGTATCAACCAATTATGAAGAACTGAGAGTAGAACATAGAATGGCGATACGCTTTATTGAAGAAGGCTTACAGTATTTAGAAAAAAATATGGCAAGCGCTTTGTCTATCACAACTATTTTCCAACGAGCTTACTAGAGCGAAAATGCTTGATCGCACAGTTAGAAGAAACGGCTTTAAAAGACCCTGAGGCCGATCTTATAAAGGTGTATTTTCCAACAAGAGATGACCCTAACTATAGCGATAATTATATGACCTATGTGGTGACGCCAATTTACGAAGCACGCCTATATGATTATTGGGATAGCCAATTGACTGATGTTCCTTATTTTTCACGTATTAGTGTATCTAAAACCAAGTATCAACATCCTGACGATGTGCCCGATGATATTTATGCAATTGATGGTAAGATTGGTGGAACGGTTAGAATTTTTTTGGATTCGAGTTTTATGTCAGAAGATGAATTTGATGTTTTTGTAGAAAACTATAAGGCGTGGAGTATAGAACATAAGATGTTAGCTGCGGGAGAATTTACATTTTTATAAATAATGCGCCATATGAAGAACGCGTGCTAGTAAAAGATTATTTGGTGAAAGTTATCAATTCAGGTGTGGAGTTTTTTTGGCACGCCATCGGAGGAAAGCAAACAAGAATTTAAGAAAGCGCTTTTTTCAGACCCAGAAGCATTATCAACAGTGCTAGCTTATGTGATGCGCTACTCAAGTGATTATAATGTAGATGCTTTAGAAATATTACGGATGCTGTTTCACTTAGATATTTTA
>PDWI01006679.1_pt1 | contig 14385 bp, 13 predicted proteins | sample 1430891 | NCBI WGS metagenome assembly PDWI01 (sample SAMN01162508, study PRJNA174530) | Oral metagenome, whole genome shotgun sequencing project. | biome: Marine environment; feature: Marine mammal; material: Swab sample of the gingival sulcus; isolation source: swab sample of gingival sulcus...
GCAACATTTCTCAATCAAACCGAAGACTGGGAAAGAAAAATTACCCAGGGTAAAGGAGAGGCTTACGGTGCAGAGTTCTTGTTGGAAAAGAAACGTGGTAAACTCACAGGTTGGTTAGGTTATACATTGTCCTGGAATAACCGTCAGTTTGATGACATCAATTTTGGAAAAACCTATCCCTATAAATTTGATCGCAGACATGATATAGAACTGGTAACAACGTATAAACTGAAAGATAATATCATCCTGAATGCAACCTGGGTTTATGGTACGGGTAATGCTATTACACTACAAGAATCCCAATATCAATTTCACAATGGTTCATATACTCAAAATGTTACAGTCATGGGTGACAAAAACAGTTACCGTATGCCGGCATATCACCGTTTGGATCTGGGTATAGAGTTTGTCAAACAAAAAAAATGGGGTGAACGGGCATGGAATTTTTCTGTTTATAATGCCTATAACCATCGTAATCCGTTTTATATATATCTGGGATCTGATTACGATGAACAAACCCATGAAACGAAAAAAATCTTTAAACAAATCAGTCTTATCCCCATTTTACCCTCATTTTCTTACAGATTTAAATTTTAAGCGTTATGAAAAAAATATTATTGATAGCTGTATTAATGACTTTAGTGTCTTGTAATGACTTTTTTGAATTTTCGGTACCTATAGAGGTTGAACCGCATGAGTCTAAAATTGCACCCGGTGCCTTGTTGGGCAATATGGTAAACAACGAAAACCAGAATAACATTTATGTGTCAAGATCCAAAGGCGCTTTGGATAATACAAACACCCCCTTATATCTAAGTGACGCGACCGTGACCTTGACTTCCGGTAATGACGTATTTATATATACAGAAAGTCAGGACCATCCGGGTCTTTATACACCTGAGGATGAGATTGTCTTTACAGCCGGACAGCAATATGAATTGACCGTAGAAAAAAGTGGTTTTCAAACGGTCTTTGCCTCGCAAACGTTTCCTGCTCAGGTTCCTATTATTTCAGCAACATATGATAATGAGTTTCTGAAAGTTAAATTTAAGGACACCGCTCAACAACAAGACTATTATGCCGTAGAGATGTTTCGTATTACCCCTTCCGGTACAGCTCCTTGCGACCTCAAGCCTTTTGGCAGTAATACGATCAATTCTTCAACAAATTATGCCCGATTACTGTTTAGTGATGAAACATTCGACGGTAACAATTATGAGTTTAAAGCAAGATTTGAGACTCAAGGTAATAATGACGGTACGCAGTACATCGTTTATTTACATCATATCACAGCGGATTATTATAAGTATGATAAGGCTTTGGGGATGAATAATGATGTTGGTAATAACCCGTTTGCAGAGCCGGTAATCATGTACACCAATATTGAGCAGGGCTATGGTATTTTTGGGATGAGTAACACTTCCGAATTTATGATTGAGTAAAAAAGGTTAAGCACTGCTTGAATAAAAATTCAGGATTATCCGCATGCACCCAATGGCTGGCTTTTGGTACTTCTACCATTTGAGCCTTGGGGAAATGGGCTTTTATCAGTGGTATATCGTCCTCTACAATATAATCTGATAGTTCTCCCTTCAGAAATAGTACATCTTTTTCATAGCGGCTTTGCGCCAACAGAGGTTCGTTGATAAGGGAATAGCGTTCGTATAATACCGGTAGGTTAAACCTGAAAGCCAGTTCGTCTTTAGAGCCATTTTGCCGGTGCATAGATTTATAATAGACGTTTTTCAGCATAAACAACAGCATTTTTTCCTCCTTGATGTATTGCTGTAGAAATAGCTTGACCTCGTGACGGTTTTTCAGCGTCGAAAAATCAACTTTGTTAAGCGCTTCAAAAACCTTAAGGTGTCTTTGGTTATAACTTTTTGGGGCAATATCAATCACAACTATTTTATCTAATACATCGGGGTATAACACCGATAGCCACATTGTCGCCTTACCGCCCATAGAATGTCCTATGACATTCACGTTTTCCAGTTCGTAATACGCGATGTAGCGGGCAATGTCTTCTGCCATCATCTCATAGTGCATACAATTGTCGAAAAAACTGCGACCGTGGTTGCGCATATCAATGAGATGTACTTCAAAGTGGTTGGCAAATTGTCGGCCCAAGGTGATCCAGTTGTCACCCATACCAAATAAACCGTGTAAAATCAATAAGGGTTTACCCTGACCCAAAATTTTAGAATGTAGTAGCTCTGTCATGACTACAAAAGTAGATGAAATAGCCCTAAGAACAAAACTTGTTAGCGACCGAAACAGGGTGTGCTGATAATATTGATTTAAGAGGTTATCATCAGATTTAAATTTGTAAATTTGTTACCTCTTTATAAGATTTTTGACATCAAATATTACAAATAACAAAATTTACAATTATGTACGGAAACATAAAAAAACACCTTCAGGATGAACTCCAAGCGATAAAAGACGCCGGTTTGTTTAAAAAAGAACGCATCATTACCGGTAGTCAGGATGCTGTGATTAAAATCAACACCGGAGAAGAAGTGATTAACTTTTGTGCGAATAATTATTTGGGATTATCCAATAATCCGGAGGTTATTCAAGCGGCCAAAGACACTATGGACACACATGGTTTTGGAATGTCATCGGTAAGGTTTATCTGCGGAACACAGGATATTCATAAAGCACTGGAAGCCAAAATAGCTGATTTTTACGGTACTGAGGACACCATACTTTATGCCGCTGCATTTGATGCTAACGGTGGTGTTTTTGAGCCTTTACTTACCGCTGAAGATGCTATCATTTCAGACAGTTTGAACCACGCGTCTATCATAGATGGTGTAAGACTATGTAAAGCCGCCCGTTACCGCTATGAAAACAATGATATGGCAGACCTTGAAACCCAGCTTAAAGCTGCCAATGAAAAAGGTCATCGTTTTAAAATCATTGTTACAGATGGTGTGTTTTCTATGGATGGGGTTGTTGCTTCTTTAGATAAAATCTGTGATTTGGCCGATCAATACGATGCTATGGTCATGGTTGACGAATGCCATGCCGCAGGATTTTTAGGCGATACAGGTCGCGGAACTTTAGAAGTGAACAAGGTATTGGGTCGTATAGATATAGTTACCGGAACGCTTGGTAAAGCTCTTGGTGGGGCTATGGGTGGTTACACCACAGGACGTAAAGAAATCATTGAGATGTTACGCCAACGCTCCAGACCATATTTATTCTCCAATTCATTAGCGCCGGGTATCGTAGGTGCATCGCTTAAAGTCTTTGATTTAATCACAAAAGACACCAGTTTAAGAGACAAATTGGCTGACAATACCGCTTATTTCAAAAAAGGTATGGAAGCAGCCGGTTTTGATATTGTCAAAGGTGATTCTGCTATTGTTCCGGTCATGTTATACGATGCAAAACTGTCTCAGGTTATGGCAGACAAATTACTGGAGGAAGGCATCTATGTGATTGGATTCTATTATCCGGTGGTGCCCAAAGGTAAAGCGAGAATCCGCGTGCAGGTATCTGCAGCTCATGAAAAAGAGCATTTGGATAAAGCTATTGCTGCGTTTATCAAAGTAGGTAAGGAATTAAAAGTCATTTAATATACCGGGATTGATTGAAATCCTTTAAAATATTTTAAAAGTGATAACCTTAATTGCCGCCATAGGAGAGAATCGAGAATTGGGTAAAGACAACGAAATGTTGTGGCATCTGCCCGATGATTTTAAGCGTTTTAAACGTGTAACCACAGGTCATGCCGTCATTATGGGACGAAAGACGTTTGAATCACTGGGTAAAAAAGTATTGCCCAAGCGGGTCAATGTGGTCATTACAAGAGACAGAACTTATGACGGAGGTTGTGCTATAGTGGTTGATTCTCTGAAAAAAGCCCTTAGAGTCATTCATGATCCCGATCCGTTTATCATTGGTGGTGGGGAAATTTATAAACAGGCTTTAAAGCTGGCAGATCGTTTGGATTTGACCATCGTTCACAACACTTTTGAGGCGGATGTTTTTTTTCCGGCATTTGATGAAGCCCAGTGGAAAGAAATCTCACGGGAATTTCATCCCAAAGATGAGCGGCATCAATACGATTTCAGTTTTGTCACTTATAAACGGATTTCAAATATCAAATGATAGTCTTATAGTTATTGAGCATATTCCTGGAATAAAGGCTTTCTTAATTCAATAAGACTATAAATACAAATCAGACCCACCGGATTCATAAAATCCGGTGGGTTTTTGTTTAGTTTTTTTCCCTGAAAGATTCGGCTTAAGTGTTTCAACAAACCCTGCTTTGAGAGCCATTAACGGATCAATTAAAGTCTGGATTTGCCCTCTAAAAGCTATCTGATTAAAAATCTTAACATCAGATAGTTTTTGATGATTGTGTTTTTTGTGGCTGTTTTTAAAAAATTGTACCAAAAAACAATTAATTTATGGTTTTTAACATTGATAAGATATAGGAGACCAATACGTGTTATTAATAACGAAATATGCAAAAAAACATGGATATTTCTGTTGTATTTATTAAATTTGAGGTATATCTAACTTAAATTTTAAAAAAATGGGAAACTATGCCGATCAAGCCGCAGCAGTACCTAAATTCGTTGCGACACTTTCAAAAGAAAACCCTAAAATAGCTGAAGGATTTAAAATGATACATAAAGGATCTTTGGAAAACAATGTCCTTTCGACTAAACAAAAAGAACTAATTGCTTTAGGAATAGCCATAGGGATACGTTGTGAAGGTTGTATTTCTTGCCATGTAAAAGCTTCATTAGAAGCGGGAGCTACACATGAGGAAATAGTAGAAACTATAGGTGTAGCTGTATTAATGGGCGGAGGTCCCTCTGTTGTTTACGGGGATAAAGCTTATAAAGCCATGATGGAACTGTCAAACAAATAGGGGCAAATTTAAAACCCTTATAAAGTATCGGAAAACAAGTGTTTAAAAAAGGCGGTCAAAATAATATTTGACCGCCTTTGGTTTATCTTAGAGAAGCGTGATTAATACCTGTCTCTACGTCCTCTGTTTCTGTCATAACCACCTCCACGGTTACCACCATCGCGGTTATAGCTGCCTTGGCCACCACCACGGTTAAATCCACCGCGGTTACTGCTTCTTCTGTTTTCACGGGGTTCAGCCTCTTTTACAACGATTGTACTGTGGTCGTATTCACAACCGTCAAGCTCTGCAATGGCTTTTTTTGCTGCCTCATCATCATTCATTTCTACAAATCCAAATCTTTTGGATTCTCTGGTATAACGATCCAGGATTACATTGGCTGTTGACACCTCACCATACTCACTAAAGAGCTCTTTTAAGTCATTGGAGGTTGTATCTCCACTTAACTTTGCAATAAAAATATTCATGCTAAATAAAAAAAATAAAAAATTAAAAATTGATAGAACTCTGAGTATAGCAATTCGAATAAGTTCTGTTAAAAAAATAAAAGAGGTGCAGTACGCAAAAAATCTATTGTTGGGTACAAACGTACGTTAAATAATTGGATAATAAGCTATGATATACTAATTATATGGTTCTTTATCGTTTTAGATAGACAACCTTTTTAGTCTCAAAAAAATCTTCCTCAAAAAAATCCGATAAATCATAAGTGATGGCTTGGGGAAACTCAAGTAGTTCTTCGGTTAAATCGCCCCCTTTCAGGTAAAAAATACCGTTTTTAAGGTCAAATTTTGATGTTTTGGCTATTTTGGGCCGTGTCCAGCGTACAAAAGCATCCATACGCGCGACTGCCCGGCTGACGATATAATCAAAGGTCTCCGGAACATCTTCAATACGGCTGTGATAGGTCTTGACATTATTCAACTGAAGTCCCTCAACCACCTCATTGACGACTCTTATTTTTTTGCCAATACTGTCAACCAATGTAAACTGTACCTCCGGAAACATGATGGCCAGTGGGATTCCGGGAAAGCCACCGCCTGTGCCAACATCGGCGACACGAGCTCCGGTTGGAAATGTTATGACTTTAGCAATTCCTAAGGCATGCAATACATGACGCAGGTATAATTCGTCCACGTCTTTTCGTGAAACAACATTGATCTTTTGGTTCCAGTCTTTGTATAGGCTTTCCAAAGCTTCAAACTGTTTGACCTGTTGTGGCGTAAGATTGGGGAAATATTTTAGAATGACCTCCATAACATTAGGCTTTTTTATCCATCAACTCTGATAAACTTCGGGCTGTGGGGCTTTGGAAAATCCTCAAATTAAATTCCGGAAGAATAGCAAAAATATGGTCGAATATATCTGCTTGTATTTCCTCGTATTTATTCCATTGTTTAACCTTGCTGAAAACATAGATTTCCAGTGGCACACCTTTCTCTGTAGATTGCAACTGTCTAACGATAAAGGTCATGTTTTTATTGACAAATTCTTTTTCAAGCAGGTAGTTCTCTATATATTTTCTGAAAGTACCGATGTTGGTCAATCTGATTTGGTTGACAATGTCTTCATTTGAATTTTGTTGGGCAATCTTTTCTGTAATAGAGGTAAGGTAAGGTTTGAGCAATTTGAATTTCTTATACCTTTCTATATCTTCATCTGTCAAAAAGCTAATACTATCCATATCTATATTGATATGCCTTTTGATTCGTCTGCCGCCACTTTCTTCCATCCCTTTCCAGTTGGTAAAAGGTTCAGAAATCAACTGGTACGTTGGGACTGTAGTGATGGTTTTATCCCAGTTTTGAATTTTGACTGTATTCAGACTGATTTCTATAACGTTTCCATCGGCGTTATCTTTAGGGATTGTTATCCAATCACCGACTTTGAGCATCCCGTAAGCAGATAATTGAATACCGGCTATAAAACCTAAAATAGTGTCCTTATACACTATTAAGAGAATGGTAATGATGGCACCCAGCCCCCTGAGGATTTCCATAAAGTTCTTGTTGGCAAAAATGGCTATGATGGCGAGGAATCCCAGAGAATAAACAACGACTTTAAGTAACTGAATATAAAGGGTGACGTTAGTGTTTTTGCCTTTGGCTCTTTCGTAAATATCATGAACGGAACTTAGTAAGCTGTTGATCAGTAAAACAAAAACAATGATAAAATAACTTTCTATGATGTTCTCAATAAAGTGCCGGATAAACTTTGAAGCAATAAACTGGTATAAGTTGATTACCACCAAACCGGGTAAGATATGGGCTATTTTTGAAAAAACTCTGTTTTTCAGGAGTATATCATCCCATTTGTTTTTAGTGCGCCCTATGATTAAAGGCGCGAGTTTACGCATGATTATCGTAATAAACCGATCAAATATCCAGGCAATGACGAGAATAATAATCACAGCCAGAATAGACTGAATGAACACTGCCCAGTACCGGGGAATGTTGAGGTAAATCAACCAATCGAGCATTTGCTCTTTTAAAAAAGTCAATTGTTCTGTCACAAGAGAAAAATATAATTATCCGGGGCAAATGTACAACTAATAAATGTAGTGTTGCAATGTGATTTTGTAGTGTTTAGTTAAAAAATACTCAACCTTACATAGAAGATGTTCATCAAACTGCAAACTGCCAACTACCGACTGCCCACTGCCAACTGTTTACTACGCACTGCCTACTGCCTACTGCCAACTGCCTAATCCCCACTGCCCACTGCAACCCCCGCCTTACCCGAAAAATTTCATCAAAAGCAGCTTTTAAAAACTATACCTCAACCTTAAAAAAACAGCATTAATTAGGTTTTTGAATTCCTCATGTTGTTCCATATAAACCACTTGAGCCACTGTGTCAAAATCCCAGTTTTGAGCCACGCTGTAGCTTATTTGAGGCATCAGTAATAACGCATCTACTTCATTGGCATACATAGCGGACAACGAACCTTGTAGTGCCGGTGTAAAAGCTTTGGATGTTTGGGCAAAAAAGGACCATTGGTTAGGCATCAAATGTTTGGGACTTAAAGCTGTTGTCGTGTTTTGCAGGAGGGCAAAAGATATAGGGTCGGTTTGGCTGTTACTGTTGTACAATGTCCCGACGTTGAGTGACCAACCATTTTTAAAGTAGTAATCCAAAGACACTGATCCTGTAAAAACATCGTTCCCCGAATCATCTTTTGTAACGGGGGTGAAATAACTCAATTCGCCTTTAAAACCTATGTTTTTAATATAACCTTCCCAGCCGGTGCCTATAACATAGTCATCGATACACTGTCCGGCTAAAACCTGAAAATCGTAGTTAAAGCGGTTGAAATTGTACCTTACGGCATAAGTGCTGGCTTGCCAATTTTTGGTGTAACTGCCGGCTATTTCTATACTCGAATCGCCGGATGTAAAATACTGTACCCGTAAAGCATCTGTGCCGGGACGTTCCTCATAATCAAAGTCAAAAAAGCTGTAAGCATTAAACAAATCATTGGTGTTCCAGACAAGATTTTTACCCCAATTAATCCGTTGTCTGCCGAGTGTGATTTGCCATTGGTCAGTGTGAAAATCAACATACAAACGGTCTATCAGGCTGTGTACCAAAAATCCGGGTTCTTCCACGAGATAACCGCCCAGATTGATACGGTCTTCCGAGGCGTTGATATAGTCGGCATAATAGGGAATCAGCGCTAAGGAATTACCCCAAAATACCCGGTTACGAACTTCTATGTCAAAGGTGACGTGGTTACTGATATAGGCCTTGAGTTGTAAGCGGTTATGAATCAAATTGTCATTGAGTGTGAATTTGAGATCTTCAAATTTGGTGGTGTTCAGGTATTTGACATAACCCCTGAAATCCAGATGTTCATCTGCCCATGATTGACTCTCCTGGGCAAACAAGCCTGTGAGACTTATAAACCCGCAAATAAAGATGAGTATTGATTGTTTTCGGAACATGGGATCTGTTGTTGACTGTCAATTAATGTTTTTTCAGAGTTTTAAAATTTTATGGCTAAGACACAAAATGTTATTTTACCCGTTCATCTTTAATGATTTTTCCGTCTTCTAAGGTCACTACTCTGTGGGCGCGGTCAATCACGCGTTGGTCGTGGGTGGAAAACACAAAAGTCATCCCTTCTTCCTGATTGAGTTTTTCCATAATGTCTAATAAATCACCGGTAGATTTACTGTCCAGATTGGCTGTTGGTTCATCGGCGAGGACAAACTTGGGTTTTGAAGCCAATGCTCTGGCTACAGCCACGCGTTGTTGTTGTCCGCCGCTCATCTCGTTAGGGCGTTTGTTTTTTTGGGCTTCTATATCCACAGCTTTGAGCAATTCCTGTACCCGTTTGTCAATCACTTTTTGAGGTTGTTTTTGTAACAGCATGATAAAACCAATGTTTTCTGCCGCAGTAAACACGGGAATAAGATTGTACGACTGGAAGACAAATCCTATTTTGTTTTTCCTGAAATCGATGAGCTTATTATCTGACAAGTTTCGGATATCCACCCCATCGACAAGCATTGTCCCGGAGGTTTGCCGGTCTAAACCGCCAATAATATTGAGGAAAGTCGTTTTTCCTGATCCTGACGGGCCTACAATAGCAGTAAATTCGCCTTCCTGAATGCTTAAATCCACCCCTTGTAATGCGTGTACAGGAATTTTATCGGGGTTGTAAGTCTTGGTGATTTGTTGTGCTTGGATAAGAGACATTGGCTACAAAATATTAGACGTGAGACTTTTTGTTGTTAGAGGTTAAAAGCTTTTTGTAAAACTTAAAACTACGGGATATTAAACGCCCTCTGATGGCTTCTACCGGATTCAAACTTATGGCTTTCCATGCCGGGTACAACGAGCCTATCAGAGCGGTAAGTGTAATGGCGACGACCAGTTGCCAATAGAGGCTGGTCGGAACTTCGGGATAAACCAGATTGTCAAAACCGAATTGTTGCATGCCTTTTTCAGAGTAGAAAAATAAATTGAGACCGTTTTTGTAGTAATACGCATTGGTCAAATACCCGAGAATCAATCCTATGGGAGCTGCAATCATGGCCAGTAACAGGGTTTCCAGAACAATCATCATAAAGACTTTAGTTCGATTCATACCTACGGCCATCAACATTCCAAGTTCTTTGACGCGTTCCAGTACTGCCATCATCATCGTATTGATGATACCAAAAATCAGTGCTGCCATAAAGATGACCATATAAATGATTCCTAACAATTCGATTTGATGTTGGAATAGTGCTAATTCGGGTTGGATTTCCTTGTAATTTCTAACCAGATATTCCGGAAAAAGGGTTTTTAGCCGGTTTTGGATGGGTTCTAAATTATTCAAATCATCAATCAAAACAGCGACTTCATGAGCCATATTTTCAGTACCCATAATCCTGTTAATGTCTGCCAAGCGTACAAAAACCATCATATCGTCGTACATATTGTTGTTGGTTTTAAAAATACCGACTACCCTGAAAGCTCCCATACTGATGTCACGGTCTAAATTCTGAAAGGTCAAAACGACTTTTGACCGCAATTTGACTTTGAGTTTATCGGCCATGCGCCGGCTGATGAGAATCTTATTTTTACTGTCATCGGACAGATAGGTCCCTTCTATGATTCTATCCTGAATACCTGAAACGTTGCGTTCTACAGACGGTACAACCCCTATAGTCGTCACACCGCGACCGGAATGTCCGGAATTTATCATAGTATTGGTAACCGTTCTGTAACACACGGCTTTGATGCCCTGGATGCTGTCTATGGGTTTGAGTACTTCTGATACTTTAGGGATATTGTAGAGCGATTCCTTGTTTTTGATAAATTCCGGGTGCTGAATTTTGAGGTGTGAAATCTCGTTTTTTATAGCATTCTCCACATAACTTTTAACCAACCCATTGACCATACCCACCAAAAAAATAATCGACCAAATCCCAATGATAACCGCTCCCATAACGGTAAAGCTCCGGGTTTTGTTCCGCCATATGTTCCGCCAGGCGACTTTGAGGATTGTATTCATAAGTTAGGGTTAATCGATAATGTTTTATGTTCTAATGTGCTTCTAACCAATTGTTACCGGTGTTCATATCAGCATCCAAAGGGACTGCCAGTTTGTAGGCATTTTCCATGGTGTCCTTGATGAGTTTTTTTAGGGTTTCAAGTTCGGGTTTATACACATCAAAGACCAGTTCATCATGCACCTGTAACAACATTTTTGACCGGTAATTACCGGCTTCCAACTTTTGATGCAGGTTGATCATGGCGATTTTGATGATGTCTGCGGCACTTCCCTGGATAGGGGCATTGACAGCATTGCGTTCTTCGGCAGAGCGCACCACGTTGTTTCTCGAATTAATATTTTTCAGGTACCGGCGACGCCCCAGTACTGTTGTGACATAGCCTTTTTCGCGTGCCGTATGAATTTGCTGACTGATATAGGTTTTTAAAGTAGGGTAGGTGTCGTAATAGGCATCAATCAGGGCTTTGGCATCGGTACGGTTAAGGGTGGTTTGTTGACTTAACCCAAAGGCAGATACCCCGTAAATAATCCCGAAGTTTACGGTTTTGGCATGGCTGCGTTGTTCTTTGGTTACAGCGTCGGGAGGGATGTTAAAGACTTTGGCGGCCGTAGAACGGTGAATGTCTTCACCGTTTTTAAATGCCTGAATCATGTTTTTTTCACCGCTCAGGGAAGCGATAATACGCAGTTCAATCTGCGAATAATCAGCGTCAACCAAAATAAAATCGTCATTACGAGGTACAAAAGCTTTTCTTATTTGCTGACCGCGTTCGGTTCTTATCGGGATATTCTGTAAGTTGGGGTCATTGGAACTCAAGCGACCGGTAGCGGCTACCGCCTGAGAAAAAGTCGTGTGTATATGCCCGGTTTTAGGGTTGACCTGTTTGGGGAGCGCTTCGACATAGGTGTTTTTCAGTTTGACTAAGCCACGCCAATCCAGAATGTGTTGGACTATAGGGTGTTTATCTACCAAATTGCTTAAAATCTCTTCACCGGTAGCGTATTGTCCCGTTTTGGTTTTTTTAGGTTTATCGATGATTTTCAACCGGTCAAACAAAATACCACCCAATTGTTGGGGCGATCCGATGTTGAATTCGGCATCTGCCAAACGGAAGATTTTACTTTCCAGTTCTATAATGTCATGGTTGAGGTCTTTCAGCAGGCTGTTGAGAAAATCTTTGTCTAATTTGATGCCTTCTAACTCCATAGCTGTTAAAACCCTAACCAACGGCATTTCTATTTGGTCAAACAAATCTTTGAGTTTAGCCTCTGTTAGTTGAGGTTCAAAAATCTGTTTGAGTTGATAGGTGATATCGGCGTCTTCTACAGCATATTCTGTTTGTTTGTCCAGATCTACCGTACGCATAGAGCGTTGGTTTTTCCCTTTCTTACCAATCAGCGTTTCGATGGGTACAGGATGGTAATTCAGATAGGTCTCTGCCAGGACGTCCATATTGTGACGCATATCCGGCTGTAACAGATAATGGGCAATCATGGTATCGAATAACGACCCTTTGACTGTTATTCCATACTGATGGAGTATTTTAAGGTCAAATTTGAGGTTTTGACCGATTTTTTCAATGTTTTCAGCTTCAAAAAATGGTTTTAATTGCTCTAAAATATCTTGTGCTTTTTGACGCTCTTCCGGAAGATGCACATAATAGCCTTTGCCGGTGTCATAACTGAAGGCAATCCCGACCAATTCGGCTGTAAAGGTGTCCAATCCGGTGGTTTCGGTGTCAAAACACACGGAGGTTTGTTGTAATAAGTTTTTAACCAACAGTTTTAAGCCCAAATCGCTGTCAACATACTGGTAGAAATGAGGGGTATTGTCTATATTTTTTAGCCCGGTATCGGGTAATGCGCCGGTGTCGTTTTGGTTTAATGCGTCAAATAACCCCAGTTGTCCGCTGGTGTTGGACGGGGTTTGAGGTGTTTTAGGGGATTTGTCAGGTGTTGTTGCAGAATCAGTCTCAGGACTTTGAGGTTGGAAAATACTGTTAAATGTTTGCCACATACGTCTGAATTCAAGCTCCTGAAACAAACCTTGTACTTTATCGACATCAGGCTGCGAAAGTTCAAAATCCTTTTCGTGAAAAGTAACGGGACAATCGGTAATAATCGTCGCCAGTTGCTTGGACAGGCGACCCAGGTCAGCATTGGCTTCCACTTTTTCTTTCATTTTGCCTTTGAGTTCATGGGTGTTAGCCAATAGATTTTCTAAACTGCCATAGGCTTTGATAAACTTTTTGGCTGTTTTGTCACCTACACCCGGCAAACCGGGAATATTATCGACACTATCGCCCATCATGCCGAGATAATCTATGACTTGTTCAGGTTGTTCGACTTCAAATTTCTTTTGAACTTCCGGAATGCCCCATATTTCCACACCGTTACCCATACGGGCCGGTTTATACATAAAAATATTGTCGGAAACCAACTGGGCAAAATCCTTATCAGGTGTGACCATAAATGTTTGATAACCTTCTTTTTCGGCTTGTTTGGCGAGTGTTCCTATCAAATCATCGGCTTCAAAACCTGCTTTTTCAATGATGGGAATCTCCATAGCCTCCAAAATCTGATGTATATAGGGAACGGCAATTCTAATAGCTTCAGGCGTTTCATCGCGGTTGGCTTTATAGGCGGGGAAAGCCTCTGACCGGGCAACAGATCCACCTTTGTCAAAAGCTACAGCAAGATGATCAGGACGCTCCTTGCGGATGATGTCGAGTAGTGAATTCATAAATCCCATAATGGCTGACGTATCCATGCCTTTGGAATTGATGCGTGGATTTTTAATAAAAGCATAGTAGCCCCTAAAAATCAGGGCGTAAGCATCGAGAAGAAAAAGCCGTTTTTGTGACATATATTAAATATTATGGCTGAATTTTTATATAATTATCTCTATCCATAAACTGAAACAATGTTCAGGATAGCTGTTTATAACTGTATTAACGGGTTTTATAGTGTTTTTGGGTCATTTGAACTTAAAAACATGTAAAACGCCCTTGTTGTTTTAGATACAATCATAGTCTCGTCCGTTTTGTGTACATCAAAATGTTGATTGGCAAATAGTTGATGTTTAAAGACCTTGTATCTTATCTAAATCGTAAAGATACACTTTTTTAGTTTTTTAGGAGAGTGTCAAGAGACTTGGGAATACCTGAAGGTTTACTACCTGTAGTCCCGGTGCTTAAAAAAGTCCGTGTCATGATCAAAATCTTCGCGGTAGTTCTGAGTTTTTTAAGGCTGTAGTCGGGTGTAAATGCTTAAAAAATCAGACAATACATTTGAATAAACTATAATATTTATAGAATCAATTTGTTATGGTTTTATATCTTTAAAAGTGTAAAAATATTTGACATCAAAATGTCTTTATTTTAGACTTTATTTGGCTTTTATAAGTGCCCTCAAAAGGGTTTTTAGTATGTGTTAGCGCATTGATTGGATTGAAGGCGTAATAGATTTTTTAATGCATATTTCGGGTT
>PDWI01006680.1_pt1 | contig 14385 bp, 16 predicted proteins | sample 1430891 | NCBI WGS metagenome assembly PDWI01 (sample SAMN01162508, study PRJNA174530) | Oral metagenome, whole genome shotgun sequencing project. | biome: Marine environment; feature: Marine mammal; material: Swab sample of the gingival sulcus; isolation source: swab sample of gingival sulcus...
ATTGCGGGCAGCCGAGCTTTCCGGGGCTGCAAGCTTTATCGGCAAGCATCCGAAGGGGTTTGATATGGAGGTCGGCGAGCAGGGGCAAGGGCTTTCCGGCGGACAGCGGCAGTCGGTGGCACTGGCTCGTGCCCTGCTGCACGATCCGCCCGTTTTGGTTATGGATGAGCCGAGTAGTTCCATGGATAACCGCACCGAATCGACCCTGAAAAAGAATTTGGCCGGATTTATTGGAGATAAGACCTTTGTGTTGATAACCCACCGTGCATCGCTGCTTGACCTTATCGAGCGGGTTATCGTCATCGATGATGGCGGCGTGGTTGCCGATGGTCCACGGGAAGAGGTGTTGAGTGCAATCAGGAGTGGGCATATCAAGTTTTAATCCTTCTGCTCCATGTATGAAAAAACAATAGCAATGATAATAGATAATGAGCACTGAACAGCAAAGAAAACGGCAGAGTACCGATCACGCAGATAGCGCAAAAAGCTCTCAGCCGTTACGCAACTTTCAAAAGGGCGTATTTACGGGACGTATCCGTATGCGAAAAAAAAGTTTCGCCTCGGTGGTAGAAGCGGCATCTCCCCCCTCTTCGCCTGAGACGAAAATGGCCTCTTCTGCGCCAAGGAAAAAGAGAGATGAAGAGGCCGCCATAGCAAAGAGTGATGGACAACATAAAAAAGCAGCGCAGATAGCGGCACCGCTCCCCCGAAAAATTGCGCCTGCGCTACCCCAAAAAGGAGAAGGGAAGAAACCCGCTTCTGCCTTGCAAAAGCAGGCAGAGAAAAAAACAGCCCAGCCGCCAAAAGGGTCAGAAGGGTCAAAAGATGCAGCAAAGAAAAAGGATGTGGCTGGAATATTTATGCGTATTGCCCCGCAGAACCGGGATGTTATTACCGATATCCGGGCGGCGATTCTGGCGCAGTCCCCTCAAGGGGGGCGGTGGATTATCTGGCTGACGCTGGCCTTTGTGGTCGCCTTTTTTATCTGGGCGTCTGTCTCTGAACTTGAAGAGATAACCCGTGCCAGCGGCAAGGTTGTTCCCTCCAGCCAGATTCAGGTGGTACAGAATCTTGAAGGGGGGATTCTCTCTGGGTTAAACATCCATGTTGGTGATGTCGTACAGAAAAATCAGGTGCTGCTGAAGATAGATAAAACCCGCTTTACTGCATCCTACAATGAGAGCCGTGCTGCTTTTCTGGCACTCACTGCAAAGGTCGCCCGGCTTGAGGCTGAGGTGCAGGGGAAAAAATTTGTTGTCCCAGAGGTGGTAGAGAAGGAGAACCCTCGGATTGGTCAGCGGGAGACCCGTCTCTATGTCTCCAGAATGAGGGCGTTGGAGAATAGCAAGCAGATTTTGCAGGAGCAGCTTGCTCAGCGAAAACAGGAGCTTGCCGAGCTGAAAGGCAAAATTGAGGAGCTTAACCGCACCAATAAACTATTGAAAAAAGAGATCAGTATTACCCAGCCTCTTGTGGCACAAGGGGCGGTCTCTGAGGTTGATATTTTGCGGTTGAAACGCCAATCCAGTGAGATGCGGGGCAGCATTCAGGCTGCCCGGCTTGCTCTGCCCAAGCTGCGTTCGCAGATAAGTGAAGCGCAAAAGGCGATGGAGGATGAGACGCTGAAATATATCAATCAGGCAAGAGAAGAGCTTAACAATGCCTATACCGATCTGGAGTCTCTTAGTGCCTCTTCCGTAGCACTTCGAGACCGATTGCAGCGTACTGAGGTGCGTTCGCCGGTAAAGGGAACGGTAAACAGGATTTTAGTCAATACCGTTGGTGGGATTATTCAGCCGGGGATGGATCTGGTTGAGATTGTGCCGCTGGAAGATTCGCTGCTGATTGAGGCTCGTATCAAACCGGCGGATATCGCTTTTCTTCGCCCGGATCAAAAGGCAAAGGTAAAATTTTCTGCCTATGATTTTACCATCTATGGCGGGCTTGATGCCAAGCTGGAGCAGATCAGTGCCGACTCCCTTACCGATGAGCAGGGTAATGATTATTATCTGGTGCGGCTGCGTACTCAAAAAAATTATCTGGGATCGGAAAATGATCCCCTGCCAATTATTCCAGGGATGCTTGTTTCGGTAGATATTATTTCGGGGAAAAAAACCGTTTTGTCATATCTGCTAAAACCCATGTTACGGGCAAAATATCTTGCCCTGCGGGAGCGTTAGTTATGAATATTCTTATCTATACATCGGTGGAGAGCCTGTTGTCGCGGTGGCTGGATGCCCTTGCTGTAAAACATTCTGTTGTTGCGGTAAAAGATGCGGGAGAACTCGACAGCCTGCCTGCGGATAAACGCTTCGACTTGCTGCTGTTGCATGATAAGGGGCAGCTTCTGGCGGATGATCTGGAGGGGCTGCGGCATCGCTTTCCCGCCTGCAAGATTGTTGTGCTCGCAGACAGGCCAGATGATAAAAGAGGGGCGGCTTTTCTCGGTCTGGGAGTGGTTGGCTATGGCAATAGCTATATGACTGCAGAGCGGTTGATCGCAGCAGTAGAGGCCGTTGCTTCTGGTACGGTGTGGATAAGCCAGAATATTATGCAGCAGTTGATTGGTTTTCTTGCAGAGGGCAAGGATTTGGCTACTCTTGAGGAGAACCCCGGTGATGATCTGGCGATACTTTCCCGAAGAGAGCTGCAGATTGCTCAATTGGTTGCAGAAGGGCGTTCCAATCTGGAGATTGCTCAGCAGCTTGATATTGCCGAGCGCACGGTTAAGGCGCATATGAGTTCTATCTTTATCAAGGTTGGTGTGCGGGGGCGGTTGCAGCTGGCACTTTTGGTAAATAAAAGTATTGCATGAAAACGATATTTACAGATTGCCGCCAGCCAGAAGATGGATGGTGTAACAATTGAAGAAACCGGATCTCTCCAAAGCGGCCATTCTGGGTACCCCTGCCCCGGTTATTGAGTATAGTGCAGCGCAAAAGGGCGGCTATCTGCTGGTGGATGTGCGTTCTGCTGCCGAATATCAGTCGGGAACGGCACCGGGAGCTGTTAATATTCCTCTTTTTGATGAGGATGAGCGCAGCGTCATTGGCACACTTTATAGCCGCAGTAGCAAAGAGCAGGCCGTTGAGCAGGGATTTACTTATGCTGAAGAAAAACTTGATGCCCTGCTAGATGAATTTACCTGCCATGGTACTGGCTCCTTTGCCATCTTTTGCGCCAGAGGCGGGATGCGTTCACGCTCTATCGTTAATTTGCTTAATGCAACCGGGCATAAGGCGGTACAGATAGAGGGCGGTTATAAAAACTTTCGCACCGGGGTATTGCAAGTGCTGGAAAATTTTGCTCCGCCACTAATTGTTTTGCATGGTCTTACTGGTACGGGTAAGACGAGAATTTTGCAGCATCTGGATAATGCCATTGATCTGGAAGATTTGGCACAGCACCGCAGTTCTCTTTTTGGAGCTCTTGACTTGACTCCCAGAAATCAAAGAGATTTTGAAGCACTTCTTGCCCAGCAGATCACAGTTGCTGGAGTACCGCCCTTTTTTGTGGAGGGAGAGAGCCGCAAGATTGGCCGGGTTTTTATTCCCAAGCCCTTTGCCATGGCGATGAAGGCTGGGGTTATGGTTAATATCACCGCCTCTCTTGAGACAAGAATCGCACGAATTATTGAAGACTATCCGGTTGAAAGTGCAGAAAAGGCTGCCGAAATAGAAAAAATCCTTCGCTCGCTAACCCGCAGTCTGGGAAAAGAGAAGGTGGAAGAGATGTGCGGCTATCTCGCTGCAGGAGAGCTTGAACCGCTAGTGAGAATTCTGCTTATTGATTATTATGATAAACGCTATGCCCGCAGCATGCAGGGCTACCGGTTTGCAGACGAGTTCTCTTCGGAAAATATCGAGCAGTGTGCAGAGCAGCTGGAGATTTTTCGCCAACAACTGTCTGTAAAAGAAAAATAAAAAAACGCCCCTTTCGGCAGGTGGAAAGGGACGCCTCAGGAGTGGCAGCATGAAACAATTCATGGAGCCGTAGCTCTTTCGCATCGTTTTTCTTGAGGTCTATGCAAAAGAGATCCCTGCGAAGTTGACTTTGCGAAAACTGCTCGCAAAGTCAACTTCTAAAAGGATAATTAGAACTCATAAGCAAGACGCAGGGTGAAAAGAGTGGCATCTTCGCCAGTTCCACCATCTGCTACGCCGTAGTCTTCATCAATGGAGTACTCAGCAGCGACGCTTACGCCTTCCCCAAGTCCAACGCTGGCACCCATGGCAAGACGGGATTCCGGCGCAACACCATCCATATCATCTGTCATAGAATATCCCACTGCAAAAGTAGTCTCTTTCGCAGCGATTTCTGCAGCATATACAACTTCTAACTGCCATGCGTTGGGTTTGACTCCTTCGTCAGAGGGAAGCATTTTGTAATCATCAACCAGAGTGATATATTCACCAATAAGAGATATGGGGCCCACATCCACTTTGGTATTGACAGCAACAGCACCTGCATAATCAGCGTTTAGGAAGGAGTGATTTAAATCAATTTCCATTTCAAATTCTTCTTCCACGGCACCTTCAACTATTTCAGTCATACCATCAGCATCCATGGCACTGTTGATATAACCCATGCCAAAGCTTGCGGCAAATCCCTCACTTTCAAAGTCGTAGCCAACGGCAAGACCAAACTTGTCAACAGAGGCATCACCCCCACCCTCGTTGGTATCTCCACTAAAGGTATACGCATCAATATGGAACCCGGCTACACCAAAGCTCACCATCACTGCATCTTCTTTAGTCTCAAAAATATCGTTGGTTAGCGGACCAGGAGCCTCTCCTTCATAGGCACCAAAAGGTACAACAAAACGACCAGCCTGCAGGGAAACGGGGCTTACCTCTTCATCAGCCAGAGTAATAAAAGCCTCATCAACTTCAAACTTGTCATCATCGCCATTCTAGGTGGTCGCCAGAGTTCCTGTAGCCCAGCTGGTAAGTGATGCTTCTATGCCAAAATCAGCAGTAGCAAGATCTATTGTGTTTGGGGACTCATCATCTATCTTGTTATCTGCGGCATTGAATTCAACCTCAATAGTTCCACTAAGGTTTAGTTTATCCTGAATTTCAAATGCAATAACAGGTGAAGTTCCTGCAATAACGAAAAGACCTGTAGAAATAGCAGCGGCGGTTAAAAGTCTCTTTTTCATAATTCCTCCAAAAAGTTAAGGCTAGCATAAAAATATATAAACCGTAAAATATTTATACATATCACTAAAACCATTGTCAACCAAAAAACAGGACTTTGTTTAATTTTTTTTACTTTTGGATTCTTGTACAGAAAATCCCCATAGACCAGCTTGTTATTAGGGATAGCCCGAGAATGAGTGCAATTGTCAGAGATTATCTTTCCCTTGCCATAATAGAGGCTGTTATCTATAGTGAGGGTTTGCATAGATGAGAAGGATTTATCCCAACTTGTTGTTGTCGTTGAAAATTTACTTTTGATATATTTTATCGTGATTTTTTGTGGAACTTTTACCAAAGTGTTTGGGTCTGCTACTGTTGCTGTGCTTGCCTTTCTCTTCACTTTTCCTTCGCAGGGAATTGCCTGTTGCAAGCATTCTGATATATTCGTTAATTCAGTTAGATAATTGATGGAAAAGAGTTTATGACAGCACTTTCTATTCGTAATTTATGTAAAACCTATACAACCGATGCCGAAAGCTTTGAGGCGTTAAAAGGTATTGATCTCGAAGTAAAAAAAGGCGATTTTTTTGGTTTACTGGGGCCAAATGGTGCCGGCAAGACAACGACTATCGGCATTATTACCTCTCTGGTAATTAAAAGCTGCGGCACGGTAAAAATTTTTGATATGGATATTGACGACGACTTCCCGGCAGCACGGCGGATGCTGGGGGTTGTTCCGCAGGAGTTTAACTTCAATATCTTCGAAAAAGTGCATGATATTATTGTGCAGCAGGCGGGATATTACGGCATTGCTCGCAGACAGGCGATAGAGAATACCGAAAAATATCTCCGCCGTCTTGGCCTGTGGGAGAAGAGGTGGAGCCAGGCAAAGGATCTCTCTGGCGGTATGAAGCGGCGTCTGATGATTGCCCGCGGGCTTGTCCATGAGCCGCAGCTGTTGATTCTTGATGAGCCTTCTGCCGGTGTTGATGTAGAGTTGCGCCGCGGAATGTGGGAATTTTTGCAGGAGTTGAACCAGCAGGGGCGAACTATTATCCTCACCACCCACTACCTGGAAGAAGCGGAACAGCTCTGCAACAAGATTGGTATTATCAGAAGAGGAGAGGTGATTGAAAATACTACCACCAAGGAACTGCTGAAAAAACTTGATCATGAAACCCTGTTGCTGGAGCTGCGTAAGCCTCCGCTGTCGCTGCCTGCTATTGAGGGAGTCTCATTTTCCACGGTGGATGATCTGACTATCGAGATGGTAAAACCCCGTAACCTCTCCTTTAACGATATCTTTGCCGCCTTTATGCAAGAAAATATTGTTATAGAGGGGATTCGCAGTAAAAGTAACCGTCTTGAACAACTTTTTATGGATATTGTTGAGCAGTAACAGAACCAGCCTTATTATCAGACAGAAAATTATGCGTGAATCATTTATTGCGCTTCAATCAATTGTGCGCAAAGAGGTTATCAGAATATTTCGTATCTGGATGCAGAGCCTGGTGCCGCCGATGATTACGGTGAGCCTCTATTTTCTTATTTTTGGTGGATTCATTGGTTCGCAGATAGAGAACATCAAGGGGTTTAGCTATATGGCCTTTATTGCCCCCGGATTGATAATGATGTCTATTATCTCCAACTCCTATTCCAATACGGTCTCCTCCTTTTTCAGTGCAAAATTTCAAGGAAATATTGAGGAAATGCTGGTGAGTCCGGCACCGATATGGGTGATTATCCTTGGCTATGTCTCCGGTGGTATGGCTCGCGGCATTAGCGTGGGGATGCTGGTGGGGTTGGTAAGCCTGATTTTTGTGCATATGCCGATGTACAATATCTTCTTTGTGCTGATTTTCGCCGGGTTGACCAGCCTTGTTTTCTCTTTGGCAGGAATGATTAACGCCATCTTTGCCAAGAAATTTGACGACATCTCCATCATTCCGACCTTTGTTATAACTCCTCTCACCTATTTGGGTGGTGTTTTCTACTCTATCTCTCTGTTGCCCGATTTTTGGCAGGCGGTATCACGCATCAACCCGATTGTCTATATGGTAAACGGTTTTCGTTATGGTTTTTTGGGAGTGAGTAGTATCAATGTCTGGTATGGGCTGTCGATGCTGATTTTCTTTGCGGTTGCCCTTTTTGCCACCAACTACTACCTTCTGACAAAGGGGTGGGGGATTCGCTCATAACTTAATTTTTATTCGATAACTGGGAGGAGGCAATGATTCAACTCTATCTTCGTGCTGATTGTCCGTTTTGTACCAAGGTCTTACGGGCGGCAGACGCCATCAATGCGGTAAAGGGTGTTGACTATGAGGTGGTTGATGCCGCACAGGGAACCCCTGGTCGGCAGGTGGTGCTGGATATTGGCGGCAAGGCGATGGTGCCCTTTCTGGTCGATGGAGAGATAAGCATGTATGAAAGTGATGATATTATCGCCTATATGCGGCAAAAATTGGCGGCGTAGCCTCTCTTCTTAGCTGTTTGTGTCCCTGGCGCAGAACCATAGCGCAAAGGCCTCTTGATCGATCCCCGCATCTTCCAGCAGTGCCAGATTGTAGAATTTTTTGTCTTGTTGCAACTGCTGGTGCCACTGTTGCTGGAACAGTTTTTTCTCTTTACCGCAGTCATCTGTAACAGCGTTCAATTCTTGAGGAAAATCAATCCATGCCTCTGGTGTATAGAGGCATGAATACCCCTCCTCCATTATCTTTAGAGCGAAATCTGCCGGTGCCAGCGCAGGGTATTTTTTATCAAATCCATTATGTCGATAAAAGAGTTCGCTACGAATGGCAAGCATGCCAAAGCCGGGACAGAGCAAATTTTGCAGGCAGTGCATCCCATTGGCATGAAGAGAGTGTGATGCCAAAAATTCTGCAAAAAAAGCGGTGGATTTTTCGGCAAGATCGGGAAGCCGATAGGAGGTGCCATCTTCTCCTGCAAATTTACGCCGCCCTGTTACCATACCAACCTTTTTGTCTAAAAATGCGGTTTGCAGCAGGGCAGGCCAATCCTTGGCGAGGGCGAGGAAAGGTGCATCAAGAAAAAGGAGATAGGGGACAGAGGAGAGTGCCGCCTTGCTCTTGAGAACTGCTGCCGTAAGGGCTGCCGTCTTCTGTTCTCTTGTGCTGATAATATTTTTAACAGGGTAATTTCCTGTTGAAAAAAATTTTAGATTTTGGCCGCTCTCAGCTCTTCCTTGCTCCTGCCAGAGAAAGATATGGGCCGCTTTCTGCTGCGATGGGGCGATACGGTAATAAAAGTTAAGCTCACTGTTTTGCGCAGAACCACTTATGTCTCGCCGTATGAGTGCCGCAGCAAGAGCCTTTTTTCCATTTTCATTGGCATAGTTTTTCGTATCGTGGTTTATGCTGGTGGAGTTTTCACTTGCTCTCCAGCGGTAAAGTGGTTTGGCAATATGGCGTATCTTGCTCGCTTTTTCGGAAATTTTCAGGGCAAGATCATAATCCTGGGCACCATCGCAGGCACTATCGCAGCCGCCCACCAACTCAAAAAGCTCCTTTCTGACCACCATAAAATGGGTGATATAGTTATGGCTAAGCAGCAGGCTGCTATTATAGGCGGGTTTGCGAAAGAGCGACAGGGTTGCGCCATCAGTACTGATCAAGGCCTCATCGGTATAGAGAAAATCGGCAGGAGATTTTTCCAGCGCAGCGGCGATCTGTTCAAGGCAGTCAAAAGAGAGCTCATCATCATTATCAAGAAAACCAAGAAAATCCCCGGTTGCCATTTTTGCTCCGGTATTGGTTGCTTGTGAAATGCCCCTGTTATTTTGATGAAATTTAATGTTTATGCGAGGGTCTTCCTGCTCCCAAAATTGCAGCCTCTGCTGCACCTCTGCAGAGGCACTGCCATCATCAACCAAGCAGAGCTGCCAATGGGGGTATGTCTGATATAAAACGGAGCGGATACAGCAGTCAAGCTGGCGGAGGTTTGGTTTATAGACGGGGACAACTATTGAAAAAAGTGGTGTGCTGCTTAGGGCACAACTTTTTTTGCTGCTATAGTGTTGCTTTTCTGCTCTCCCCAGAAGATAGCGGCGGATATTTTCTTCTGTTGGCGCAACACCATATTTTTTGCAATAAAAGAGGGGATCAAAAAAGGGTGATGCTTGCGCTGTATTACTACTTTTTTTCAGAAAAAGTGAACAAATATAGTGAGAAAGAGGGTCGGCCTCTGCCCTTTGCCGCTGCTGTTGATCAAGTTGCTCCAGATAGTGGAAAGGAGAGAAGAGCAGGCAGGGGCTTTTGCCTTCCTGGCTGCCATGGAGCTTATAGTGGCGAACAGGTGCGGGAGCAATCTGTTGGGGCGCATCATAAAGATTTATATAGTAGTCGCTGTCAAACCAGCTCTCTATGCTCTCTTTTTTCTCTGCTTTTGTATGGAAGATTTTATGAAAAAAGGGGCCTGGCAGTAACCCCTCTTTTTTTCCTTTTTTTAAGTAATGGATATAAGGGTTTTCTTTCAGTCCATGAGGAAAATAGCGGCAGAGGTAGTAGGCGGTATCAAAAAGTGGGTGAGGGCTGGGAAGTTGGAGCCACCCTTTCTCTTTGAGTTCTCCCTCCTTAATAAATTGATCGCCGCTCTTTTTTATATAGTGCCACAAGGGGTCGCTTGCAGTTATTGCTGGAAAAGAGCTACACTCCTTCATATAGGAGAGATCATAGAATCCGCTTTTTCTTGCTTTTCTGTAATTGGTAGAAAGAAGAGAGTAGAGACTACTCTTGAGACATCTGTATAGATATTTGATAATTCGTCTGCATTGTGCAGCGTTGCCCCCCATCTTTTCCCCTATTTATTTGAAACCAGCTTGAGTACCTCAACCACCAGATCTGCCATCTCCTGTGAGGCAGGACTGGTCTTGTCAAACTCCATTACAGACTGGCCGGTGATAAGGCTCTGTTTATAGAGCTGCCGGTCGTAAAGGTTTGTCTTCAATATATCAAAGGGGTAGAGTTTTTTGACCGTAGAGCGCAATTCGTTGGTAAGAATGGTGCCAGCTTTCAGCCGGTTAAGCAAAAAACAGCACTGCAATTCCGGGTTTACCTCTGCCTTGATAATGGTAAGAGCCTTCACTGTATCGCTGGCGGCACGAATATCGAGCGGTGATGGCTGGATAGGAATAAGCACAACATTGGAGACCGCCGCAGCAAGATGCATCAGCTCATGGCTATGAGGAGGGGTATCCACCACCACCACATCCTCTTCCAGATTCATGATTGTTCTGTTCGGTTTATTCTGCACTTCATAAACAACAAGATTATCCCGCTTGTTTTTTGCAAGGGTCTGGATACAGCTGCGCTGCTTGTCGGTGTCGACCAGCGCAACTTTGTAATTTTTTGAGCTGCTGGCAATCATTAGTGCCATATTGATCGCCACCGTACTTTTTCCCGCTCCGCCTTTCTGGCTGCCAATCGTAATAACCATAATAATATTTTTTATACTTAAAATGTCTTAAATTGGTGTTTATTTAGAAGCATCAACAATGTAGACATCTTGATAGCAGAAAATTCTGCAGATAACAAATGGTTTTGTTTGAAGGACTCTTTTGCGGAAGGAGATCCTTGCCGGTTTAATCAAGAAAGAGCTGTTGATAACAAGGCTCTGCAGGCAGGAACTACCGGCAGAGCCTTACGGTAATTTTCTACTCTACAACATCGGCGGTAAAACGGCAGGTTCTATCGCCAGTACACCAGCAATCAATCTCTTTGACTTCAAATTTTTTGCCGGTAAAGCTTTCCATCAATCCAGCAATAAAACCCTCATCAAAGGTGCATATCTCATAGTCGAGTTCCGGCAAGCCTGAACAGTCGAGATCTTCTGCAACGGTGATGGTAAAATGTCCCTTCTCCTGATCGGCAGCCTCCACCCGCATGATGCCTATGCTTAACTCCTTGAGCACCTTTTGCAGGGTAACAACAAAAGAGTTGAGATCTGTTACTTCAGAGCAATACTGTTTATACACCTGCATTCCGGCTCTTTTTCCTGTCTCCTGAAAGAGCTCATCAGTTGTTTCGGTGCCATATCGCTCTTCAAGCACATCACGAAACATAAACTGCATCAAACGATACATAATCAAACTGGCCTGGGGGCCAAGATTGGGGCGTCCCTCTTCCAGATCGCCAATAAGATCCCAGGAAAACTTGTATTTTCTCTCTTGTGCTTCACTCATAAGGCTTCTCCTTACTGGTTTTGTTGATAATTATTCCTCTATGCAGGTTCTGTTTCGTCCACTCTCTTTCGCCGCATATAGCAGTTTATCTGTTTTTGCCATAAGGGTTGAAAGGGTATCCTCTCTTTTTAAGGCTGCGACTCCAAGGCTGACAGAGAGAGAAACCGGCAGATTTCTTCCTAAGGAAAACATCTGTATTGATGCAATTTTTTTGCGAATCTTCTCTGCAGCAACAAAGGCTCCCTGCAACTCTGTTTCCGGCATAAAAACGGCAAATTCCTCACCGCCGATACGTCCAAGAATATCGGTTTCCCGCAGCTCTTCTTTGCATGTTTGCGCTACCCGTTGCAGGGCAAGATCGCCGGTGGCATGGCCAAAGGTGTCGTTGACCTGCTTGAAAAGGTCTATATCAAGCATGATAAAGGCCGCAGAGGAACCGTAACGTTTACAGCGACAGAGCTCCCGGTTTGTCTTGGAGGTAAAGTGGCGGCGGTTATAAAGCCCGGTGAGTTCATCTGTTCTTGCCTGTTTTTTCAATTCCAGCTGTAATTTTCTTCGCTCGGTTATATCACGGATAACAGCGTGAAGATGAGGGGCTTCATCCTCTTCTTCGTCAATATGGGCAACAATCTCTGTCCAGACAGAGCCACCATCCTTGCGCCGCATCTCTGCCTCCATGCTGAAGTGTCTTTCTGCGGTATCAGGGCTATGCTGCTTTTTCTCAAGCGTTTGTAAAATCTTCTGCAGGGATTTTTGTGTAAATATTTCAGGAAGTTTATGACAGAGCAACTCATCGCTCTTCCAGCCAAGCAGGGGGGTAACGGAGGGGCTTACATAGGTGAACTGTTGAGAAAAGAGGTCAATGGTTACCACCACATCCTTCATCGTTTCGGTAAGCTTGCGGTAGTGGGCTTCGCTCTTGATAAGTGCCGCTTCAATTTTCTTTCTTTGTTTTACCTCCTCCAGCAGGCCTGCATTGATTGTTGCCAGCTCTGCCTCCTTCTCCTTAACGGTCTTTACCAGGGTCTCAAGCTGCTCTGTCATGGAGTTGAATGCGGTGGAAAATTCACCAAGGAAATCAAGGCGCTGGGTAAAGTCTCCCTCGGCGATCATCTGGGTTTGCCAGGTCATATGGAGAAGATTTGCTTGCAGAGCCTTCATTGTTCCGGCAAGAAAGCCCTTAAATTGCAGCGGGGTATGCAGGTCTCCTTCGGCAACATTCTTGATAAAGCTGCGCAGCTGAATAAGGCCGTTATAGAGATTAACAAGATCCTCATATCTTGCCCAATCTTCGGGGAGTTCTTCGGGGAATCTGGCTTTAAAGATTGGCAGGGAGAGGACTGCAAGCAACTCTTTTATTTTGTCTTCATCCATGCTTAAAAACCTTGGAAGGTACATGCCTGGCATCTGCACCAGATTCAATCATTTTCTTACTGCAATGGATAGCAAGAAAGTGACAACAAAAGAGACAGCGCATCTTCTTGGCAACAGGAAAACCAGTTTTCTGAAAAAGGAATCAAAAGAATCGCATCTCTACAAAATTTATAGAAATTGGTAAAGCTCTATTTTTTAAGTTTACCAAATTTTTGTGTAAAATTCTTCTCATATTTTATGAAAAGAGAGGTGGTTTCTTGTACTGTCTTGTTTTTACTGAAAGATGTGGAGCCTACGGGAAGGGAGAGGGCAGCGCAAATTTTGTATGGCTGTAGCACTGCCCTCTCTGTTGTTATCAAGAGGATTTTTTCATGCTTTGCTTACCATACTTCACTATAAGCAACATCGGTATACGACTGCTCCATCGCCAGCTTATGCCCTTGCTCCATCTTGGCAAGCTCTTCAAAGAATTTACCGATTTCAGGGCTGGGTGCATCCTTTGCAAGCTGCTGGTACATAATCATCGCCTTCTCCTCATTTTTCATGGCGACGGCAAAAACGTCGGCAAGCGTCATCTCATCAGAAATTTTCGGCGGCTCTTCAACCGTGTCCGATACCCCGTAATCTTCCGACTCCGAGAAGTTGAGACTCACCTCCTTTTGGTGCAATACATCAGAGAGTAATTTCTCATGCCGCTCCTCTTCTGCGGCAAGTTTAAGAAACATCTCCTTGATGTCTTTTTTACTAGTTTTGGCGGCAACCGCCCGATAAAAGTTTTTTGCCTCTGTCTCCTGTTCAATGGCAAAAGCAACTGTTTTTGCAAAATCTTCCTGCATTGTTGTCTCCTTTATGGGTTAGGGGAGACAGATTTAGCCCCCCTCTCTTTTTATATGTTACGGTCGTGCCTGTCTGGCAATCTCTTCCGGCCATGGCTTACCATCGGCAATCTTCTCCACCCTTACTGCCGAGACCTTGTACTCTGCAGTCTCTGTTACCGGGTCAAAAACATTGTTGGTCAGCATATTGGCGCAGGCCTCCTCAAAGTGAAAGGCGCACCAGCAGACCCCTCTGGGCGATCTTCTCGTAACCCACGCCTTTATCTTAATGCTGCCCCGCCTGCTGCTCACCTTGAGCATGTCTCCCGAGCGGATATCGAGCTTGCGTGCATCATCGGGGTTGATCTCAAACAGCTCTTCCGGGAAGATGGCATCAAAGCCCTGGCAGTTCCGTGTTTGCGTTCGGGTATGATAGTGCCATAACCTGCGCCCTGTACTAAGCAAAAACGGATAGTCATCATCGGGCAACTCCGCCGGCGGGATATAGTTCACCTCATGGAACAATCCCTTGCCGCGAACAAAGTTCCCCCTGCTATGGAGAAATGGGGTGCCGGGGTGTTTCTCTGTGGGGCAGGGCCACTGCAATCCGTTCTCCTCAATGCGCTCCCAAGTGATGCCGGCAAAGCCGGTCGAGGTGCTGCGCATATCCTCCCATACGGCGTTCGAAGAGGTAAAGCCCAAATCCTTGCCCAGCCGTTTTGCCAGTTCTTGCATTACCCACCAGTGCGAACGAGCCTCCCCCGGAGGGTCGACCGCCCGGCGCACCCGCTGCATCCTGCGTTCGGTGTTGGTAAAGGTGCCGTCTTCCTCGCTCCAGGCGGTATCGGGGAAG
>PDWI01006681.1_pt1 | contig 14383 bp, 14 predicted proteins | sample 1430891 | NCBI WGS metagenome assembly PDWI01 (sample SAMN01162508, study PRJNA174530) | Oral metagenome, whole genome shotgun sequencing project. | biome: Marine environment; feature: Marine mammal; material: Swab sample of the gingival sulcus; isolation source: swab sample of gingival sulcus...
TTATCTCTTTTAATAACATTTAATCGAGAAGAATTAGAAAGAATTGTTTTTTGGATTTATGGATCTTTTTCCGTTTCTAGTTGGTCTGAAGTGAAAATTGTATTTCCTATTTTTATTATTACCAGTATCTTTTTATTATTCAAAGGAAGAGTACTCAATGTGATGACCTTTGGTGAAGATACTGCAAAATCATTAGGTGTTAATATAAGAAAAGAACGATTTATACTTCTTTTTATTACATCAATAGCTACAGCTATAGCAGTATCAGTTAGTGGAATAATAGGGTTTGTGGGTTTAGTCATACCTCATATCGTAAGACTGATAAATGGACCAGATAATCGATCTCTTATACCATTTAGTATGATTATAGGAGCTATTTTTCTTCTAATATGTGATGCGATAGCGAGAACAGCACTTCCACCGATGGAAATTCCAATTGGTATTATTACATCATTATTTGGAGCACCATATTTTATCTATCTAATTATAAAAAATAGGAGGAAAAGAGCATAATGATTACAGTGAAAGAGTTGAATTTTTCATATGCAGATACTAAAATTTTAAATGATATTAATCTAGATTTGACATCTTCTGAATTTATAACAATTTTAGGACCTAATGGCTCAGGAAAAACAACATTGTTAAAAAATTTGGGTAAGTTATTGGAGCCTACTGAAGATACAATATTTTTAAATGAAAAAGATATTTATCATATGAGTTTTAAAGATATTGCAAAAGAAATATCTCTTTTATCTCAAGAAAATTATTTTGATTATGAATTTTCATGCTATGATATTGTAATGATGGGTAGATTTGTTCATATGAATAATTTAAAAGGAGAAACTGAAAAAGATATTGAAATTGTTGAGAAAAGTATGAAGTATACTAATACTTTTGAGTTTAAAGATCGCTCTATCAATGAACTCAGTGGAGGAGAAAAACAGCGAGTGGCTCTTGCACGAACTATTGCGCAGGATTCTGATATTATACTTTTAGATGAACCCATTACATTTTTAGATGTTCATCATCAAATAGAGATTATGAAAAATATAAAAAAATATGCAAATGAATATCATAAAACCATTATTGCCGTTCTTCATGATCTTAATTTTGCTAATAAATTCAGTGATAAACTGATTTTATTAAATAAAGGAAATGTAATGAGTATTGGAAAACCATCAGAAGTTCTTACTAAAGAGAATATAAAAGAAGTGTATGGCATTGATGTTGATTTACATAAACTTGGAGATGAAATTAAATATATTAATATTATTGTAGATTAATATTAAAAAAGTTTTAAAACATTGACATATTAATAAATTTAGAGTTTAATGTTCTATGATATAAAAAATAGAAGGAGCGGGCGATGAAAAAATATTTGATATTAATAATTTTAGTTTTATTTTTAGTGAGTTGTAATAATGATACGAATGATAAATTAAAAGTTTCTGTATCTATAGTACCACAAGAGCTGATTGTCAAAAAAGTAGCAGGAGATTTAGTGGATTTATATACATTGATCCCACCAGGAAATAGTCCAGCGAATTATCAGCCATCTCCACAGTTAATTGAAGATTTTCAGCGATCTAAAATTTATTTTACAATAGATGTGCCAGCAGAAGAGAGTATATTAGAATCTTTAGGAAAGAATACGGAAGTAGTTGATCTTGCTGATATTGTTGATAAAAAATATGAGGCTAGATTTTTTAGTGCAGATAAGAAAGATAATCATAAGGGTCATAATCATGTGGGAAGAGATCCTCATATTTGGCTTTCGATAAAGAGAACAATTGTAATGAGTGAAGTTATAAGAGATGAACTGATTCGTTTAGATCCTGAACATAAAAAAGTATATCAGGAGAATGCAAAAGAATTTATAGATTATTTAAATCGCTTAGATAAAGAAATTAAAGAAGAAGTAAAATTAATAGATAATAAATCTTTTATTATCTATCATCCATCTTATGGATATTTTGCAGATGATTATGGCATACAAATGTATGAAATTGAAAAAGAAGGAAAAGAAGCAACGATACAAGATTTAGCAAAGATTATTGATTTTGCGAATGAAAAAAATATTAAAAAGATATTCTATCAAGAAGAGTTTGATAGTCAGCAGGCTAAAATTATTGCAGATGAAATAAATGGAAATGCTTTTAAACTAAAGCCACTTTCATTAGAATATCTAGAAAATTTAAAAGAAATGATAAAGATTTTAAGGGAGTAAAATGGTAGATATAAGATTTGAACATGTTACTGTAAGCTATGGAAATGTTATAGCTATTGAAGATATATCTTTTGATATAAAAAAGAATGATTTTATTGGAATAATTGGGCCAAATGGTGGAGGTAAGTCAACTTTAGTAAAGGCGATATTAAATCTTGTTGATATTAAGTCCGGGAGTATTTTTGTAGCGGAGGGGAGAAAACTATCTTACGTTCCCCAATATGCAAAATTTGATAGAACATTCCCTATATCAGTATATGATGTAGTACTTTCTGGTATGATTGAGAATAAATCTGTATTTTTTAAAAAATATCATAAGACAGATTATGAAAAAGCTGATCAAATCATAACTAGATTAGGGATAGATAATGTAAAACATAATCAAATTGGTGAGCTTTCTGGAGGTCAGCTCCAAAAAGTTTTAATTGCTAGAGCATTAGTAACATCACCTGATATTTTGATTTTGGATGAGCCCACTTCTAATTTAGATGTAAAAGTAAAAAAAGAAATCTATAGTATATTAAAAGATATCAATAAAAATACAACAATACTTTTGATATCTCATGATTTAGCAGAAATAATGTCATATGTTGATAATATTATATATATTAATAAAGTAATTCATTCACATGATAATTTAGAAGCTGACTTTATATTTGAAGAAGAATGTCCTATAGAAGAACTCATTGAAAAAGAAGAAGAGTTAAAAAAGGATTTTATACGAGGAGAACATAATGATAGAAGCAGTAATTAATTATTCCTTTATGCAAAGAGCATTACTTGCAGCACTTCTTGCCAGTCTTTTAAGTGGTATTATAGGAACAATAATTGTTCAAAAAAAATTAGTTAGTATGAGTGGAGGTATCGCTCATACATCTTTTGGTGGAATAGGATTAGGATATTTATTGAATATACCACCTATTTTTACTGGACTTTTATTTGCAGTTATTGCTTCATTATCTCTTCCTGTAATAAAAAGAAAATCTCATACAGGCTCTGATACGATCATAGGTATATTTTGGGCAACAGGAATGGCTCTTGGTATTCTATTTATTGGATTAAAAAAGGGTTATCCACCTGATATGACATCCTATTTATTTGGGGATATATTAACGGTATCAAAAACATATCTTATGCTATTACTAGGACTTAGTGCTGTTATTCTGTTCATATTTATAGGAATGTTTAATTATTGGAAAGTGTATTTATTTGATGATATTAATATGAGAGTACTTGGAATCAATGTAAGAAAATTTGAAATTATTTTATACGCACTTATTGCGTTTTCTATTGTTCTTCTTATAAAAGTAGTTGGAATCATATTAGCAATAGCAGTGCTTACAATACCTAGTGCTACAGCCAGATTTTATAAAAAGAATTTAGGAAGTATTATGATATTTTCAAGTATAATAAGTTTTATTTCAAGTGTTGTTGGTTTATTTATATCTTATTATATGAATATTCCATCAGGAGCTACCATTATATTAACAGCAGCAGTAATTTATATATTATCATATATTGTTAGGAAATAATATGAATAAAAAAATAATACCCGGATTAATACTCGTAATAATAATATCCATGATTTCAATCGTTATCAATGATTGGCTTCCAATTAAACTGGAAAGTTTAACAATAGCCATAATTATTGGTATTCTAGTTAATAATTTATTTATATTAGATGATAAATTTAAATCAGGAATTAAGTTTTCTCTTAAAAAAATTTTAAAACTAGGAATCATACTCTTAGGATTTAAACTCAATTCATCAGAAATAATAAATGCAGGGCCAAGAATACTTATTCTTGTACTGATAGTAGTTCCACTTACACTACTAACATATATTATTCTGTCGAAGAAATTTGGAGTAAATAAACATTTAGGAGCTCTTTTAGGGGTAGGTTCTTGTATCTGTGGAGCGTCTGCAATAGTTGCAATGACGCCTGTTATAAATGCAGAGGAAGAGGATTCAGTTATTGCCGTATCAGTGGTTAGTTTTTTAGGCGCAATAGGAGTTATCATATATACTCTTATCAGTAAGTTTAATATCATAAGCATTGAAAATTATGGCATATGGTCAGGTCTTTCACTTCAAGGCGTTGCTCATGCAGTAGCAGCAGCTTTTGCCATGGGGGATGTATCTGGGAAAATAGGAACGCTTGTAAAAATGACAAGAGTTGTAATGCTTGTTCCTGTAACATTGTTTTTAGGAATGTATTTTAATAAATCTTCTAATTCAACAAAGAGTAAGTTTCCAATGTATGTACTTTATTTTATAATAGCAGCATTCATAAATAGTTTGGGAATAATACCTTCAGAGGTTGTATTTTATTTAAAAAAAGCAAGCAGTTTTTTTATTCTTATTGCTATGGCAGGGATGGGATTATCTGTTAATTTTAAAGATTTCGCAAATAAAGGAGTAAAGGCTTTATTAATGGGAAGTGTATTATTTACAGCATTTAGTATATTTAATTATTTTTTAGTTATCTTATTATAAAAAAATAATAAAAATAAAATAAATTTATTGATTTTTTATCATATGTAAATTAAACTTATATAGTGTAAAATTTAAAGAAAGAGGTATATATTAATGAAAAAATTTTTAATTATTTTAACTTCACTAATTCTTGTGTTTTCTTTTGTTGGATGTCAAAAAAATGATAAGAATAATAGTGAAGGAAAGAAAGAAGAAACAAAAATCGTAGATAATAAAGTAGGTATCACAACAAATTTTGAAGATAAAGTTGCCTTAAAAGTAAATGGTAAAGATATTATGCTTAGTAGAGTTAATACTATGATTTTTGATTTAAAACAAAGTTATTTTAAAGATAAAGATGATGCATATTGGGATCAAGAAGATAATGGTATGACTGTTGAAGAAAGGGCTAAAGACAATCTTAAAACTATTTTAATGGATGGTAGTTTGCTTTATAATTGGGCTTTAGAAAAAGGTATTACAGTTCCTGAAGAAGAGATTAAATTATTAGATGAGCAGATTGTACAGCTGTATAATATGGAAACGATTACTCAAGAACTTGTTAATAAGACTGGTATGAGCAGAAATGCATTTAAAGAACTTTATGTTGAAAGATTGTATGTATCTAAGTTTTTTGAAAAAATGCTAGAGGAAATAGAAGTTGATCAAGCGAAAGTTGATGAATTATTAAAAAATGATCCAATGTATCAAAAAATTAAGGAAATTGGTGTAGATAAATTTAAAGATCAAGTGAGAGCAAGACATATCCTTATAAAAACAGTAGATGAAACGGGTGCTCCTTTTGATGAAGAGAAAAAAGCAGAAGCTCTTAAGAAGATAGAGGGTATTTTAGAAAGAGCTAAAAATGGTGAAGACTTTGCAACACTTGCAAAAGAATTTACAGAGGACCCAGGTTCTAAAGAAAATGGAGGAGAATATACATTCTCTTATGGAAAGATGGTTCCTGAATTTGAAAAAGCAGCATTTTCTCTTAAAGAGGGTGAAATAAGTGATGTTGTTGAGACTACTTATGGATATCATATCATTAAGACAGAAGAGTTTATTCCTGCTACGGAAGAAGCAAAGAAAGAAGCTGAAAACGAGCTTAAGAGTATTGAAGAGAGAGCTGAAAAGTTTGTGAAAAATCAAGAATTTGAAAAGCATTTCGAAGAATATAAAAAAGATAAAACTTCAGAAGTCGTTGAAGAAGTTTGGAAAAATGTAAGTTTTAAGTAAAAAATAAAGGCAATGATTAGTTTTCATTGCCTATTTTTATTATTCTTTTATCTGTTATAACTTTATTCATTTTTTTATCATGAGCTTCAAAAGGGATTTTTTCTAATATTTGAAAATCATATGCTATTCCAATAACTGGACAATTTGTTTCAGAAAGCAGTCTATCATAGTATCCACCACCATAGCCCAGTCTATGAAGTTCATTATCAAAAGCTACACCGGGAGCAATAATTAAATCGATATCACTATAAGGAGATGATTCATTAATAGGTTCTAAAATCCCAAATTTAGATGTTTGTAAATTATCTAAGCTGTCTATTTTATGAATAGTAAGCTGATCTCCTAAAACTTTTGGAAGATATAGCGTTTTGTTTTTAAGAATATAATCTATGATATGATTTGTTTTCACTTCATTATTAAAATCCATATATACAAGAATATTATTGTATTTATCAATATCATTTAATATTTTAGTAGTAATTGCTAAACTATTTTTTTTAACTTCTTCATCACTGAGTTCATTCCTAAGTTTTTTAATTTTCTTTCTAATTTCATTTTTATTCATAGTATCCCCCTAGATATAATATAATATATTCATGTGATTATTTCAATATAGAATTAAAAAGCTTTTATTTTAGATACAAATATTGTATAATAGAATAAATGAATAGAAAAGAGAAAAAATGAAGAAACATTTAAGAATTATTTCAACTTTACTTATTATTTTAATGATGACATTTGCATTTGTTTCATGTGGAGATAAAGCAGAAACACCAAAAGAAGAAGTAAAAACTGAAGTAGGAAAGACGGAAGCTGAACCGAAAGAAGAGGCTACAGAAGAAAAAACTGAGGAAAAAACTGAGGAAGCAACAGAAGAAGCAAAACCATTTTTAGAAATTGAAAACTATGATGGTGAAATGTTAGTTATCGAGAAAAAACCAATGAGCATTGCATCTATGGTTCTTGGAACTGATGAGATTCTTCTTGAAATGGTTGATGCAGAAAGGATAGTTGGACTTTCAGGACAAGTTGGTAATGGTGAAACAATATCGTTAGTTGCTGAAAATGCTGATAAATATCCAAAGATTGAGAAGAATTTTGAAACACTTATTTCTTTAAAACCAGATTTAGTAATAGGTTCTAGTTGGATTAACAAAGAGCTTTTACAACAAATTAAAGATGCTGGTATTCCTTATTACGGATATAAATCTCCTAATACAATAGCTGAGCAAATGGTTGTTTTAGAAAAATTTGCTAAAGTTTTAGGTGAAGAAGAAAAAGGAAAAGCTTTAGTTGGTGATATCACTAAGAGAGTGGATGCTATAAAAGAAAAAGCAAAAGAAATTAAAGCTGAAGAAATGGTAACAGTTCTTCCATATAATATGCATGGAAAGACTAATGCAAAAGGAACAATTGTAGATGAAATCATTTATATGATTGGTGCTAAGAATGCAGGAACAGAAGCTGGTCTTGAAAAGAGAGCTAAGATTGCAAAAGAAAAAATCATTGAAATCGATCCTGATTATATCTTAATGCTTGCATGGGGTAAAGATGATTTAGCTGAATTTGATAAATTTGTTGAAGATATGAAAAATGATCCAAGTTTAAAAGATTTAAAAGCAATTAAAAATGACCATGTGATTATAGAAAAAGGACGTTATTTTACAATAGTAACTCAGAATTTAATCGATGGTATTGAATTCTTATCAAAAGCTGTATATCCAGAAGTATATGGTAAATAATATAGATAATAATTATAAGAAGGTTTTTATAATATCTATTATTGGTTTATTAACTGTCTTTATACTATGTCTTAGTATAGGGACAGTTTCTATTCCGTTTATGGATACAATTAAGATACTTTTTAATAAGTCTGCTAGTGTAGATAATATGTATAAAAGAATAATATTATATGTTAGACTACCTAGAGTTTTAGTAGCTGTACTTGTGGGTATGGCACTTTCTATTTCTGGGACTGCGATACAAAGTCTTTTTAGAAATCCAATGGCAAGCCCGGGAATAGTTGGTATATCAAGCGGTGCTAGTTTAGGTGCAGTGCTTTGTATAGCATTAGGATTAAGTGCTAAGAGTCTTTATTATATTCCTATATTTGCATCTAGTTTTGCGCTGATAACAGCATTTACAATATTTAAAGTATCTTCTAAAAACCATTCTGTAGGGCTTTTAAAATTAATTCTTGTAGGTATTGCAATGAGTGCAATGATAAGAGCAGGTACTCAGCTTTTATTATCTATAATGGAAGATCAGCAAATATCTGAATATGTATTTTGGAGCATGGGTTCTCTTGCAAATAGAAGATGGGAACATGTGTATCTCATTTTATTACCAATACTTATTACTACTTTCTTTCTTATATATTTTTCAAGAGATTTAAATATTTTACTTTTAGGTGAAGAGGAATCAAAATCGCTTGGAATGAATGTAAATTTAATAAAGAAAATTATATTAGTTCTTACATCGGTAGCAACAGCACTTTCTGTATCGGTAAGTGGAAGTATTACTTTTGTAGGACTTATTGTACCTCATATTATGAGATTAATAATAGGATCTGATAATAGATTCTTGATACCATTTTCTTGCATAGGAGGTTCTATATTTTTAATGATATGTGATCTAATATCTAGAACTGTTATTATTCCTTCTGAAATAAGTGTAGGTATAATAACATCAGTAGTTGGAGCACCTTATTTATTATATCTTATAAGAAGACGTGACAAAGTAGGTGAGCTATGATTATAGTAGAGAATTTAGAGTTTTCAATCAATGACAAAAAAATTCTTAAAGATATTAGTTTTCAAGTTGAAAAAGGAGAATTTGTTGGCATTATAGGTGCTAATGGGTCTGGGAAAACAACGCTTTTAAAATGTTTAAATGGTATAAATAAAACAGAAAATAGTATTAAAATCAAAAATCAAGATTTAGCAGAATATTCTTCAAAAGATCTTGCGAAAATTATATTGTATATGAATCAAAATACAATTCTTGCATTTGATTTTATCTGTAGAAAAATCATAGAATTTGGTAGATATCCTCATAAGAAAGCCTTTGAAAGTTTAAGTAAGAAAGAAGAAGAGCTGATTCAATATTATATGCAAAAGACGAATACTTTAATGCTTTCTGATAAGAATATAAATAATATTTCAGGTGGGGAAAGGCAGAGGGTATTATTTGCAAAACTTTTAGTTCAGGAAGCAGAAATCCTTCTTTTAGATGAACCTACATCGTCTCTTGATATAAAATATGAAGAAGAAATCTTTAAATTGATATCAGAAGAAAAGAAAGAAGAGCATACAGTGCTTATGTCAATACATAATATAAGAAATGCTATTAAGTATTGTGATAGATTGATTCTTTTAAAAGATGGAAAGATACTTTCAGATGGTAAAGTTAGTGATGTTATTACGAGTGAAAATATATTAAAGGCATATGGAATTGATGTGAATGTATATTTTAATACATTTAGTAATCAATTAGATTTTTATGTGAATAGGTGATGATGAATTATATAAAATTCAATATGGGAGAGAATGTAATATCAGCATTTAGTACAAGAAATGATGGTGTTAGCAGTGGATGTTTTACATCGATGAATTTATCTTTTTCACGAGGTGATAGGAAAGAAAATGTATTAAAAAATTATGAATTATTTTTTAAATTATTAGATCTTCCTTTAGAAAATGCAGTGCTCAGTGATCAAACTCATACAAGTAATATACTTAAAGTGACAAACAATCATAGGGGTATGGGACTATATATAAAAAGATCATATCGAGATATAGATGGTCTTTTTACAAATGAAAAAAATATTCCCTTAGTTACTTTTCATGCAGATTGTATTCCTATTTATTTTTATGATCCTAAAAAGGAGCTCATAGGAATTGTTCATGCAGGATGGAGAGGAACAAAGTCTGAAATCGTTAAAAAGATGATTAATATTTTTATAAAGCATCAATCAAATATAAATGATATAAAAGTTGTAATCGGGCCAGGAATATGTAAATCATGTTTTGAAGTGCAAGATGATGTTATTAAAGAAATGAATTTTACATTTATAAAAGACTGTTATATCTATAAAAAAAATGTAGATAGATATTATTTAGATTTAAAAGAGATTAATAAAAGAATTCTATTAAATCTTGGTATCAATGAAGATAATATTACGGTAAATAATATTTGTACGAAATGTAATCCGGAAGTATTTTTTTCACATAGATATCATGGAAATAAAAGGGGTTCACAAATTGGGATTATTATGTTAAAAGAGGGAAGCGAATGAAAGAATTATTAAAAAGGAAGAATATTGAATTTAGCGTACAGAGGTATTTTATCACCGCACTTTCATATATGACGTATGGTTTATTTGCTTCACTTATTATAGGGAGTATTTTAAATCAAATAGGACTTAAGCTAGGAATACCATTTTTATCAGAGACAATCTGGCCAGTAGCAAGAGCTATGACTGGACCTAGTATTGCAGTAGCCGTTTCATATGGATTAGAAGCACCACCACTTGTTATATTTTCATCGATTATAACAGGTTCAATTGGTGGAACATTAGGAGGACCTGTAGGAGCATTTGTAGCTAGTGTAGTAGGGACTGAATTTGGTAAATTAGTTTCAAAAGAAACCAAAATTGATATACTTGTAACGCCTTCTGTAACAATTATAATAGGATCATTAATAGGTTTTTTCATAGGACCATATATTGATGCTTTTATGAAAGGATTTGGCGAAATTATAATCTATTTAACAGAAATTCATACGCTTCCTATGAGCATTTTAATATCTGTTCTTATGGGTATGGCGCTCACTCTTCCAATATCAAGTGCTGCTATTGGAATCATGCTTTCAATGAGTGGTCTTGCTGCAGGTGCTGCAACAGCTGGTTGTGCAGCTCAAATGGTAGGTTTTGCTGTGATGAGTTATAAAGAAAATAAAGTATCAGGACTTCTTTCACAAGGATTAGGTACATCGATGCTTCAGATGCCTAATATCGTAAAGAATTGGAAGATTTGGATACCTGTTATACTAACATCAGCTATAACAGGACCTATTGCTACAATGGTATTTAAACTTGAAAATACAGCTATCGGTTCTGGAATGGGAACATCAGGACTGGTAGGGCAGTTTGGAACCGTAGAGGCGATGGAGAAATTAGGATATTCTCCATCTAGTATAATGATTTCCATCTTAATTGTTCATTTTATTTTACCAATAATTCTTACATTAGTATTCTCATATTTCTTTAGAAAAATGAATTGGATTAAAGATGGGGATTTAAAACTTGAATTATAGTTTTTTTGCTTTAAAAAGTAAAGATAATTTTTGAGTTTTACTACCTTTTAAATCATAAAATATTTCAATATCAGTAAAATTATTTTTAATAAGAAGCTCTTTTATTTTATCTTCCGTTAAGGGATATAGCATAAGAGAGCCTTTAATTTTTTGATTATTTTCTTTTATGATAAGCTCTGTATTAAATTTTATATTTTCTTCTAAGAATTCATATGTTCGAATAAATTGTATCGTATCATTATCAATTATCGGTAAATCTACAATACGTTCATTTAATATTTTCCTATAATTAAGTATCTGAACGATAAATAAACCATCTTTTTTAAGGCTATTAGAAACTTTAGAAAAGAAAATATCTATTTCATTTTCATCATTTAAATGAACTAAAGTATTACCAAATGATACAATTCTATCAAATTTCATATTTAATTTATCAATATCTAACATATTTAAATATCTAAAGTCTAAATCATATTTATTTTTAGCAATATCTATTAAATCTTCATCTAAATCGATACCAATAACATTTGCTTTTCTACTTAATAGATCCGTTAAATTACCTGTTGCTGATCCCACTTCAAGGATATGTTCATCGGGTGTAATCATTTTTATCATTTCTATAAAATTAAGCTGATTAATATTTTGAGGAAAGATATCGTCATAGTAATTTTTAATATTCTTATACATTAATAAACCTCTTCTTTTAATCTTTTCATATCTAAAATTTTAACAGTAGAATGGTCATAATCAATAATTCCTTCATTCTTCATATTTTTAAATTCTCTTGATATTGAAGGTCTTTTATTTGAAATATATATCGCCATTTTTTCTTTTGTAAATGGTAATGTAACCGTAGTACTATTTTGCTCTTTTACAAGGTTTAATAGTATATGAGCTATTTTACCTCGTATTGTCGATAGGGAAAGAAGTTTAAATTTATCATTTAAAATTAATAATTTATTGGATAATACAAGTAAATAATTTTCTAAAAACATCGGATTCATATTCATTAATATAAGAAGTTCTTTTTTATTTAAATATAGTATTTTTGTGTTTTTAATAGCAGTTATTGATATTGGATAGGTTTCTTTAGGTGAAAATATTATGGCTTCAGCAAATACGCCACCACTTTTTAAGGTAATTAAATTAGAAACATCGCCTGAGATAAAAAAAGTGGAAAGTTCTACTTCACCTTCAAGAACAATACCAATTTTATTACATTTGTCGCCATCTTCTGCTATTATATTATGTTTGCTATAAGATGATATGATAGGACTAATTGTGTTAAAAATTTTATCTAATTCGTCATCGGATATATTTCTAAATAAACTACTTTTTTTGAGTATATGATAATATTCTTTCATATTGTTTTATATATTATATGGGCAGATATAATATAATCTCCTTTCTTTCTTACATATATATTATAATACAAACTTTTATAAATCGGTACCTTAGGATACAGATTTATATTTTTATTCATCATATAATGAGGCTAACAATAAGAAAAAAAGGGGGAAGTTATGTATTGTTTTCAATGTCAAGAAACGATGAATAATAAAGGCTGCACAAAAATAGGTATGTGCGGAAAAACTGATGAGGTGGCAAATTTACAAGATTTATTAATATATGTTGTAAAAGGAGTATCAGTTTTAAATCAATTAGCTAGAAAAAAAGGAATTAATAATAAAGAAACAGAATTTTATATCATTGATGGTTTATTTACTACTATTACAAATGCTAATTTTGATGATAGAGCGATTAAAGATAAAATAAATGATGGGATAGATTTAAAAAATAAATTAAAAGTAAAATTAGGTGGAGATTTTTCTCTTCATCATGATGCTGTTAATTGGGAAGATAGTGAAGAAAACTTTTTAGAAAAAGCTAAAACAGTAGGTGTTCTAGCAGAATTAGATGAGGATGTGAGGGCTCTAAAAGAACTTATTACATACGGTCTTAAAGGAATGTCTGCATATTATATGCATGCAAGAAATTTAGGATATATAGATTCTGATATAGTAGATTTTACTGAGAAAATGTTAGAATTTACTCTTCATAAGCAGAGTTTATCGGATGCCCTTGATAATACTTTAAAAACAGGAGAGTACTGCGTAAAAACTATGGCATTATTAGATAAGGCAAATACATCAAGTTATGGTAATCCTGAAATTTCAACGGTAAATATAGGTGTAAAAGATAGACCAGGTATTCTTATTTCAGGTCATGATTTACATGATATTAAACAGCTTTTAGAGCAGACAGTAGATAGTGGAGTAGATATTTATACACATAGTGAAATGCTTCCAGCTCATTATTATCCAGAACTTAAAAAATATCCACATTTAGTAGGGAATTATGGTGGTTCTTGGTGGAGTCAAAAGAAGGAATTTGAAAAGTTTAATGGACCTATTTTATTTACTACAAACTGCATTGTACCACCAAGAGGAGAAATTGTTAAAAGAATTTTCACTACTGGTTCAGCGGGATTTCCTGGATGTAAATATGTTACAGAAGTAGATGGAAAAAAAGATTTTAGTGAAATAATTGAAATGGCTAAAAATTCAAAAGCACCTGAATCATTAGAAGAAGGATCAATAGTAGGTGGATTCGCACATAATCAAGTGATGGCTCTTGCTGATAAAGTTGTTGAGAATGTTAAAAATGGTAGTATCAAAAAGTTTATTGTAATGGGTGGATGTGATGGAAGACAGAAGGGTAGAAATTATTATACAGAATTTGCTAAGAAGCTTCCGAAAGATACTATTATTTTAACTGCTGGATGTGCTAAATATCGTTATAATAAACTTGATTTAGGTGATATTAATGGTATTCCTAGAGTACTTGATGCAGGGCAATGTAATGATTCGTATTCTCTTGCACTGATAGCACTCGCATTAAAAGATGCTTTTGGATTAGATGATATTAATGATTTACCAATATTCTATAATATTGCATGGTATGAGCAAAAGGCAATCACTGTATTTTTAGGCTTATTATCTCTTGGTGTAAAAAATATTCACTTAGGACCAACAATTCCTGGATTCTTATCAGAAAATACTGCTAAAGTTTTAGTTGAGAACTTTGGAATTACACCTATTGGTGACGTAGATAGTGATATAGAAAAAT
>PDWI01006682.1_pt1 | contig 14383 bp, 8 predicted proteins | sample 1430891 | NCBI WGS metagenome assembly PDWI01 (sample SAMN01162508, study PRJNA174530) | Oral metagenome, whole genome shotgun sequencing project. | biome: Marine environment; feature: Marine mammal; material: Swab sample of the gingival sulcus; isolation source: swab sample of gingival sulcus...
TTGGCTTTGTTGCGTAGCAAACGTTTTATTGCCCAATCAAATTTTATGTGTTTTCCTGCCATGATATTTTTATTTAATGTTCTTTACACAATAGTTCGTCGTTTTTTATTGTAATTGATTGATATTTAGCATTTTAATTGAGGAGGCACACAGACTTAATAACCAGCTAATTATCAACACATTAGCTTTAAATTTTTAATTTAATGAAGTGTTGAAAAAAGTTTACAGGTTAATATTTTCTGTATTATTACCTATACAACCAAAGTCATTTTCAATTCAACAAGGTGTTCTTTACAAAGGTAAGCGTTTTTTTTAAATAATGAATATTTATAATGTTTTTTGAGGTAATGATGCAAAATATATTAATATAAAGTATTGATTATATTTTAATTAAAAACTTTTAATCAACTAAAAAATAATGAACTCATTTAAACTTTTTGTTTTTAACTGAAAATGAACTAAAATTTATTCAGATAAGGCACTTTTTGCAGCATATAGTGGTGCTACGTGCTAAAAAAGTAACGAAATCTGAATAAATTTTAGTCATTTTTTAAGAAATAGAAAAAGTTTAAACGAGTTCAATATTAAAATTTCTAACCCCAAACACCTAATGCGAATATCCTCAGTTAATTATTACAGTATACTTTTAAATCACTTCCAATGTTCTATTTAATGCTTTAAGTTAAAACAAATATACCAATAAAGTGGGATTGTTTTTTATAAAAAAAAAACTTTAATTCGCATCCTCAAAAAAGAGGCAGTAGCACGCAAATTCACTAAAAACAATATGTAAAAAACTATGAAACAGAAAATTATCATCTTTACACTTATATTTTTTGTTTCTTTTTCTAAAATTTTTGGGCAAAATGGCGTTTTAGTCAGCGGTAATGTAAAATCAGACGACGAAAGTTCTTGTATAGCCATATCGGTGGGTTTGCAAGGTACGACTTACGGTTCCCAAACAGACGAGAAAGGACATTTTGAATTTTATGCCAAGCCGGGCAAATATATACTAAAGTTATCATCACTCAATCATGAAACTTTAGAAATGCCCGTAAAAATAGAAGCCGGCAAAAAAAATTATTTCCCAAATATTAGAATAAAATCTAAAGTCGAGGATATAGATGAAGTGGTTGTTACAGGAACTAAAACATGTAAAAGTCTTAGTAATGCGCCCATTCTTACGAAATTAGTATCGGAAAAAGAAATAGAACAAGCCGGCTGCGTATCTGCCTTGGATGCGATAGAAACAGTTATGCCGGGTATACAGTTTTCGCCCGACCCTCACGGCGATAACATGTCTATTCAGGGACTTGACAACAGCTACGTACTGGTACTTTTAGACGGCGAAAGAATGGTAGGCGAAACTCGTGGCAATGTAAATTTCGACCGTATTTCGGCAAGCGATATACAACAAATAGAAATAATAAGCGGAGCATCTTCTGTATTGTATGGTTCAAACGCAATAGGAGGCGTGATAAATATAATTACAAAAAAATCTAAAAAACGCTTTGAAGGTAAAGTAGACAGCCGCTACTCCAATTTTAACACACTTAGCAGCAACATAAGGTTAGGTACAAAACAAGAGAAATACAGTATTCGTTTTAGTGGTTTTCGTAACAGCTCCGACGGCTACGACCTCTCGCCCGAAACACCCGAAATATTTACGGCAAACCCTTATGTAGACTATTCGGCAACATTAAAAGTGAAATATAACCCTGTGAAAAGATTAGCCATAGAGGCACACGGAACATACTTTATACACGAGAGTTTAAATCCGGAAAAAAGTATAAAATCGTCTCACATGCGTTATCATGATTACACCGTAGGTGGCAAAATAGCTTATGATTTCAGCGAAGACCATAATTTAATTTTAGGAATAAACACAGACCAATACGATGCAAACAGTATTTTTGAAAAACTTAATGACAGTATATCTAAAAAATCAGATTTTCGCTATCACACAATAAACCTTACAGATAGATATGAAGTATCGGATAAGCTTGAACTGATAAATGGAGTAGAAATGAATTTTGAAAATATATATTCAGAAAGTTTATTCGGAATAAACGAAGATAAAAAAGATAAACGTAAATATTCAAACGACTTCAATGTATTCAGCCAAGCAGATTGGAAATTAATAAAAAAACTTGAATTAATAGCAGGTGTACGATACACACGACATACCACATTCGGTAACCACTTTACACCCAATTTGTCATTGATGTACAGCCCTATACAGCGCCTAAAACTTAGAGGCACCGCCGCATACGGATATAAATCGCCTTCAGTAAAAGAACTGTACTACAACTTCGACCACCAAGGTATGTTTTACATATTCGGCAACAAAGACCTAAAACCCGAAAATTCTCGATATGCCTCATTATCAGCGGAATATACATATCACAAAGTAAATATATCAGTCAGTGCTTATCACAACTTGATAGACAACAAAATAGAAATGCAATATGTATACAATGATGTTTTAAATCAAAATGAATATCATCACGGTAATATAAACAAAGTAGAAATACAAGGTATAGAAACTTCACTAAACTGGGCTTTGGGAACACATTTTAAATTCAAAACAAGCTACGCATTTTCAAACGCCATAGACAAAGCAACCAATCGTCAAATAAACGGCAACAGTAAGCATACAGCAACTACTGCGCTAACTTTCTTTACTTTCGGCAAACGCTTCCCTATGTCAATTACCCTATCAGGACGCATTGCCTCGCCACGACTTTTCTTGCTACAAAAAGAAAACGAAACTACGGGCGAAATAATTCTCGAAGAACTAAAATCAAAACCATATTCAATATGGAAAATAGCATATATACAACATCTGCCCATAAAAGGCGACTTGAAAGCAGATGTTAAATTTGGAATAGACAATATATTAGACTATTCAGACCTGGAACAATCAGCAGTACTGGATCCCGGCAGAATTTTTTGGGTCGGAGCATCCATCAAATTTTAATTTAATAATCTAAAAAATCTAAAAAAATGCTTAAAAAAAACCTTTATGCAATACTTGCAATCAGTATGACACTTGTATTAGCCTTGAGTTCATGTGATAAAAAAGAAGACAAACCTAATGAAGGTGAAGACCTAAAAAGCGTAACAATCACCAACCATGACATAAGCAAATACGAAAAATGGTATTATTTCTCATTTAAAACAGGAAAATTTGTAGGCGAAGGAGCTTCCGACCCCACAACAGGAGACGACGCAGCTTGGAAAGCAAGAACAGACTGGGATATAGCTTTTCATGCTAAAAATGTAAGAACAAACAGCGGTCTTTCAGGCGACGGAAACGGCGGAGTATTAGATACAAAAACAGAAGACTATGAATCTGTAACAAAAGTTCCGGAAGGCACATTTGTAACTGATACAAAAGTTGATAGCTTTATGACAACATTTGATATGCCTCCGGTGTATATAGAAACTCCTGCCAACGAAGAACTTGGAAACTGGGTTATGTTTGACCATAGCGATGCCATGCAATGGATAATAAAAAAGAAAAACACCTATATAATAAGAACTGCTGATGGTAAATATGCTAAATTTAAAGCCATAAATTTCCTAAACGAGGAAGACCAACAAGGCTTCATAACATTTAAGTACACTTACCAAGATAATGGAAGTACATCCTTCTAAGAAAAAAATGAATTGAGAACGGCGAAGCCCTCATGTAAGCAATTCAACTTAAAGTGCTGAAATTCAAACAATTACAAGACCAAAGCCGATAACAACATAAATATCTAATTATCAGTTATTTATGAAAAATGTAACGAACTATTAGCAATTTAATTAATTATTTTAATAAAGGGTGTCTACAAAAAATTTAATTGAAATTTACATAGACACCCTAATTTATTTCAAACCCATATAAATCGGCAATAGATTTTTTCATTGCCGGTTTGTATTGTTTTTTAGAGACTTACAACTAAAATACAAATAAAACACCCATGACTGTAAAATACATGACAAAATAACTCCCAACTTCCAACTAAAATACAAACAGATGAAAATAAAATCAATACTTTTAATAATTCTATCTTTAATTATATTAGCTGCCGCTTACATATTTTACAATATGAAATTAGCACCAACCAAAGTAGCTCTCATTAATTATCCGGAGTTTATGCAAACTAAGATGGTAGCCTCAAACGAAAACTCATGGGTAACAATAAAAACATACAAACCGGATAAATTACCCGATTTAACCTCTTTCGACCAACTAATAATATTCGGTATGGGGATAGACCTGCCCGCATCAGAAGAAAAGAAAATTGCCGCAGCAAACGAAGCAGGTGCAAACGTATTTATACAAGTACTTACAAATCCACGTTTAGAATATTTGGCAAATATGCACGGCAAAAACCTCGACAATATATCAAACTATATGGAAAACGGTGGCACGGCGAACTATCGTAATATGTTTAACTACATAAGGCGTGAAATAGACGGAAAAACAGCCTTTACAGATACCATCACCCCGCCACAAGATATGCCCTCCGAAGCCATTTTTTATAAAGATGAAAAAGCTATATTCGAGTCTTTAGAAGATTTTGAAAAATACACCAAAGACAACAACATACACAAAGAGAATGCTCATAAAGTAGTGATATTCACAAGTATACCGGGACCATTCAATTCCAACAGAGAGCATTTAATCAGTCTGATAGAAGAGCTTGAGAGTAGAAACTTCAATGTATACCCCATTGCTGCTTTCGGGAAGAAAACGGAATACATGAAAAAAATAAACCCCGACCTTATAGTATACCTACCTCACGGACGATTGGTAAGAGGCGACAAAGGAATTGAATTTCTTAAAAATCAAAACGTACCTGTGATATGCCCTTTAAGCCTATTTCAAAAACATGACGAATGGCTCAAAGACAAACAAGGAATGTTTGGCGGCATACTAAGTCAAAGCGTTACCATGCCCGAAATTGACGGTGGCATAGTTCCTTATGCAGTATTTGCTCAATTTGAAGACAAAAACGGATACCTACTATTTAAAGCAATACCCGAAAGACTTAAAAAATTCGGACAACTTGCCGAAAATTACGTAAACCTGAAAAAAACAAAAAATAAAGATAAAAAAATAGCAATAGTTTATTTCAAAGGTCCCGGTAAAAATGCTTTGGTAGCATCCAATATGGAAGTTTTGCCCTCATTACACAACCTCCTCTTGCGCTTAAAAAAAGAAGGTTACAACTTAGGCAATTTACCTCAAGATTATGAAACATTTGAAAAAGATGTTTACCAAAAAGGACCCGTACTTGGACCTTATGCCGAAGGTGCTTTTGATGCTTTCTTACAAAATGGCAACCCCGAACTAATTGAAGCCGAAACATATAACAACTGGTGCAAAGAAGCCCTCCCACCGGAACTTATAACAGACGTAGAAGAACGATACGGCAAAGCTCCCGGAAGCTACATGGCAATAAGCAAAAGCGGAAAAGACTACCTCGCTGTAGCCCGCGTACAATACGGGAATGTGGTACTACTACCCCAGCCTCTACCTGCCATAGGCGACAACGAATTTAAACTAATACACGGAGCAAATGTTGCACCGCCTCATGCCTATATTGCACCTTATCTGTGGGTGCAAAAAGGCTTTAAAGCCGATGCAATTTTCCATTTTGGAACACACGGAAGTTTAGAATTTTTGCCCGGCAAACAAATAGCCCTTTCGAACTACGATTGGACTGACCCATTTATAGGCATAACTCCACATTTCTATGTTTACACAATAAGCAATGTAGGCGAAGGTATGATAGCCAAAAGACGAAGCTATGCAGTTACACAAACATATTTAACACCGCCCTTCATAGAAGCACAAGCATTAGATGACAAAGAAAGTTTACATCAAAAAATTCATAAATACGAACGAGCAAACGGTGCTTTGAAAGAAGCTTATGCAAAATCTGTGAAAAAAATGGCTGTGGAACAAAACCTACACAAAGACCTTGGTCTCGACAGCAACATCAATGTCCCATACAGCGAAGAAGACATGATGAAGTTAGATAATTATCTTGAAGAAATTGACCACGAGAAAATTACAGCAGGATTATACACCATGGGCGTACCATATACACCTGAAAAAATTGACGAAACAGTATTGATGATGTCAATAAATGCACTTTCTTATAATTTGGCAGAAATAGATATTCAAAAAGGACTTTTGAAACGCGAAGCAACAGAAAACAAAATGCTTTTCAATCAAAAATATACCCTGCCGGCTGAAAAAGAAATTACCAAAATAATAAAAGGTGCCGATTACGAAAAAATATTCCGTAAAATGGTATCGCCCAAGGATATAGAACGAGCAAATAAATGGAAGAAAAGACAAGAAACAGAAAACGGCGTAAACCACAAAATGTTTATGAAAAGGAAAAAACCTTCAAATAAAGAAGCCGTAACACAAGCCGAAAAGGATAAGCTCAAAATGCTGATAATAAAAATAATGCCTCATAAAGACAAGGTAGACTATATCAAAAAAATAGAATCAGATAAAGAATATGACCGTGTAATTTCTATGCTCGACCCTAAAAAAAGACAAAGAGCGAAAAGTATTTCTAAAATGGTGCCGGCTATGGCAGAAGCCATCGAAATATCTAAAGATGAAACGGTACACGAAATTATGGTACTCATTCAAAAACAAGAATTGCGCGAATTGGCATTAAGCTACATAAAAGATGAAAATTTAGAAAAAGAAGTAGCTGCCGAAAAAGAACGCCAAAATAATGAACTGAAAAAACTTGCTCTAAGTAACGAAATGCTGAAAATAATGTCTTTCAACGCTAAAAATGTTAAATATGAAAATATTGATAACCATAAAAAAGTATTGGCTTTTTATGGCTCTAACATTGAAAAATTAAAACCACTGTTGGAAGCTGATAAAGAAAATTCCAAAACAAGTCAATTGTTAGATTTCTTAAATAAGGATTTCAATAATTTGAAAGAAAAAATAAATTTAAAAATCAAACAGTTGGAAACCCAAGAAATGATTTTTTCACAAGCCGTATTTGAAGTAGAAAAAGTTTTGAAAAATATTTCTGTAAAGAAAGATAACTTAAAATTAAGTCCTGAAAAAGAAATGCAAACCATAGCCAACTCATTACAAGGCGGCTATACTACCCCAACTTCGGGCGGCGACCCAATAAGCAATCCATCGACCGTACCAACCGGACGAAACCTCTATGCCGTAGATGCCGAAAAAACACCCACAAAAGAATCATGGGAGGTATCGGTTAAATTGGCAAATTCGCTGTTAGATGACTACCTGTCTAAACACGATAATCAATATCCCGAAAAAATCAGCTTCACACTGTGGTCTAGCAGTTTTATTGAAACAGAAGGCACTACGGTAGGACAAATTTTGTACTTCTTAGGCGTAGAACCCATATGGGATCCATTCGGAAGAGTGAAAGATATAAGAGTGATACCTTTAGAAGAACTAAAACGTCCGAGAATTGATGTTGTAGTTCAAACTTCGGGACAACTGCGCGACTTAGCTGCATCGCGGCTATTCCTTATCAATAGGGCAATTGCGCTTGTTTCAGCTTTAGATGAAGATACTAAAAATAATTTTGTAAGCAAAGGCGTAAGCGATGCAGAACAAGACCTTATACAAAAAGGATTTTCGCCAAAAAGAGCTTCCGAATTATCGAAAAAACGCATATTCGGCGGTGTAAACGGCAACTATGGAACAGGTATAATGGGAATGGTGGAAAGCAGCGACCGATGGGACAGTTCCAAAGTAGTAGCTGAACAATACATAAACAATATGGGTGCGGTATACGGCGACCAAGAAGATTGGGGCGAATTTGAAGAGGGAGTCTTTGCGGCGGCTTTACTTAACACACAAGCTGTGGTGCAACCCCGTCAGAGTAATACTTGGGGCGCACTAAGCCTCGACCACGTATATGAATTTATGGGTGGCATAAACTTAGCTGTACGTCATGTTACCGGCAACGATGCCGAATCATATTTTAATGATTTCAGAAACTCATCAAACGCTCGCGTACAAGGCTTACACGAAGCAATATGGGTGGAAAGCAGAACTACTTTACTAAATCCTCGCTACATAAATGAACTTACCAAAGGCGGCGCTTCTTCGGCTGAAACATTTGCCGAAACATTTAGAAATACTTTCGGGTGGAATGTTATGAAACCGTCGGTAGTGGAAAACAGATTGTGGGATGAATTATATGATGTGTACGTGAAAGACTCCAAAAAACTTAATCTGCATGAATTTTTTGAACGCGAAAACCCATACGCTCTACAAGAAATGACCGCAGTAATGCTTGAAACAGTACGAAAAGATATGTGGAAAGCTACACCGGAACAGATTAAAAATATGGCTGAATTGCATGCCAAATTAGTAAAAAAACACGAAGCCGGTTGCAGCGGTTTTGTTTGTGATAATATGAAACTAAAAAACTTCATATCTCAACAACTTGACGAGCAACTCAAAAACGACTACAATAAAGAAATAGAAAAAGTACGCGAAGCCCCCGTGCGCGACGGTAAGGATGCAATTGTCTTAAAAAAAGATGAAAAAAATAAGCTACAATCCCAAACTGACAGCCCGTCTTTCTTGAAAAACAAAACGGTATGGATAGCACTCGGATTAGTGTTCTTGTTGTTGATAATAGTAGCAATAGTTTTGCGTAAAAAAAGAAAATAATATATTTGCGTGGGTTTTTCAAATTATTGAAAAACCCACACTGAAAACAACCCAATGGAAATAATACTTGTTGTAATACTACTAATTAGTTTATTGTCGCTTCCCTTGCAAATGACCTTTTTTTATAACAAAAAAGTGCAATGGATATATTTAGCAGCAATAGCAGTAGGAATATATGCAGCCTATCCCTACGCCATTGAGGAAAGCTATGTGAGCATACAAAAAATAATGACCAATCCGAGTATCTTAAATGATTTCGCTACTTTGGTTATAGCCGAAAGCCTTTTCGGATGTCTCTTAAGTCTTTTTCAAATAAAATTATTTTTCGGGCAAAACATAAAGAAATGGTGGCAATACGCTTCACTCTTTGTTGGTGTGGCATTTTTAATTTCTATCTATTTCCTTGAAGTACTGATTTTTATAAACCTACCGGGCATTGATTTTAGCCTTTTAGCAATAATAATAACAGTACTTGTGCCGGCGCTGATACTAAGTGTAAAATATTTTGTAAAATGGTTGACTCCCGAAAATTATTTGCGCACAGAAATGAAGTTTTTTCTTCATTTAATACAATTGCTTCTATCAATAATACTTTCTGTTATAATACTAAAACTTCCTGTAAATACAGTGGAATACGAAAATAGTTTGCAAACACTCAGCTTGGTGGCGGTTATAGTAGTATTTTTTGTAGTAACAGGATATTTTTACAACACAATTAAATCGAAAAAAACATGGAAATAATAACCAAAGCATTGTACTGGATATCAACAGGTTTAATGATACCTGTCGTAGTTCTGTTATTAATATTTTTCGTAAGGTCGCTAATATTAATAGGTACATTTTATTCTGACTATGTGCAAAAAATAAGGTTTAATAAAAAATTTAAACCCGTTTTGGAGGAATTAAATACAGAAAATTTGCACTCCTCAATATCCGAAGAAATTTTAAATTCAAAATTGCCGGTTTCGCACTACATGAAAAAAATAATGAACAAAGAGAAGCCTGAAGTTTATCGTGAAAAACAATTAGCCGATTTTGAGATTTTTTGTCAAAAAGATTTAGCAAAAAGTCAAAGTTTGGCTAAACTGGGACCGGTACTGGGTCTGATGGGTACACTTATCCCCATGGGTCCAGCTTTGGTAGGACTTGCAGCAGGCGATATTGCTTCCATGGCATCCAATATGCAAGTAGCGTTTTCCACAACAGTAGTGGGATTACTTACAGGTGCAATAGGATTTGTGGTACTGCAAGAAAAACGCCGTCGCTATGCCGCCGACACCAACAATTTAGAGTATATAGCAGATTTAATGAACAAAAAATAAAGCTCTCATAATCAGCGTGTTAAAGCACAGCTTAGACCACGCAACTAGCTGATTATCAGTCAATTATCAAGCTGTCTACAAAAAAAATATTATTACAAAAATGAAAAGACGTTCAAAAAAATTACTTTTTGCCGAAGATTTTGACCCGATAAGTACTGTTGCCAATTTGTTTGATGTAGCTATGGTATTTGCCGTAGCCCTAATGGTAGCTTTGGTAACAAGATTTCAAATGACGGAAATGTTTTCCAAAGAGGACTTTACAATGGTAAAAAATCCGGGTAAGGAAAATATGGAAATAATAACTAAAAAAGGCGAAAAAATAGAAAGTTATAAAGCTTCTAATGATACAAAAAAATCCGGTAACAAAGGTAAACGAGTGGGAACTGCTTACCAATTGGAAAACGGAGAAATTATCTATGTGCCTGATTAAAAAGTTAAAAGCTAAAAGTTAAGAATTAAGAGTTAAAAAAATACATTATGAAAATAAAAAAGCCATTTGTAGGAATAATTGCCTTTACAACAGTTTTATTAACCATGCCGCTCGGACATGCTTTTATGATTGCTATGGAAAAAACATTGGGCGACAAATATGTTTTCCAAGCAGCTTTAATTCTTGGTTTTGTAGGATTGTTGGTTCTTGTTTGGGGTATGCTCAATAAGAAAAACATAGTAGCCACCTTATTGGGACTTGTTGCAGGACTTATGATTTGGACAGGCTGGATAGAATTTGCCTTTGTCTACTTTGCACATAAATTAGACGTGCAACCTCTCATAAAAAACGGCGAAGAGGTAACAAAACCCGAATATCTTATAATGCCCTCATCAATAGGCTTTTGGGCAGTAGTTATGATATATTATTTTTTGGGTACTAAAACAGGTTGTACTTTTTTCAATTGGTTTCAAAAACGAATTAAAATTTCTTCATTAAAACCCTTGAAACCCGTAACCTACAACCCTGCCATTGTTACTTTCATGGAAATAAACATGATACTTTGGACTTTCTACCTGCTTCTCTTATTCGTTTACGACGATGCTTTCATGGGCGACCAAAGTATTATGGCTCATGTAGTGGCGTATAGCTCTTTGCTGCTCTCATTATTTTTATTCACAAAGCTTATAAAAAAACAAGATATGGCTTACGCAATACGCTATGCTATACCTACTGTAATTATTTTCTGGAATTTTGTAGAGATATTAGGACGCTGGGATGTATTGAAAGAAATATGGGTAGAACCTTTTAAGCATTCCGTAGAAATGTTATTGTTTTTGGCGGTAATTATTATTTTATTGATAATTATATTTCTGGAAAAGAAATTAAAAAAGAAGGATAAAAACGAAAGATAATTTATTCTGCTCAAGCCGGAATAACGTGCAAAAAACAAGCGTATTCGGAAAATGAATTTTGTTTTCCCAATGCGTTTATTTTCGTTTTACTCTGCTAATAATTTCACTAAAACCGCAGCTAAACAAAACTGCAACCCTTTAATAATCAGACGCATACAAATACACGCTAACAGTAGTTTAATTTTTCATAAAGAATAAGAAATTGTTGAATTGTGCGGATACTCTAAAAAAATCAGACAATTAAAACAGGGGAGAAATAAAAAACTCATTGAAAGCAGTTTTATTTCTGGCAATCAATGAGTTTTATTGTGGCGAGATCGAGAATTGAACTCGAGACCTCCGGGTTATGAATCCGACGCTCTAACCGACTGAGCTACCTCGCCTTTTCGCGGCTGCAAAGATACATATTCTTTTCTAACTTACAAATTTTTATTTCACAATTGAATTAAAATTTGAATCCTACCAGAAGTATATCATCTATTTGTTCATAACGTTTATCTTGATCGAAATTCATCCAATTTTCAATTTCTTTGTTAAATAATTCTTTTTGGTTTTTCATAGATTCTTTATGATTTTTTAGAATTATTTGTTTAAATCTTTTTACCATGAATTTACGTCCTTTTTCTCCTCCAAATTGGTCTATGTATCCGTCAGAATATATATAGTAAACATCGCCTTTTTGAATTTTAATAATGTTATTTTTAAAAGAGGTTTTATCTTTATGGTGTATGCCTACGGGCATTTTGTCGGCTTTTATTTTTTCTATTTCATTATTTCTTACTACGAGCATGGAGTTGTTTGCACCGGCAAATTCCACTATTTTTTCATCATTATCTATTACGCAAAGTGCCATATCCATACCGTCTTTCGATTCTTTTGCTTCGCCTGTTTGCCTTAGCGAGGTTTTTATTTTATCTCTGAGTTTATTTAGAATTATATGTGGGTGTACTTCATCTATTTTTAAGGTATTTACAATATTGTTTAGAAATGAAACACCAAGCAGACTCATAAATGCTCCGGGGACTCCATGTCCGGTACAATCGGCTGCGGTAATTATTATTTTACTTTCTCTTTTTGCAGCCCAATAAAAATCTCCGCTCACAATATCTCTGGGTTTTAATAAAATAAAGTGGTCGGGTAAAATGTCTCCAATGTATGTAACAGGTGGCAAAACAGCTTTTTGTATTCTTTGGGCATATATTATACTATCTGTTATATTTTTGTTTTGTTCGGCTATTTGGTCACGTTGTTTTATTACAAAGTCTCTTTGAGTTTCTATTTCGTCTCTTTGAGCTTCTATTTCTTCATTCTGTTGATTAAGAATTATATTTTTTTGTGATATTTCATTGTTTTTTTCTTTTAATAAATTATTGGCTTTTTGTTTTATTCTATAACTTCTAAATATAAGCATTGCCATAATTACCATAAGAATAAATCCTATTATAAAAAAGTATAAAATAATAAGTTGTCGAGTTGCCTTTGCTTCTTGCAGTTTTTCTTTTTTATCAAACTCGTATTGCATTTCAAGTTGAGTAACCTTTCTGGTAGATGCTTCATTATTTAGTGAGTCGTTTAGTTCTATGTATCTTAAGAGTAAACTTGTTGATTTTTCAAAATTTTTATTTTCAGTGTATATATTTGCCAATTCTGCCGATATGTCTTTTTCTATGGTTGCAGCATTTATTTTTTTAGCAATATCCAGTGCTTCTTTATAATATTTTAATACAGAATCCGGTTGGTTCGTGTGTTTAAAAAATTCGGCAAGATATGTTTTGGTGGAAGCAATACCGTATAAATTTCCCATTTTTTCTTTTGCTTTTAGGCTTGAAACAAAATTAACATAAGAGCTGTCGTATTTTTTCTCAAGCATATATACCCCACCCAAAGCATCTGAAATGATACAAGCTATTCGCAAGTTTTTATACTTTTGGTTTATCCTTTTGGCATTTGAAAAATAATAAAATACTGAATCTTTATTTTTTTTTGCAACTTCTACGGAGTCGGAGAATATTTCGTTTTGATTATTCATATTTTTACGCAGCTTTGTATAATAAACATCGCCAATGTATATGTATGAAGACATTAAGCCTTTTTCGTCATTATTTTTCTTTTTTACTTTTATGGCTTTATGAAAATACTCAAGGGCTTTATCAATGTTATTATCAACGGTTTGGGAGGTTTTATACACTATCCCTATTGCTTCAAGTGTGCCTGATATTCCTACGGTGTAGTTTATTTCTTCGTATGCAGCAAGGCTTTTGAACAGGTAATCGAGCGATTGTTTCCAATCACCTATTTGTGAATATACGTTGCCTAAATTTCTATTTGCATCAGCTATTCCTTTAGTGTATTTAGCTTCGGTGTAGGTTTGCAAACTTTTTTTATAATATAATGTAGCCTTTGTGTAATCGCTTGAGTAATAAAATATTGTACCTAAATTTTTGAGTGCTGTACCTGCTTGGTCAAGAGCATTTAGATTTTTTGCTATTTCTACATTTCTTTCTCCTATGATAATTACTTCTTTGCTTGGTCCTGAAAATTTCACCTGCCATAAAAACTCGTTTATTTTCCGAACCTTAGCTGTATCGTCAGGTAAGTTGTTTAACTCATTTATAATACTGTCGCGGTTTAAACTTTGAGCACTTACACCTAAAAAAACAGTTAAAATATTAATAAAAATAAGAAGTATACCGAGTTTCTGCTTCATTTTTGCTCCATAAAAGATTAATTGTTTGAAATGATTGCAAATGTATAAATTTTATTTTAACCAAACGATATAAATAAACACTTCTCTGAATCAAAAATTTAAAGTAATTTCTCCCATTCAAAATTGCTTAAATTTTTCTCTTCTTCGCTGAAATTTATCCCAACCAAATAAATTTCTTTGTTTTTATCTAAAAATTTTTCGTAATACTTTTTCTCTTTTATTTGTGCTAATGCGTTTTGGTCGCCCATTTTAAATTCGATGATGTATATTTTGTTATCAATTTCCAAACTTAAATCTAAACGTCCT
>PDWI01006686.1_pt1 | contig 14379 bp, 13 predicted proteins | sample 1430891 | NCBI WGS metagenome assembly PDWI01 (sample SAMN01162508, study PRJNA174530) | Oral metagenome, whole genome shotgun sequencing project. | biome: Marine environment; feature: Marine mammal; material: Swab sample of the gingival sulcus; isolation source: swab sample of gingival sulcus...
CACTGAGCCACTTCCGCAAAATGGTGACCCATCCGCGACTCGAACGCGGGACACCCTGATTAAAAGTCAGGTGCTCTACCGACTGAGCTAATGGGTCACTTATAAAAATGGAGCGGAAGACGGGATTTGAACCCGCGACCCTCGCCTTGGCAAGGCGATGCTCTACCACTGAGCCACTTCCGCAAAATTGCGCTATATAAAGCACTTGCGACAACACATAAATATTATAACAATCACCTGTTCAAGTCAAGTATTTTTTCAAAAAAATATCAATTTTAACGATTGCTGTTGCGGAGGATTAAAAAAAGGTTATAATATTACTAACAATAAATTTAGGAGACAATATGTTTAAACTAGAAAAGTCATTTATCAGCAAGTTAGTCGCCGTTTGTCTGGCCATTTTCATCACCGCCTATGCAATTTTACAAATTAACACCGTTAACTATCTAGTATTAAAAATGCTCGATGTGCTTAAACCATTTGTCATTGGTTTTGCCATTGCCTATATCCTCAATAAACCAATTATGTTTGTCCATAACCGCCTAAAACTTAAATACGGTTTTAGTATTTTATCTATTTATCTGGTGTTGCTAATTTTGCTAGCGACTTTTTCAGCCTTTGTCATGCCGACCATTATTGACAGCGGCGTTAGCTTGGCATTAGAAATATCCAAGGGCGTCGGCGTATTGGGTAATATGGTCAAAAACATTGACATCAAGCCGGTAAGAACCTTTTTAGAGAGTAATATTAATAAAATTGCTGAAGGGCTTACCAATATTTCAAATTTTATCGTCGTTAATATCACGTCGATGTTTTCGGCAATTGCCGCCACATTTATGAACGTTTTCTTTGGCATTATCATTTCGATATACATGTTGATTGACAAGCAGAAGTTGGTTAAATTATTCAAGCGTACCATCATTATTTTATTTGGCCAGAAGCGCGGTGATGGGCTAATCAAGTATTTTAGCGAGGCAAATCTGATATTTTCCAGCTTTATTAGCGGTCTAATCATCGAATCGCTGATCGTCGGTATCATCGCCTTTATCTTTTTCTCGTTGTTCAATGTCAAGTACGCCATGATATTGGCACTGGTTATTACCTTTACCAATGTTATTCCTTATGTCGGACCATTTATCGGTGCGATACCGGCGGTGACGGCAACATTGCTTTACGACCCGGTAAAAGCATTGTGGGTTGCCGTTTTTGTCGCCATTTTACAGCAAGTCGATGCCAATTTTATCGGCCCACGTGTGATGGGTAATTACATTGGGCTCGACCCAATTTGGATTATTTTGTCGATTACGATTGGCGGTGGATTTTTCGGTGTGCCAGGCATTTTGCTGGCCATACCGACCGGCGCCTTAATTAAGATCATCTTGTCTCGCAAAATTGAGGACTATAACGACCGGCATGAGAATATAGAATGATAAGTGGAAAGCGCAAAGTGAAAAGTTGAAAGCGAAAAGAAAAACCGAAATTCAAAAACATAAAAACAAAGACAAAAAACACTTGAAATAATTGTCAATTTAGTATAAAATGATGTAGTTCCCGATTGGGAAATAAACTAACGAAGTTGCGTCCTTAGCTCAGTTGGATAGAGTGTTTGGCTACGAACCAAAAGGTCAGGGGTTCGAATCCCTTAGGGCGCACCACTAAAAAAACACAGACTTTTAAGTCTGTGTTTTTTCGTTCAAAATCCAACAATTTAGTAATCATACCAATCTAATTTACTATTAAATAAAGCGATTGTCAGCGACGCCAGCGCGCGGCGGCGCTTTATCTTTCGCGTAGATGTTCTGCGCGCCGCGCAGGTTGTCCTAGCGAAACGGTAAAGCAGAGCGATTTCAGCGCCAGGAGCGTTCCAATCGCAACTAGACTGAGTAGTCAACTTCTGCTTTCCACTTTTTATTCTTCTATCTGACCCAAAATGATTGTAATGGTTTCAACATCTTCATCGATGATAATTTCAGACAGATTAAAAAATTGTTTTAAATCTTGTCCTTCAGCCTCGTTTTGAACAATTATCCGGGTCTTTAATTTTCTTTCACCATTGTAGTCGCCAATTGAATCGACCGTATAGCCGGCTTCTTCCATTTTCTCTTCGTACTTTGCAGCCATTTTACCCTTGCCGCTACCATTTAAGATAATCAGCGACTTGTTGGTTTTTTCAACTATTGGCTGCAAATCAATGGCGATTTGTTGTGCGACAAAATCGTGTAGTTCGCTGATTTCTGGCGGATTATAATAATAGCCGCCGCTCTCGCTCCAATAGTCTTTACCGGGTAGGGTATGCGAGTAGACTTGACTAAAGTCAACATCTTTAACTTCATTTAGCAAAAATAGCGCATCGTTTAATGAGGCGTCGGTCTGCACAAAGTCTTTAATGGCATCGAAAATTTCGTTAAAATTAAGGGCCGACTCCAGCGAAATCAATTTTTTAACAAATTCCTTTAAGAAATACTGCTGCATTTCCATGCGGCCAAAATCGCCATAACCGCTTAGATCGTTATTTTTACGAAAACGAACCAGCCCCTCGGCCTCTTTACCGTTTAGTAAGTGATAGCCCGGTTCAAAGTGAATGTGCAAATCTTGCAGCGGGTCGTCGTAATTCATGCTTTGGGGTACGTATACTTCGACGCCACCAACTGCATCGACCACTTCTTCAAAGGCTTCTAACTTGAATACGACGATATGGTCAAATTTAAGGTCTGTCAGCTCTTCAATTGCCTTGGCGGTAAATGAAACGGGGCTGTCTTGGTCCGCGCTTTTGGCGTAGGAATGTAATTCAGTTAGCTTAATATACTTTGCATAGTGCTGAATGGCTTCTTGCACATCTTCGGTCAATTCAATTTTGTAATCGCGCGGAATCGAAAATAGTGAGATGCGCTTGGCCGTCAAATCAAGTCTAACCACCAACATCGAGTCGGTTAAATAACCGCTTTTATCGGTACCGAGTAGTAAAATGGTCTTTTGGTTTTCAACCGGTTCATCATCATTTTCGGCGCTACTGCTCTGTTCGGTAGCATCGACTACTTCAACCTCGCTCGGTTGTTGGATGATACTATGGTCAATTTCGGTTACTTCTAAACTCAATTGATTAAAATAGTGGTTCGCCATGGCATAGCCGGCGGTAAAGACGACAATTAAAGTCGCTAAAAAAATAATAAAAGCTTTTTTAATTGATTGGCGCTTCATGCTCTCCTCACTCCATATATTAAATCGCTTTATAAATACGATGACATTTATTGATAATTTAAACCTAGAGTATCATACCACAAAGAATAGAAAATGTCATCAATCTGACAAAGATGACATAAAATTGTAGCATAATGCGCGATAAAGATTACAGTTGACTTTTTAATGCCGGAAAATCTTCGCTTTCGGCGATGCCGCCTTTAATCGGAGCAAAATTAGAATGGCTAAAAGTGGCTCGAAAGATGCTATTGCGACCGTATCGTTGACGAAGCGCGTCAATAGTTTGATTGAGCTGGTGACGTTTTTCAGCCGTTTGATAGTCCAGTAGACTGAGCTGATAATGACTGCAATCCGTTAAATTGGACAGGCGCACCCCCAATAGGCGAATCGGTTGACCGTGCCAGACTTCGCTAAATAATTGGCGTACTGTTTGGTAAATCGCCGATGTGTCATCGGTCGGGCGGCTCAGTTTCGTTTGATGTGATAGTTTAGTAAAATCGGCTGCCTTAATGCTGATGGCTACCGTGCCGGCTAGGCGCACTTTGGCGCGTAGGCGTAGACAGACCATTTCGGTTAGTGATAACAAAACCATTAGGGCCTCGCTGCTATCGGTAATATCAAAGGCCATTGTCGTCGAGTTGCCAATGCCCTTAACCGGTCTATTCGGTTCGGCGCTGATAAAATTATCGACTTCACCATTGGCGAGTTTGCGCAAGACAAGGCCAAATTTTTTTAATTTGGTGGCAATCAGTTGCGGCTCAACCATTGCCAAATCGCCCACTGTATTGATGCCCATTGCCTGTAATTTTGGCAGTGTGCGGCGGCCTACCATATAGAGATCGCCAATTGGTAGCGGCCATAATTTAGTGGCAATTTCATTTTTAAAGAGCGTATGTACCTTGTTTGGTTTTTCAAAGTCGCCGGCGATTTTAGCCAGCAGTTTGTTACTTGAGATGCCGACGTTGACGGTAAAGCCAAGCTGTTGGTAAATGTCATCCTTTAATTTGTGAGCAAAAGCGACAGGGTCTTTTTGACAGGCCTTAATACTGCTAAAATCGACAAAAAATTCATCGACCGAAAAGCGTTGTAGATAGGGTGAATAAGTTGCTAAAAGTTGTTTTAAGGCTGCCGAACAGTTCATATAAAGCTGATAGTCGGGGGCGATAATTTTTAGATGAGGGCATTTTTTGAGCGCACTATACAGCGTTTCAGCGGTTTTTATGCCGTAACGTTTGGCCGGCAGCGACTTGGCCAAAACAATACCGCGACGCGTCTTTGGATCGCCGCCGACAATTGCGGCAATTTCGCGGTAGTCAATGTTTGAGCCGTTTTCTAAGGCCTGTGCCGCTGACCACGATAAGTAAGCCGAATTGACATCGACATGCATGATAATTGTACGGTCTAGTCTCACTTTACCCATTGTTATGCCTCTATATTTTATAAAGTACCCATTTGCAGTCGGCCAGCGTATAGCGCAACTCGTAGATTAGATTGTTGCCATTATGTGTACTTTGACAGGTAAAAACATAGGCGGCGTTACCGGCACGTAGCGTTTTTTCGACCTTTACAATCTGGTCAACGCAGACAATTTTGGCGTCGCTACTATCTTGCAATTTAAAACGCAGTGGTCGAATATCACCATTTTCAGTTGTTCGAAAAATCATTTCAATCGGTTTGGCAACAATTTTCAAAACATACTCCTTAATGCCTTTTATAGTGTTATTATAAGCGAACATATGTTCTTTTTCAAGCGAATTTGACCTTTAAATAAAAATTTTTTTTAAAATTAAGGCTGAGTGTTAAAAAAAATGATAAAATAGGGCAGAGGTAAATTTATGAAAATAGGTATTGATGTCGGTAGTACGACGGTAAAACTCGTCTGCTACGACCAAACGAATACAATTTTATTTAAGCGTTATGAACGCCATTTTTCAAAGATAGAGCAAACCTTGTTGACATTGTTGAACGATGCTCAGCAGCAGTTGCAGTTTGATAGCGCGCGCATTTGTATGGCCGGTTCAGCCGGTATGGACATCGCTTTGCGCTGTGGCATTACCTTTACCCAAGAGGTAATCGCAGCGACTTTGGCAGTTGAAACCTATTTGCCACAGGTTGATGCCGTTATAGAAATCGGTGGTGAAGATGTCAAGGTTATATTTTTTGACGCCGTAATCGATCAGCGTATGAACAGTACCTGTGCCGGCGGTACCGGTGCCTTTATCGACCAAATGGCAACACTACTTGATGTCACCGTTGAACAGCTTAATCAGATGGCGCATAGGGCCGACCGCATTTATCCAATCGCTTCGCGTTGCGGCGTATTTGCTAAAACCGATATTCAGGCGTTGATTAATCAAGGGGCAAAACGCGACAATATCGCTCTCAGTATTTTTCAAGCGGTCGTCAACCAGACGATTGCCGGGTTGGCGCAGGGTCGCACTTTTAAGGGCAATATTTGCTTTTTAGGCGGGCCGTTAACATTTTTTAGCGCTTTGCGCTTGCGCTTTAAGGAAACCTTGGAATTAGCTGATCAAAACATCGTTTTTCCGGACGATTCAGAATATTATATTGCAATGGGTTGCGGTTTATTTGCCGAATCAGAACAGCCACTTGACTATCAGACTTTAGTTGACAGGTTGCAGGACAAATCTCATTTATTAATGCAAACACATCGTCTTGACGCTTTATTTGACTCAACCGAACAACGTCAGGCCTTTAATGAACGTCACTATCGTGAAGACCTGCTAAAAAAATCTTTGACAGATTATGTCGGCCCCGTAGCGATAGGCATTGATGCCGGTTCGACGACGACAAAATTTATCGTCATTGGCGAAGACGACGAACTGCTTTATACCCATTATACCTACAACAAGGGCAGTGTTATTGAAACGGTTAAAACGCAATTAATTGCCATTATGGAGCAGTTAAATAAACATGCCTATATTAGCTGTGCCGGCGTTACCGGCTACGGCGAAGAGCTTATCAAGGCGGCCTTTGCGCTTGATGTCGGTGAAGTTGAAACAATTGCCCATTTTACCGGTGCTAAGCACTTTATGCCGGAGGTCGATTTTATTATCGACATTGGCGGTCAAGATATGAAATGTCTCAAAATTGGCCATGGTCAAATTGAGTCGATTATCTTAAATGAAGCCTGTTCGTCGGGCTGTGGCTCGTTTATTTCGACCTTTGCCAATGCCTTAGGTCACAAAGTTGAAGATTTTGCCAATTTGGCGCTGGCCGCTCAAAAGCCGGTCGATTTGGGATCGCGCTGCACGATATTTATGAATTCGAGCGTCAAGCAAGCTCAAAAAGAGGGTGCTAAGGTTGAAGATATTTCAGCCGGATTGGCGATTAGCGTCGTTAAAAATGCCCTTTATAAAGTTTTGCGCATGAATAGTGCGGCCGATTTAGGTGAGCACATCGTCGTACAGGGTGGTACGTTTTATAATGATGCCATTTTAAGGGCGTTTGAAAAAGAGACGGCAGCCAAGTGTATCAGACCGTCAATTGCCGGCTTAATGGGCGCCTTTGGCATTGCCCTAATCGCCAAGCAACGGCAAGTTGGACCGTCGCGCATTTTGTCGCTCGCCGATATTCGCCAATTGACCTATCAAAACAAAAATGCCCATTGCAAGCGCTGTCATAACAATTGCGCCTTGACGATAACGTCATTTTCTAATGGCAGTCGCTATATATCAGGCAATCGCTGTGAATTGGGCTTGGGTTTAGCCAAGCGTAACGATTTACCTGATATGTTTAAGTATAAACTAAATGCCCTCACGGCGATGAATACCGCTGAGCACGACGATGTCGTCGGCATGCCCTTTGTATTAAACAATTATGAAAACAGAGCATTTTGGGTTGGTTTTTTTGACGCTTTAAACATTCAAGTTGTCTTTTCGCCGCCGTCTGATAAACAACTTTATGAACTCGGCCAACACACGATTCCGAGCGATACGGCCTGTTATCCGGCTAAGGTGATACACGGTCATTTGGAATGGTTGTTTAATGCAGCAGTTAAGCGCGTTTTTTACCCCAGCATCGTCTATAATTTTAAGGAAAAGTTGCATCCCAAAAATCACTACAATTGTCCGGTGGTTGCCTCTTATCCCGAGGTGGTGCAAAACAATATCGATCGCCTTAGTGAAGTGCTGTATGCTAATCCTTATATTACCCTAAATGACGAGAGGGCATTTTGTAAGGTGATGTATGGCGCACTCAATAAGTTGGGCTTAAAGCGCCATAAAGCTGCTATCAAGCGTGCCTTTCGTCAGGGTATGGCCGATTATAAAAGTTATAAACAAGCCGTAATCGACTTTGGTCAAGCCGCTCTTGAGCGAGCGGTTGCCAATGGCGAAAAGGTAATCGTTTTATGTGGCAGACCCTATCACCTCGATCCGGAAATACACCACGGCATTAACGATTTAATTACCGGCTTGGGTGCAGTGGTGCTGACCGAAGATTCGGTTGCCCATTTAAGCGATCACAGCGCATCGACCGTGCTCAATCAGTGGACCTATCACACGCGATTATACGATGCCGCCAAATACGTTGCCGAAGCCGATTATCCGTATATTCAATTGGTACAGCTGGTATCATTTGGTTGCGGCTTAGATGCGATTACGACCGATGAAGTATCAAAAATATTGATTGATCATAACAAAGTGTATACGCAAATAAAGATTGATGAAATGAGCAACTTAGGCGCGGTTAAAATTAGACTGCGTTCTTTGCTTGCGACGATGGAAGACAGGGTGAAAAACTGTGGCTAAATTAATATATCAAGACAATCGCTTATTGTTCAGTGAAGAGATGAAGCGGGAATACACGATACTGATTCCACAAATGGCGCCGTTTCACTTTGACTTGCTGGAGACGGCTTTGCGCCAAGAGGGCTTTAAAACCAAATTGCTTGACAATTGTGGCAAGAACATCGCCGCCGAGGGCGTTAAATACGTGCACAACGATTCCTGTTATCCGGCCGTTTTGGTAATTGGGCAGATGATTGACGCCATTAAAAACCATATTGCAGAACGCGATAAAATCGCCGTTTTAATCACCCAAACCGGTGGCGGTTGCCGCGCCAGCAATTATATTCATCTGCTTAGAAAAGCGCTCAAAAAAGCCGGCCTTGAGCAAGTGCCGGTGATTTCATTAAATATTTCCGGACTTGAATCAAACCCAGGTTTTAAGCCGTCATATCGCTTTTGGCTCAAGGCGCTAGTCAGCGTATTGTATGGCGATTTAATTCAGTTGCTTTACAACAAAGTAAAGCCCTATGAAGTTTTTGATGGTGCAACCGAGCAGGCGACAAGTCAAGCCAAGGCAGTCGTTAAAGCGTCATATGAAAAGCGTCAAATTTTGTCAAATAAGCGTATTCGACAAGTAGCACGCGCCATTATCGCGCTATTCGATGCAGTAGAAGTTAAGCATACTGACATTCCCAAAGTTGGAATTGTCGGCGAAATCTACGTCAAGTTTTCGTCGATTGGCAACAATAATTTAGAAGATATGTTGCGCAGCGAAAACTGTGAAATTGTACTGCCGCCGCTGATGGATTTTATACTATTTAAGCTGGACTATCGCGCGCTTGAAGTCGATTGGTACGGTGGTAAAAAAGTAAAAAAACTAGCCGCTAACTGGCTGATTGACTTTATAGAAAAAAAGCGCAGTATCGTCAACCGCGAACTACAAGCATTTCATTATGAAGCCTTTGTGGCATTTGCTGAATTAAAAAATTATGTCAAGGGCATTATATCGCGTGGTAACCGCATGGGTGAGGGTTGGCTATTGACGGCCGAAATGATTGAATTAATTCAACACGGTGCGCCCAATATCGTTTGTACGCAACCGTTTGGTTGTTTGCCCAATCATATTTCCGGCAAGGGCGTTTTTAAGATATTACGTGAAAAGTTTCCAATGTCCAATATCATTGCAATCGATTACGACCCGGGTGCTTCAGAGGTCAACCAGAGAAATCGCATTAAACTGATGTTATCCAATGCCAAGGGCATCTTAAAGGGCAAACGGCCGACGCCGGTCGATAACGGCTATGAAAGTGATTTTATAATAAAGTAAACATAATTACATTTATACTTTTCGACTGAACAGTTACCATTTAATAAAAAACCCTGCAAAAACCGGCTAATAGCCTACTGCAGGGTTTTAAATCGCTTGCCTTACATTGTAATAATCGTGTAGCCGTCTTTTAAGTACTGTTCCATTGATGGGTGCGCCGCTAAATCGCCCAACACCGGTATACCGACGGTTTCGTTATATTCCAGTACGCCCAACTTGGCAGAACAGGCGCGGCAAATACAGCTGAATAAGCCCATTTTTTTAGCTTTTAGGTAAAGCGGGTTTTGTGATTCTTCTAATTCCTTGATAATGGTGACGGCTTCGCCCTCCATAATAATCGTCGCCTGATGACCCTTTTCAACCAAATCAATCGCGTTTAATAAGACGTGCACAAAGCAGATCGCGCTGCCCTTAAAGGCAAAAAAAGCAATTTTTTTCATAATATCCTCCCAGAATTTGATAATGCTATCATATCATAGATTATTAGTGATTGACAACAGATTAGACGTAGCATTTAACTCAGACTATTCACATAAAGCGCCCTAAATAATCAGGGTTTAAGTTTATTTTTTGTGATTTTTCTGTTAAAATACTCTGTGAAGAAAAAACATTTCTAAAGTTTCAGCCAGTTCAATTGGCATAATAGTCCATTTGTAGGAGGGATTATGTGGCTCTTACTAGGTGTAGTGGCAATGATTACTGCATTGCTAAATGTCATTTGGCATATTAGAGGGCGCGATGCGCGCCTGTTTAGATTTGCCAGTTTAGCCTTGACCGCTTTAACGCTTTGTGCATTTTACAGTAGCAATGTCAATTGGGTGCTGAACGGTGACCTGGCCGCTTTGATGGATGTGGTGCCAACTATGTCAAATGCACTGTGGATATTGACTATTGCTTCGATATTGTTAAATAGCATATCATTATTTGAAAGAGGCAAAAACAATTTTTAACTTTGTGCTTGGCACTTTTTGAGCTATAATAGAGAAAATATATTATTTGGGGACATTATGCAAAACTTACAACAATTTACTGACAAAGCACAAGATATGGCGCTTAATTATCTACCTAAAATTATTTTTGCCGTTTTTATATTTTTGCTGTTTTATTTTGTCGCCAAAATTTTAAGAAAGTATAGTCTTAAATTTTACAAGAGAATATTCAAAAAACAGCATGAAATTGCCAAGGTAATCTCAATGGCGATTTATGTGTTAATGCTATTGATAGGCGGTTTTACCGGTTTAGAAATAATTGGTTTAAAGAGCGCTATCACTAGAATAATTGCCGGCGCCGGTGTTCTTGGTATCGTTGCCGGCTTTGCTTTTAAAGAGATCGGTGCTAATATTTTTGCCGGTCTTTTGCTAAATGCTCAGCAGCCTTTTAAAACCGGCGATTGGGTTGAAATTAATGGCAATTTTGGTCAGATTGCGACAATTAGCATGATCACAACCTCAATTAAAACGGTTACCGGTCAAAGGGTCTTTGTGCCTAATCAATTGGTCTATCAAAATGCCTTTACCAATTATTCGTCCTATGGCAAACGGCGCGTCGTTTTGCAAAGTGGTGTTTCCTATGGCGATGACCTAGAGCTGGTTCAGCGGGTTGCATTAGATGAAATTGGCAATATCAAAGTCGTTTTACAAGATGAACCGGTTGATTTTTATTTTACCGGCATCGGCAGTTCGGCCTATGATTTTGAAGTGCGTTTCTGGATTAAATACCAAAGCCAAACCGATTATTTAGAGGCGATGAACGAAACCATTATGCGTATAAAAAAGCGTTTTGAACAAGAAGATATTTCACTGGCCTACTCAGTGACTACGCTTGATTTTGGCGTTAAGGGCGGCGTTAATCTGTTTGATGGTAAACTGAAAGTAGAAAGTTCAGCCAAAAGTTAACAGTTACAAATTAACAAATGCTAAAAAACAACAATAGAGGAGACAGCGATGAATGTAGAACAAATTGCAAATAGTTATGGCAAATTATCCGAGCAAGAAATTTGGCAGCTTTATCAAACGGCCGACTTAGACAGCAAAGATCAATACTGGCGTGACAATAGCCTATTGCACTTGGCGGCCGCCCATGCCGACAGCCCTGCAATTAGCATTTTATTAGAGCGAGGTATCGATGTAAACATTGCCAACTGTTACAACGAAAGGCCGTTGCATGCTTTGGCTAAGGGCGTTTCCGGACTGGAAAGAGATGCTGCGGCGGTAAAAGCAGCCGCTGAATTGTTGCTCGCCGCCAAAGCCAGCACCATGCGTAAAGATGATAATGGTAATACGGCGGTTATTTGGGCGGCGCAAGAGGCTCGCTATGAGATACTAGAGGCGATGATAGCCAAGGGCGCTAAGTTGACAATGACCGATCGCGAAGGCAATACGGCACTACATATCAGCTGTAAATATATCAATATTTATCCCGAAAAAAAAGCGGATTTTATAAAGGCAATACAGCTGCTATTGGCGGCCGGCTTTGAGGGCGATCAAAAAAACAACTATGGTGAAACGGCGCTCGATTTTGCTCGTCAATGTGGTGACAAGCAGATAGTTGCAATTTTAACCGGCAATTATGACCCCGATAATCCGGATGATGCGGCAGTCAAAACAGCCGGTATGAGCTTGCTGGAGGCGGTCGAAAACGGTGATTTAGAGGCGGTCGAAGCCAATATAGAAATTGGCGCAGATTTTAATGCGCTATCGGAAACTGCCGATTATAAAGGCATGACGGCGCTCGGCATAGCCGTTCAAAAGCTGAATGTTGCGCTGGTTGACAAGCTGGTGGCAGCCGGCGCCGATGTCAACTTTAAAAATGGCGATGGCCAAACGGCGCTAGCCTCGGTGCTAGGTTATCAGAAAGATCGTTTTTTTGATTTTGAAACGGTTGATAGCCAAGCCGTTGAGCAGATATTTAAATTGCTGTTAGATCATAACTTAAATATAAATGATACAATCGATAACGAGGGTAATACGGCACTGATTAAAGCCTGTTCGTATATCGACCGCAACAGTTGTTACAATGGTTCAACATTGTCCGGCATCATTGTAAAATGTCTATTAAAGGCCGGCGCTGATGTCAATCTAAGCAATCTTAAAGGACAGACGGCGTTGATGCCGTTAGCACTTGCCACCAGAAGTGAAGTGGCCGACTTACAAATTGAAATGCTTGAGGCCGGTGCCGATGTCGCCGCGACAGACCAAGACGGCAATACGGTGTTAATGTATGCGGCGAGAAACAGCGAATACAATCAAGCCAAAGAACTGGCCGAATTGCTGTTTGATTTTGGCGATCCGCACTTAGATGCGGTCAATAATGCCGGAAATAGTGCGCTTGAAATTGCCACTGAGGCAGATAACGAAATGCTAGTGACGTTTTTATTGATGAAAATGTAGCGATAGGGGAGACGACCATGGACACCAGTATGATATTTTTAAACGCTTGTAAAAAAGGCCAAAAGGGGGTCGTACAAGCCTTTATCAAAAAGGGCGGCATCGATTTTGACAAACGCGATCCACTGGGCAATACGGCGCTGTTTTACGCCTGTATGAAGGGCAGCCGTGAAATAGTCAAATTGTTATTGGCAAACGGTGCCGATGCATCTCTGGCAAATAACGCCAGCTTAACACCACTACACGCTGTCGCTAAAAGCGGTAGTAAAGAGATTATTGCATTGCTACTTGAGGGCGGTGCCGATATTAATGTAACCGATAAAACAGGCAAAACGCCTTTGATGTACACACTGGCTGAACAGCGCACCGAAACGGCAAAGTATTTGCTTGACCAAGGTGCCGCCATCAATATTGCCGATGATGACGGCCACAAGGCAATCGACTATGCAACGGCGAACGGCTTAAGAGATATTATCGCCTTACTTGCAGGCGTTGAGACCGGCAACAACTTTGGTAATTCGCCGCTCCATCAGGCCTGTTACAACGAGCAAACAGAAACGGTTAGGGCACTGTTAGCACAAGATAACAACGATTTAAACAGCATAAATGACGATGGTAATACACCGCTCCTAATTGCCTGTATCAAGAGCAATTTAATGATAACCAATCTATTGTTGGCAGCAGGTGCCGATCCAAAACAAAGGCTTTTAAATGGCAATACGGCGCTACACTTTGCCGCTGGCTGGGGCAACCACTATATCGGCAAGGCATTGCTTGAGGCGGGCGCTGAAATCGATGCCCAGAATGAAGTGGGTGAAAGCGCTTTGCTGATTGCCGCTTTTAATGGCTATAATGATTTTGCAAATATGCTATTAGAAAACGGCGCTAATGCTAATTTAGTGGATAATGATGAGCGTTCTGCTTTATATTATGCTTCTGAAAAAGGCTTCACCGAGATTGTTGAACTGCTGATAATGGCCGGAGCAGAGGCGTAGTATTTAGAAGGCTATTTTGACTTTCCCCTCCATTTTGGTGTATAATAATTGTAATACAAAGCAATACAGTAGGAAGAGGTGAGTACCGTGTCAATCTCGGTTAGATTGAATAATGAAGATGAAGCGCTTTTTAAATCATATGCTAAATCAAAAAACATGACATTGTCACAGCTTGTTAGAAATGCCGTTTTTGAAAAAATTGAAGATGAATACGATTTGCAAGTTTTCAAAGAGGCATTGGCAGAATACAAGGAAAATCCGACGACTTATTCACATCAAGAACTGACTAAAATGTTGGGCATTGACTAATGAAATATCAAGTTGTTTATACTGAAAAGGCCGTAAAACAGCTTGCGAAACTTGATGGTTCTGTTAAAAGGCTAATATTGAGCTGGATTGAAAAAAATCTGTTGAATTGTGAAAACCCAAGGTCAAAAGGAAAGGCGCTTATTGCTAATCGTAAAGGCGAGTGGCGTTATCGGATAGGCAATTATCGGCTCATTTGTCAAATATGTGATGATGAATTGATTATTTTAGCACTTTCAGTAGGACATCGAGGTCAGACATACAAGTAGCCAGCTATTTTGCAGTCGTTGCTGGAAAGTGGAAATCATCAACGTGATCCTTAGTGTAAAATAAATGTAGGAAAAAAACAAAAAGAGAATAGCAACCTATGTTAAGATGTAGTTGAAGAAAAAACGTCAAAACAAAAGGAGCTATTC
>PDWI01010352.1_pt1 | contig 14376 bp, 15 predicted proteins | sample 1430891 | NCBI WGS metagenome assembly PDWI01 (sample SAMN01162508, study PRJNA174530) | Oral metagenome, whole genome shotgun sequencing project. | biome: Marine environment; feature: Marine mammal; material: Swab sample of the gingival sulcus; isolation source: swab sample of gingival sulcus...
AGAGTGTGCGAGTGGATTTACCTATATTGGAGATTGGTAGAGAGATAGATAAGTATTTTATGATTCAGAATAGCTATCCTATTCTGTATTCCCCGAATAGGGTCACTCGACACGCACACTCTCACACCGGCAAGTCTCGGCAAGCAATTCCGGCGAGAAAACAACAGGTTACTCCTGTGCGAGTGAACTGTGCGAGTGAACTGCTGTGCGAGTGACCTTCTCGCACACGGCGAGCGTCCAACCTTGAGAAGCAAAGACCCGCGCGACTTTTCACACGGGCCTTGAGTTTTTCGGATTCGGAATGCTCGGGAAGTCTTACTTAGCGGAGACCCATTCGTCGCCTTCGGGGTCGTGCCCGGTCCTCGCCCACAACGGGGAGACGCGACCAAAGCGCCGAGTCCGAGCGTGGGTGTTCTCCCAGCCATCGACGTATTTCATCGCTCGACCGATGATGACGTTCGTGTTGCGCAGTTCCCGGAAGAGCGGGTTCCCCGTCAGTTCGTCGAACAGAACGGCGGGGGTCACAAGCGCCCGGAGGTACTTCGGTTCATCGGCCTCGCCTTCAAACCCGAGATTGTCATCTCCGAACGCCACGCTTTCCGGCACAGGCTTATTCAAATGCTCCTCGATCACAGCGGCAACCTGCTCGTCAACCGAAAGCTCCCGCGCCTCGTCCTGGAGTCCATCTGCGATGTTGAGCGCCTCGGCGGACTTGAGGTCGAGCCACAGATCGCCTGCGGGCTTCTCCTCGCGCATCTTGCGATACTCGGCAACCGCCCAGCCCCAGATCATCGGAAGCTCCTGCATGAGCGCCTCCGTGTCGATGGGCTTCGATCGAGACCGACGAACCTTCATCGGCCAGAAGCGACGGTTGCCGCTTGGGTCTTTGAGGTAGACTTCCTCGTTGGTCGAACCAATGAAGGTGCATTGTCTCAGATGGTTCTCGGCGCTGACAGCGTATGCGAGACGGAACTGGTCTTCGCTGGCGGAGAAGAACCGTTTGATGGGCTCTATATCAGCTTTCCTGAACCCGGCCAGTTCCCCGACCTCGCAAATCCAGCCGCCTTTCATGCTCTCGATCATGCGCCCCGGATTGTCGAAGTCTGAGGCGAGTTCCTTGAAGCGCCCCAGGGCGAGAACCCTGATGAACGTGGATTTTCGAGCGCCCTGCGCACCGGCGAGGATCGGGACACAATCGAACTTTGTCCCTGGCTCAAACACCCGGGCCACTGAGGCGACCAGGAACGCTCCCCACGCTTCACGGTGGTAGGCATCATCGTCAAGGCCGAGATAGTCGAGAATACGTCCGATAGAGTCGAACGTGCGATCCGATTTCTTGAAGATGCGCTCGAACCGCTCAAGGTGTTCCCGGACAGGGTGAAATGCGTTCTGCGCGGCCACAAAGGAGAGCGCATCACGGAGCTTGTCGCGGCCCACGTCGAACTCGTAACCTCCGAGGCGCTTGGGCGTGGACATGAGCTTCATGCAGTTGCCGTAGTCCTCGGAGGACCAGAGATCGCCATCCGTTTTGTTTCGGACCTTTCGGCGCACCAGGTTGAGCTTGTTCTTCTTGCTTTCTCGGAACGGTTTCACGCGGACGATCTCGCGGGTGAACTCGTTCAGGGCGATGCAGGGAGCCACACGCGGGTCGTTCGAGAGGATCGTTGCGACATTGTGGTAGGCAGGCTTGGCGATCCCGAACTTGTCAACGATCAGATCGGCAACCCAGTCATGCGGCGTAGCTTCTTCTTTCGGCTCCTCTGGCTTCCCGTCAAGAAGGTCGTCGAGATCGTCGCGTTCGCCTTCATCCCCTATGTCGTTGAAATCGGCAGCCGTGATCGGGTGATCCGGGTCGATGTCCGGTTCGTAGGCTTGCGCGGCCTTGTCAGGCGCATAGTCGTCGCCTTCATCCTCATCGAGATCATCGAACATCTCTGCTGTCGCGAAGCGGGACTGCGCGAGTTCCTGCATGGCTTTCTTGTCTGACTCGACAAGTTCAACCATTTTCTTGAAGGACGGGAGATTTGTCGGGCTGGTATTCGCCCGCTTGCCTTCGTCGAGATGACCGTAGAGGTGGATGCGAACCAGATCGAAGGCGTTCACCGACCTCTCGGCAGCCGGGTCCGTGCCATGGTTCGAGTAAAGGAAGAGGCCATCATCGTAGACAATGGCTCCATTGGAGGTCGAACCGGCGAGGTAGGAATACCGTGTCAGGGAACCGCCAGCATCCCCGGGGGCGTAGATGTCGGACAGGTAGTCCGCGATCACGTCCTCAACAGAGTATGTTCGGCACCATGCCCCGATGTGGCCTTCTTTTTCGCGAGGGTCTTCTGCGCGGGCACCCGGATCGGTCGGCCCTTTGGCCCCGCGTTTCTCCGAATATGGCAGTTGGGTGAAGTCGGTCCAATCGCCATCAAACCCAGTGAGGACTTCATCCGGGTCGAGCAATGCGGAACGAAACATCGTCAACCGCGTCCATGGATTCGGTCGGGTCGTCGAAAACCGTGCTCGCCACGATCCGGGCGACTGCGTTGAACTCCTCGAAATTGACCTTGCGTTTGAGCGGGAAGATGATCCGCCAACGCGGTTTCATCGTGCAGTGTTTCCGCGTTGTGTGGGCAAAGAACTCCCACTGCATGATCTCGGAGAGACCGTTGTCGAGGTATTCGGCCTGATCGGGAGTGGCTTCGTCGATGTCGAGACAGATCAGCCAGCGATACTGCATCGCTGAAAGTTGACGCTTGCCATCGACGCATGGACCCTGACCGCCGGGGCCTTCCTTCGACAATTTCATATACTGCGCGTAGGTGATGTCCGAGTCGACGGCAGGCGTCTGCAACTTCGAGACGAGCGCCCGCCAAGAGGTCTCACGGTTCTTTACGAAACCGAGGTTGCCCCGCCCGGTAGAGTATTTGATTCGATGTGCATCGTTCAGACGCTTCCCCATCGCGGCCTCCTCGACCTAGCTCAGGCTGCGCCTTACTTGAGAACGAATTGCAGAAGTGCCTCCCGCGACAGAAGCCGGTCAGCTTCCACCTCGCCCAGGGCTTCCATGTCCTCCGACAAGGTGATGATTCTGTTCGCGACCTTCACCGACAACTTGTCCATGCGGACAGCCCGGTAGATCGTTTCGTGCGACACGCCGATGTCCTTCGCGAGCCTCGGGATGTCAAACAGCCCTTGGACGGTGCGGTGTTCCGGGAAGGCCCGGACCAAGACATCATAGAGTTCTCCGTAGGGTGCCCGACGCGCCTCGGGGGTCGTTTCTTTTGTCATTGCATTCTCCGAAGTTGCCCGCAGCTTGCTTCAAGCAAAGTCAATCGTCAAGCGATATATCACTTTTGGGTTGATTTTACCACCGAAAAGCGTAAAGTGCCCTTCACGAGCAACGAACACCTACTGAGGAGAACACCGTGTCGATTGAGAAAGCCCTTGCCGACCTGACGGAAGCCGTCAAAGCGAACACCGAGGTTCAGGCGAAGATCGTGGAACTGGCGGAAGCTGCCAAGAATCGCGGGGCCGAAACCGCTCCGAAACAAGCTGCACCGAAGAAGACCACCCGTGCCGCCGCTGCGAAGAAAGCGGAGCCGAAGGCCGAGGAAGAACCCAAGGCAGATGATTCGGACGAACCCGAAGCCAAGCCTGCGCCGACGAAGACCACTCGCTCCAAGAAGCCGAAAACACCCGAGGTCCGCGTCGGCATTTCCGTCGATGATCTGCGTGACCTCGCCCGCAAACATGCCTCCAATGACGGCGGCGACAAGGAAGAACGTGAACGTCTGAAAGGTCTCATGGCCGCTGCGTTCGACCACCTCGGCGTGTCGAAGCTGAGCGACATGGATGACGAAGAGCGCGGCAAATTCGCCCACTACCTCGACTACTGGATCGAAGACAACAAGCAGACCCTGGACTTCGAGGCGCTGGACGAAGCCGTCATGGCCGCGATCGAGGCCAACAAGGGCCGCGATGACGAAGACGACATGCTCGACTGATCCCTATTCGTGCCGGGTAGCCGTTGGTCGCGGCGATGACCGACCCGGAGAGGCGCAGATGTAGGCCGAGCCTGCGCGAGAATTGCCAGCCCGCCCGGATACTGGGGGCGGGTATCGGCCAGCTAATTCGAGAGGAGATCATCGTGAACTGCGCAAACCCTATCGCACAAGATGTGCTCGACACCGCGTCCCGCTGTATCAACGGAGAACGAGCGGGCGACTATGGCCCCGCCATTGAAAACTTCTCGCGCATCGCGGCGATGTGGACGGCTCTGTCGCCGAACCGTCAAGCGTTTACGCCGCATGATGTCGCCCTCTTTATGTCCTGTGTGAAACTCGCGCGACTGGTGAACACGCCGGGACACAAGGACTCGTTGGTCGATCTCTGCGGATATGCGGCTCTCGGAGCGCAGGTATTTCAGGATCGGAAGTTCGATCTGGTCGATACCCCAGAGGAGATGGAAACCCTCGAAGCGATTCTCGCAGCGGATGGGTTCCCTGATCCTGACTACGAGGACTGGGCAGCCTCGGTCTCCGGCGAAGAGAAAGACGCCTGATGCCTTCGGCACACGCTCAGTTTTCCCCCTCATCCGCTCATCGTTGGCTGCGTTGCCCCGGTTCGATTGCGGCCTCTGCCGAACGTGCTGAGCGTCGAACTTCGGCCTATGCGGCTGAGGGCACAGCCGCTCACGAGGTTCGGGAGCAGTGCTTGGAGTTCGGGTTCGAGCCGGATGATTTCCTCGGCGAGGTTATCGTCGAAGACGGCTTCAAAATTGAAGTGTCGCCGGAGATGGTTGAGGCTCTTCGACCGGGGATCGACCGGATCAGAGAAAGACCCGGCCAGAAATGGGTCGAGTATCGCGTCACTTTCGACACATGGCTCCCCGGTCAGTTCGGCACGTTGGACACCGGAATCGTTCACGAGAGCTTCATCGAGATCAACGATCTCAAGTATGGCGCTGGCGTTCCTGTCTCCCCGGAACAAAACGAACAGCTTATGACCTATGCTCTCGGTTTCTGGGACAATGTGGCCCGGGAGCGAAGCGACGCGAAAAAGTTCCTGCTCGTGATCGACCAGCCAAGAGCGGCTGGCGGTGGAGGAGAGTGGGAAGTTCATCTGGACGATCTTCTTGACTTCGGGACTCAGCTTCAAGCGGCTCACGAAATTGCGCTGCAACCCGATGCCCCGTTGGTGCCTGGCGAAAAGCAGTGCAAATTTTGCCCAAACAAGGACGAGTGTCCTGCATTGGCCGAGTTCGCGCTTGAGGCCATGGCTCTCAAGTTCGACGACCTGGACAGCGAAGAGCCGATCACGCCGGTCGTTCGGGAAAAGCTCACGCCCGCGCAGCGTTCAAAGGTTGCTGCCAGCCAAGACCTCATCAAATCATGGCTGAGCGCCGTCACCGGACGAGTTCTGGAAGACGCGCTCGCCGGAAACCCGACACCCGGTCTCAAGGCGGTTCTTGGTCGCAAGGGAGCCCGGATGTGGTCCGACGAGGAAGCTGCAAAACGCTTTCTCCTCACCAAGCTCGACAAAGCTGCGATCTATACCGATCCGAAACTGATTTCTCCTGCTCAGGCGGAAAAACTCATCCCGAAAACCGAGGTCGAGGGATTGAGCGATCTGACTCGCCAAAACGAGGGTAAACCCGTTCTGGTGGCAGAGGACGACAGGCGGCAAGCGGTCAGCACGGCGAGCAAGTTCGATGACATCGAAGGAGACGAGGAATGACCGACATCACCCATATTGTGTCGCATGTTCAGCCGAGGAAAATGGTCGGGAAGGCCCTGCTGTGGGCCGTGATCGCTTTCCTCATCTACGAAATCCCGATCTGGGTCTGGTTCGTCGCAGCGGCGATCACCTGCGCCCTTACGGGCAGCGAAACTGGCATTGTTTCGCCCTAAGAATCACCTTTTAGGTGATAATCAGCCGAAAGGAGAAGAAATGGCTACCAAACCCGAAAAGCGTCTGGGGGAAGTTTACCTTCGCGACGTGCGTCTGTCGTTCCCGCATCTCTTCAAGAAGTCCGTTTCTGTCGAAGGCGGCAAAGAGAAGTATCGCGCTTCCTTCCTGATCGACCCTTCCACGAAAGAAGGCAAGAAGGTCATCGCGGCTATCGAAAAAGCCAAGGAGGCCGTCGAAGCCGAAGTCTTCGGCAAGACGCCCACCTACAAGGACGACCGCTGCTGCTTCGTCGAGGGCGAAACCCAGATCAGCAACAACACCGGCGATCCGTATGACGGCTACGAGGGCATGATGGTCCTCAAAGCGTCCACGGACAACCGTCCGACGCTGCTGGACCGCCGCAAACAGCCTGTGACCGAAGAAGACGGTGTTCTCTACGCCGGGTGCCATGTGGACGGCATCGTCCGCCTGTGGGGCACCAAGAAGAAGGAACAGGGCGGCATCGGTCTCTTCGCGAGCCTGGAAGGCGTGATGTTCCGCCGTGACGGTGAAGCATTCGGCGCGACCCCGGTCGGCGCGGACGCCTTCGATGATGTCGAAGACTTCGACGATGACGAGGATTCCGACGACGACATGCTCGATTGATCGACTTCCCGGAGCGGCAACGAGGGAAGTCGCTCCGGGCCAACCACCCAGAGGAGAAGGACCATGCAGTTCGACCTTATCGCCCACCTGACCCGACAGGCCGCTTTCTCGCGAGCCACGTTCGGGCCGGGCGCTCGCACCAACGGGGTGCTGCAACATTTGGAGCAGGAGATCGAAGAAGTCCGCTCCGCAACCACGCATGAAGAACGCAGCAAAGAGTGGACTGATCTTGTGATCTTGTCTCTCGACGGGCTCCTCCGAGAAGTTCGTGAGGGCCTCAAGGCGGGAGATGACATCCAAGCTGGCTTTGAACCGACAAATGATCGGATTGCCCGAGATGCAGTTGCTTGCATCCTCGCAAAGCAGGCGAAAAACGAACTGCGTGATAGGCCGGATTGGCGTTCTGCCACCGAAGACCAGGCGATCAACCATGTCCGCCGCGAGGAGGATGACGGATGACCTCCTTCAAAACCGATCTTGCTCCGGGCAACGACACACTGCGCGACTACCTCGACCAGCGTCTCGGCCTGCCGATCCGTGACACAGCCCGGTTCTACGGGGAACACCCGTCTACCTGTCTCCGGCGCAGCAGGCGCATGGACGAGGTGATCGAAGAGAACCAGGACTGGAACTTCGCCGTCGAGAAGATGGCCGACTGCTGGGCGGAAAAATCGCGTCGTGCCAGAACCGTCAATCGGTCTTTTGTGCTCGAAGCACTTGGTCTCGAAGAGGCCGAAACACTCGGCTGGTGGAAGAAAAACGCGGCTCACCTGAAAAGCGCCCAGATCATCGTGTCGGACCTCCCGAACGCGATCCTCGTCCTGGGTGAAAATACAATCGCCTCGATGAGCCGAGAGATTGCAGTCTTCGGTCTTATCTGCGGGTGGATCGACGTTCACGCCAGCAGTGAAAAGCTGCGCCGTTACAAGCTGACGCCGCGCGGGTCCGAAGTCGTCTCGTTCGCTCAAGGTTCGGTCTCGAAAGAGGAAATCATCGGCGGTCGGATTTCTCCGAACAAGCCTCGCGGTCGCATTGCGACCTGCGGAATCGAGTCTCCGGTGCTGCGGACGTTCCGGCGGCACAAGAACCTGCTGAACCGGGAAGACATCCGCGCCGCCGAGTTCTTCCGCGCAGCATACATCAATCGGTCACGGTCGGACGAAGACGAACAGAAATTCAACGAAGTCTCGGAGCGCGTGTCGCCCCGGACCTTGAAAGTGCTGGTCGATCTGGTCGGCGAGGAAATCGGGCTCGAAGAGTTCGAGGCCAAAACCGAATACCCCGCCCGTTCGGCCAAGGCCCTTCTGAGCCACGCGCTCGAAAGCCTGCGCTTCGCCGAACCGTCGCTGAACGGAGAGCGGTAAATGGGGCTTCCAAGTTCAACCCTCGACCGTCTCTTGGCGAAAGTTTCGTCGTCTCGCGAGGGCGAGTGCTGGCCTTGGACGGGAGCGGCTCAACCTTCCGGTTACGGGCAGTTGTGGAACGGACAACGCCCTGAACAGGCGCACCGAGTTGCGTATCGTCTGTTTGTTGGAGAAATCCCGCCTGACACAGAAATCGACCACATTTGCGACAACCGATCCTGCGTGAACCCGAAACACCTGCGGGCAATTTCTCACAAAGAGAACATCAGAAAAAGCGTGTCCCCCATGGGAATCAACGCCCAGAAAACGCACTGCAAACGCGGACATCCTCTGAGCGGCGAAAACCTCAGAACGAACAGCACAGGCGCTCGGCAATGCCGAACCTGTGATCGGATACGGGCTGCTCGCCGGAGGAGCCGCGCATGACCGCTTACTACAACGATTCCGACCCAAAAGCAGCAGCGTGGCTCCGGGAATTGATTGCCCGGGGTCTCATCGCTGACGGCGATGTCGATGAAAGGAGCATCACAGATGTCCACCCAGACGACCTCGAAGGATACACGCAAGTCCACCTCTTCGCAGGAATCGGCGTCTGGTCCTACGCCCTGCGTCTTGCAGGCTGGCCGGACACTCTGCCGGTCTGGACAGGCTCCTGCCCGTGCCCACCCTTCTCGTCAGCGGGGAAAGGGCAGCGATGCCCTGAGTGCGGCAGCAAGAGCAATCTGTGCCACCCTAGCCTCACCGGATATTTCATCTGCTGCGATTGCGGATGTTCTCGTCACGCCGACGAGCGACACCTTTGGCCTGAGTTTTCCCGGCTCATCCGTGAGCGCCGCCCTGCAATCGTTCTTGGGGAACAGGTTGCATCGAAGGACGGACGCCTCTGGCTCGACGTTGTATCGGCTGACCTCGAAAACGCATCCTATGGCCTTGCGGGAGCCGATATTTGCGCTGCGGGCGACGGGGCACCGCATATCCGCCAAAGGCTCTTTTTCGGGGCCGCTGATCTCGGACCTTTGCTCTCAGGCGATACCGGAGCCTTGCTCAGGATGGAGCACGGCTTCGAGCCGGGACTGGAAGGACACTCCCGGGATGGCGACCACCGCACGGAACCCGGACGGGTCAGTGAGGCATCGAACAGACCAGCTTCCGAGGCAAGCGGCACTAGCGGGCTGGGCGACACCAGCAGCACAGGAACCCGGCGGCAGCGCGGAAGACTTTCGAAAGAGGAAGGGCCGGAAGGCGGACGGAGCAATCACCCATTTGGGGATTCAATCGACACTAGCGGGTTGGGCGACTCCGAATTGCTCGGATTCGACTCGCGGATCGCCGGAGACCCCGGAACAGCAGAAAGCTCGCGGAGCAAATGTGGGAATGAGCCTGATCGACCAAGCACAACCGTTCCCGGACGGCCCGGCCCGACTAACAACATCTGGGAAGATGCTGACTGGCTCCGCTGCGTTGATGGGAAGTGGAGGCCCGTTGAACCCGGCACATTCCCGCTGGCTGATGGGCCTCCCGCCCGAGTGGGACGATTGCGCGGTTACGGCAATGCAATCGTCTCCGAAACGGCAGCGGGCTTCATCCGCGACTTCCGGGACAGCCTCCTCTCGCTCGACGAAATCGACAGATTCCTCGAAGACGCTTGAGGAGATGCTTGACTGATGCCCGTTGAGATCGCCGAGCGCCCCCAGAAGCCCTACCGAAAGCCCACGCCGGAGAAGTCGGTCTCAATCGACTATGAAACCTTTTCCGAGGTCGATCTACCGAAAACCGGCGTGAGCGTTTACGCCCGCGATTCTTCGACCGAAGTTTTGATGCTGGCCTACAGCTTTCACGACTCCGAAGAGGTCAAGCAATGGACGCCTGCCGAGGGCGAGCCTATGCCCGACGATCTGCGCGAGGCTTTCGACGACCCCGAGGTGATCTTCTTCGCCTGGAACGCGCCGTTCGAGATGGCGATCACCGAACACACACTCGGGATCGACGTTCCGATCCATCGCTGGCGGGATGTCATGGCGCTCGCGTATAGCCTCTCGCTGCCGGGGAAACTGGAAGCGGCAGGCAAGGTCGTGGGCCTTGACGAGGACAAACAGAAGATGGCGAGAGGCAAACGCCTGGTAACGAAGTTCTGCAAACCCAGAAAGCCAACAAAACGGCTCTTGCACACACGTTGCGACATCACCACCGATCCCGAGGACTGGGAAGACTTCAAGGACTACAACGTCAGGGACGTGGAAGCCGAACGTGCGATCTACCGAAAGATCAAACGGTTCGACATGCCGGACCACGAGTGGGAACTTTGGTTCCTCGATCAGAAGATCAACAACGCCGGGATTCCGGTCAACCTGAACGCCGTCCGACAAGCCAAACGTCTTGCGACCCGCGCACATCGCAAGGCGACGGAACGGCTCGAAGAGATTACGGGGCTCGCAAACCCCAACAGCATCCCGCAACTTCTCCCGTGGCTGCGAAGCGCGGGCTATCCGTTTGAAGACCTCAAGCGAGGCCACGTCGAACGCGCGGTCAAGATGGCGCAGGAGTTCGAGAAAGACGGCCTCGCCGAAATGCTGTCCATGCACCCTGATCTGGTCGAGGTGCTGGAACTCCGGCTCGAAGTGTCGAAGGCATCGGTCAAGAAGCTGGATTCGCTGCTCCTCGGGACTGACGAGGAAGGAAACGGCCAGCGCGGCGTGATGCGCGGCTGCCACCAGTTCGCAGGCGCTGGCCGGACGTGGCGCTGGTCTGGGAGGCGGTTCCAGCCGCAAAACCTCCCCCGACCAGCAAAGCATCTTGAGAAGATCGTCGAGCAGATCGTCGCTGATGTCGAGGACATGGACTCGGATGTCTTCGAGAGCCTCTATGACAACCCGATGGAGTGCCTGACCGCCTGCATCAGGCCGATGGTGCAAGCTCCGCCCGGATATGTTCTCGCTGACGCCGACCTCTCTGCAATCGAAAACGTGGTTCTCGGCTGGCTGGCCCGAGACCGCAAAATCTTGCAGGTCTTCTATGATGGGAGAGACCCCTACATTGACTTCGCCCAGTATATGTTCGGCAAGACCTACGAGGAGATCGAGGCCCACATAAAGAAGACCGGCGATAAGTCCATGCGAACGACCGCGAAACCCGGTGTTTTGGGCTGCGGGTATTTGCTCGGCCCCGGCGAAGAACGGGAAAACCACAAGACCGGCGAAATGGAAGCGACAGGACTCCTTGGTTACGCGCGGGCGATGTATGTCGATATGACGCCAGAACTTGCGCGGTTGTCCGTCGATACCTTCCGGCAGACCTTCACCGGCGTAACCCAGTTCTGGAATGACCTCGATCGAGCCGCGCGGCGCTGCATCCTCACCCGCCAGCCGCAGCGCGTCGGATACCTGACCTTCGACTACAAGAAGCCGTTCATGCGGATCGTTTTGCCGTCTGGCCGAGCACTGCACTACTGCCGCCCACGCATCCTGAAACGCAAAGCCCCCTGGGGCGATATGGTGGACGCCATCACCTACGAGAACCTTGAGATGGGCCAGTGGCGGAGGATCACGACCCATAAGGGGAAGATCACCGAGAACGTGGTTCAGGCTGTTGCCAGAGACCTCCTCGCAAACGCAATGATGCTTGCGGATCAGCGCGGTCTCGATCTTCGGATGCACGTTCACGATCAGGCTATCAGCCTATGCCGTGAAGAAAACGCGGATGACGAACTCAAGCTCCTCATTGAATGTCTCACAACCCGGCCTGACTGGGCGGACGATAAACTCCCCCTAAAGGCGGCTGGGTTTCTCTCTCCGGTGTTCCTGAAAGACTGACCATGTTCGACCTTTTGGTCCTCTTGGGGCTTTTCCGGGATGCTCCGAGAGGCCCAAAGCTGAGAGGCTATCAAAACCATATCGTCGAGGAGGTAGACGGAAGTTTTGCCTCCGGGCATCTGCGTGTTCTCGTTGAATCCATGACCGGCTCAGGCAAGACAACTGTCGGGGCATCTCTCGTGCTTGCAGAGGTCCAGAGAGCGAAGCGTGTTCTGTGGCTGGCTCACAGGAAAGAACTCATCATCCAGGCGCGCGACAGGCTGGAAGACTTCGGCGCGACAGGCGGCGTTATTAAGGCCGGGTATGAAGAAGAACTCAGCCTCAGCCTTCAAGTCGGGTCAGTCCAATCCACGGTCGGACGCTTGAACCGGATCGGGGACTTCGACTTCATCGTAATCGACGAAGCCCATCACGCGCTGGCATCATCCTACGTCAAAATCCTCGAAGCGTTTCCGAACGCGAGAGTTATCGGTTTGACCGCAACACCATGGCGGTTGGACGGACGCGGCCTTGGCGAGGTTTTTGAACATATGGTTCCCGGTCCAACGCCAGACGACCTGATTGAAGCAGGCTTCATACTGCCTGCACGGGTAATCGGATCGGACCGAGGGATCGACTTCGGAGCCTTTGTCCGAGGCGGGGAATACTCGATTTTCGAGATGGAAGAAGCGATTGCCCTGAAAGACCTCGACGGTGACGCGGCCCGGTCGTTCCTCGATCTGTTCCCGGAGTCCGGGACAGCCGTGGTGTTTTGCCGATCCGTGGATCATGCCGTGAAGGTCGCTCAGGACTTCGAGGAAGCAGGCGTCCCCTCTGCGGTGCTGACCGGAAATACCCCAGACGCCGAACGGGACGCGATGCTTGCGGACTTGCAGACCGAGAAAATCAGGACGGTTTGCTCTGTCGATGTGATTAGCGAGGGCTACGACCTGCCAGCGATTTCTTGCGTCGTGATGCTGCGCAAGACGAAATCGCTCTCCCTATTCTTGCAGCAAGCCGGGCGGGCGTTGCGACCATCTCCCGGGAAAACTGAGGCTGTGATCCTCGATCTCGTGGGAAATAGCATGGAGCACGGGCATCCGTGCAGCACCCGCTCCTGGACTCTCGAAGCCGAAGACCCCGCCGTTCGCGCAGACCAAAAGACAGATGACGGGGAAGACCTGTCCATCAGGCGCTGCCCGGAATGTTTGTGCATCCACGAAGTTGCGCCTGTCTGCCCGGTCTGCGGCTACAAACACGTTCCCGACACTCGCATCCCGAAGGTCAAGCTCCGTGAACTTCGGGAGATCGAGAAGGCCGAACTCGAAGCACTTCAAGAACAGAGACGGGTCGAAAGGAAGGCCGAGGAGAAGAAGTGCAAGAGCCTGGATGATTGGGCTTTGGCGGCGGAACGCGGATACAAGCCCGGATGGGCGCTCGTGCAATGGAGGCTCCGGTCGTGAAGGAAACTAGCGAAGCCAAGGTCGTAAAGCAGGTGCTTCTTTCATTGTCACAGGAGTTCTGGCCGGGTCTGTTCTGGCGGCAGAACGCAGGCAAAGTTCAAACGGCGAACGGATACTGGGTCGAGCTTGGCCCAGAAGGCATCGCCGATATTGTGGGTTTTCTTCCGTCCGGCCAGATCGTATTCGTTGAGTGCAAGCGTCGATCCGGCAGGCAGAGGAAGAGTCAGGTGACTTTCCAAAGCGCGGCGGAGAAAGGCGGGGCGCTCTATGTCGTGGCCCGAACCGGGGAGCAGGCAGTGGAAGGAATCAAGTCTCTGATCTCTTGACGAGGGACACCTGAAATTAACCCTTGTGCGATTATCACTTGCATAAGAGAGATTTCACATTATATGTGAAACATGCTGGTGGCCTAACGAGAAAGGGAGTCCCCATGCTGACCGAAGCAGCGAAAGAAGCATTCCACACTCGTTTCATGCGAGCCATGGAAGGGCATCCCCGCTGCCCCGTGCAGGTTCACGGGCGACTGACATGGTTTCGCGATCTGCTCGAAGCTGAGACCGGCGAGAGTGTCAGCCTGCAAACTGTGCAGAAATGGAGCACCGGCGCGTCTGTGCCCCGTCCTCCGAAGATCGCAAAGATGGCTCAGGCTCTCGGCGTCGATGACATCTGGCTCGCCATGGGCCGGTCCCAGCCCCAAACCGATCAGTCGAAACTCCGTCGCGCCCGAGCCGCGTCTGGATCGCTTCTGGTTGTTGCGGGGCTCGCAGAGCTTTCAGGAGGTCACGTCGCGTTTCCCGACAAGCAGGAAGGCGCAGCGAACTCGATCTTCGTCACATTGGACGGAACGCTGCGACAGATCAACGTGGTTGTCGCCGACATCGTGAACGGCAAGGTCCGAGCGGATGTTCCCTCCGGTGTTTCAGGTGTTGTCCTGGGCATCGAACAATCTCAGGAGAATCCGTTTTGCGTTAGCCTCTTCGATCTGACCGATGCGGAAGTAAGCCCCGAGGGTTTGGCGGTTGCCGATCTCAAGGACGTTCAGGAAGTGACATCCATTGCTTCTCTTTTCTCGGCGTGACATGACTTGTCGTGCCAAGAAGTGACACTAAGCGTCAAGTAGCAGGAAAAATCTGTTACACCCGCGTTACACCAAAGCGAAAGAACTTCGTTAGGTCATTGTTATCACAAATAAAACGATTCCAGGGTCGCCCACCACTT
>PDWI01006689.1_pt1 | contig 14375 bp, 9 predicted proteins | sample 1430891 | NCBI WGS metagenome assembly PDWI01 (sample SAMN01162508, study PRJNA174530) | Oral metagenome, whole genome shotgun sequencing project. | biome: Marine environment; feature: Marine mammal; material: Swab sample of the gingival sulcus; isolation source: swab sample of gingival sulcus...
ATGCTATACTCACCAACACAACACCAAACATGAAAGAGAAAAGAGGATGGATCATGCTTATGCTCATGAGAAGTCAAAAGAAATAGAAATACAGAGCTTTTTTCTGTACTTTCATTGAACTGCATCAAAAAAAATCCCTAGAAGAGAGCTGGGGATTTTTGATTTGAATAAAAAAATTTTGACTTTCTCTCAAAATACATATAATTGCCCTAGAGGCGATTGAGTGGCAAACAACCACAAGCCAAGAGAAGAACCGTTTTTTTTAGGAACCTATTAGAACTCTTCGGGTAATTCCGTGATCAATTATATACAAATCAAGTATTTGCCTCGGTGGCACCTTCTATTTTTTTCTTAAATAGACCGACGCACGAATCTTATTTCGTGTTTTTTTATTTTTTATGATATCTCGTATTACTCGATTCATCTATGAGTGCTTTCATTTGAAGCAAATTAAACATGAAGGCTGGAGAGTAGTTTGAATTTCAAATCCAGAGAGTGTTGCTGGACACTCGCTTACCGCTTCGCAAATAGCATATATTTTAGCAAAGATGGAATGAGCCGATGCGGAAAAAGTCGTCTCTATAGTTGTATGGCATGATATTGCGGAAGTTCGCATTTGAGATTTGCATAAACTGTGATCGTATTATTTCTCAAACAAGCACACTGTGGAGGAGCATGTAATTCGCGATCAGTGTAAAAATCTTGAATTTTGAAAGGACTTACAAGCACTACTTGAAGAATATGAAAAACGAGAAACGAAAGAATGAAAAATTGCAAAAGATGCTGATATTCTTGAACAAGCCTTTCAATGACAAATTTATTTTCAGTGTGGATATAAGTGAGCGGGGGAATTTGTAAAAAATATGGAATCACTTTTTTATACAGAAAGTGCAAAGAAGCTTTGGCAAGAAATGCAAAAAACTGATTTTTATGATTGGTCAAGAAGAAAATACTTCCCTAAAAAATAATTCTTACTCTCTATGATTCATCTCGTTATCCCCAATACATCTCATAAATCTGATTATCTTGATTGTATCAAGAAATGGGCAGAAGCTGAAAAAACTCCAATTAGTCCAAATAACTTTTTTTATGGAAATTCGTATGAAGAATTTCTCGAGTACACCGAAAAATCTCGGATGTATCCTGAAGAGTGACGAGTCCCAGCAACTCTATTTTTTGCCTATGATGACGATGTACTTGTTGGTGCACTTGATCTTCGACATCATATAGATCATGAGTTTCTGGCAGAGATTGGATGACATATCTGATATGGAGTCGCTCCAAAATACCGACGCAAATGATACGCTACAAAAATACTTGCCAAATGACTTGAAGAAGCAAAAAAACTCTGACTCAAAAAAGTGCTTGTATCCTGTGATGATGAGAATATTGGATCAAAGAAGGTAATAGAAAAAAATGGATGAGTATTTGAGCGGTACACTAATTGGAATGGAAAGAAGATTTCTCGGTACCAGATAGATCTCTCTTAATTGCAAATATTTGTAATAACAAACAATATGGAAAACTTAAACACCTGGAAAACACCACATATTATCAAAATCTATGAGGCTCTTGGAGCTATCGCGGACAATCGGATCACTTGTGATTGAAACAGTGCAAAAGTCACTTCATCATCGGGAAATAAGGTCTACAATGTCACTGTCGATATATCTTCGAGAAGTGCGATGTCAAATGATAATGCTTATTTTTATACACAAACACTTGGATATCCAGTCATTGCATTTCTTCTGAAATTACGATACTTCTCGTATGATTCTCATTTTTGAAATCTTTTTGCAAATATCCATTGGAAAGATATTAACCAAAAAAATAACAATGACTTTGATGTCACAAAACAAGAAATCGATACTGTATTGCAAGAAAGGGGAATAGACTTTGAAAAATTTCAAGAATACATCACCTGAATTATGAATTCTCTTCGACTTGACCCATTCTCATTTCTTTGAGAAAAAACCATACCACCAAAAGGCTACTAATTTTATTTTTATTATTTTATTTTTATGTTACGAACACACACTGCTGGCGAGCTGACCGCAAAAAATATTGGAGACACTGTGACCCTCTCTTGATGGGTAGCGAATCGCCGTGATCATGGTGGACTTATTTTTATTGATTTGCGTGATCGATATGGACTGACTCAGACCGTTTTTGATCCCAGTGAAGACAAAGAAGCTTGGGAAGTTGCTGATACTTTTCGATCAGAATATGTTGTCCAATTAACAGGAAAAGTCCGAAGTCGTCCAGAATGACAAGAAAACAAGGATCTTATCACTGGAGAAATTGAAGTTATTATTAGTAATGCGAAAATTCTCAGTAAATCAGAAGTGCCACCATTTGAAGTTTCTGAACACAGTGATGCCAATGAAGATATTCGCTTGAAATACCGCTATCTTGATTTGAGAAGAAAAAATACATTTGATACCATCGCTTTCCGCTCAAAAATGAATGCATTTACAAGGGATTGGTTTATAGAAAATGATTTTCTCGAAGTCCAAACTCCACTTTTTACCGTTTCTTCACCAGAAGGGGCGAGGGATTATCTTATTCCTTCTCGGATTCATCATGGAAAATTTTATGCACTTCCACAGGCTCCACAGCAATACAAACAGCTTTTGATGGTTGGGGGAGTTGATAAATATTTTCAGATTGCACCGTGTTTTCGAGATGAAGATCCACGAGCCGACCGACATTCGTGTGAGTTTTATCAGATCGATGCTGAGATGAGTTTTGTCGACCAAGATGATGTATTTGAAGTTGCAGAGAAATTTTCAAAAGACCTTATCGAAAATTTAAGTGATAAAAAAATTGTTCATCTTGATGGAGATAAATTCAAAAGACTCACGTACAAAGAGGCAATGGACTTGTATGGATCTGACAAACCAGATATTCGATTCGATATGCATTTCGAGGATTTTACTGATACCTTCAAGGATTCAGGATTCTCACTTTTTGCTAATACTGTTGCGCAGGGTGGAGTGGTCAAAGCGATGAAGCTCGAGTGAGTAGAGATTTCACGAAAACAAATTGATGAGCTTACAGAAGTCGCTCGAAGCCTTGGTGCTGGCGGACTTGCTTATATTATCTATGACAAAGAAGGTCCACGATCACCGATACTCAAATTTTTCAATGAAACAGAACTCAATGACTTAATGCAAAAACTTGCACCAAAAGAGTGAGATGTTATTTTCTTTGGTGCTGGCGATTACAAGACAACTTGCAAAGTTCTTGGTGGAGTTCGAGTTGAGTGCCGAGATAAATTTGATCTTGTCGATTCGAATGAAATTGGATTTTGCTGGGTGACAGATTTCCCAATGTATGAGCTCAAAGATGATGGAACCTATGATTTTGAGCATAATCCTTTCTCAATGCCTCATGGTGGAGCATCCGCTTTTGAAGGTGATATTGATCCACTTGAAATCCACGGCGCACAGTACGATTTAGCCTGTAATGGATATGAAGTTCTCTCAGGGTCAATTCGAAATCATGATATCAATGCACTTGTCAAGGCTTTTGAAATTGTTGGAAAAGGGGAAGAGGAGGTCAAAGAAAAATTTGGAGCAATGTACACCGCTTTCAAATATGGAGTTCCACCACATGGAGGGTTTGCTTTTGGGTTTGACCGACTTATGATGATTCTCAAAGATGAGACCAATATTCGAGAAATCTACGCCTTCCCAAAATCTGGAAAAGCTGAAGATGTGATGATGAATGCTCCAGCTTCTGTTGATGAGATGCAACTTCGAGAATTGCATATTAAAGTTCGAGAGACGAATAATAAATAATTATTGCGAAAATTTGAAATAAAAAATTCTCTTGCTTGTGAGAGTGGGGGGATTTGTATTTGAATTTAGCACATATTAAAATATGTCTTTAATTATACCATTCTCAGTAAACTTTTTTCTCATTGTTCTTGATGAAAATTTATGGTTACTTTGCTTTGGTAGTTTCTTTTGTGTTTTTAGATATGAGAAGTATAATGCTAAGATTTTGCCTTTCTCATCACCATCTTTCATGTTTTTTATGGCTTTTCATAATATTTCTTCTATTTCTGATTTTGTAATTTGAGTATATCAACTGTTTGAGTAATGGAGTCACCGCATAACTCTTAGTGTATTATCGCTATCAGTTTTTCGATGAATTTTGTATGAATAACTTGGATTAATCATATACTCTAATTGATTTTCTCATTCTCATATGAGCACAGATATACTTTTATCTCATTTGATTTTTGGTTTAAAATATTCATTTTTTACTTGTTCTAATCGTATTTTTAGCATATCTAAACTTCATATTTTTTGAGTATTTTCAGGGTCCTGCTTTACAGCTGTACTATAAATCCATTCCAGTTCATTTTGTGTCAAAAAACGATTGTATTTATGGGTTCTAGATTCTCTTTGAAATGTATTGTTTTTTAGATTTAGAGTGTAAGTAATACCTTGATTACGTACGAATATTTTTTCTTCAGAAATTTCCACAACATCTGGTAATCATGGAATTTCTTTTTTACCAAAGGAAGTCATAGTCTTTGCGCTTGTTTTTTTAATTCTTGTGTAGATATTTCATCTATATAGCCATCTTCAATATCATATTTTGAAAAAAATCAAAGAAGTGAAAGTTTTTTATTTCATTCCCTTCATAACGCCACAACCTCATTCATACCAGTTGAACTATTTAGTAAATCATCTCAAGATGTAAATTTAATATTTTGATTTCTCCTTTCTAATAGTCATTTTCTATCGAAGTTTAACGTTCACATATCTCGATTGTCTACTGCTATTATATTATCTTCCGGACATCATACTATAATTCATGTATTTCAAAATGTTTCTAAATGATTATTGTCAATAAGAGACATAGAAACAGAAACTCGCTCTGCAACTTTTTCTGGATTTATTTGTAAGTTAATTGACTGGTCTCATATTTGATCTTTAGTATTTATGTGAGGATTTCATGTATTTTGCATTTGCATCATAGCAATTTGTGTTTGAAATTGAAAAGCATTAAAGGCATGAACTAAATACCTGAAGCTTTCCGGATTATGCTCTTTAGGGTTTGTAATTCCTCACCAATACTTATGAGAGTCAAATTTATTAATATCATCTTCTTGATGAAATCTTGGTTTTAACATATGCTTTATTTTTAGGATGTATCTATTATACACTATTTTTTCATTTTTTACAAATTTTCTCAAAAAATCTTTTGACAAAATAATTAGCACGTATATAATGAGAGTGCTAATTATTTTTTGTATTCAAAAATGGAGTGAAAATGGAGAAATCCCGAAACAAGTTTAGAATGACAAAAAAGTGTATTTTTATGTAAAATGAAAATAAATGCAAAAATGAGCAGCAAATCTATTTCTTAACTTTTTTTAAAAATATGCAATGACATTTTGAAGAAACGGACAACAGAAGTCCACTTGAAAAATTTACCATCAACCTCACAAAAGAAGCCAAAGATGGAAAAATAGATCCTATCATTGGTCGAGAGGATGAAATCTATCGAACTATACAAATTCTCTCTCGCCGATCAAAAAATAATCCTGTACTCGTTGGGGATCCAGGTGTTGGAAAGACGGCAATCGTCGAGGGAATTGCTCAGAAAATTGTAGCTCGAGAAGTCCCAGAAATGCTCTTTGATAAAGAAATTTGTACGCTTGATTTGACTCGGCTGATTGCTGGGGCAAAATACCGAGGTGAGTTTGAGGAGCGGCTGAAATGAGTGATTGATGAAGTTGAGAAATCCGATGGAAAAATCATTCTTTTTATTGATGAGCTTCATACGATTGTTGGGGCTGGTGCGACAGAGGGATCAAGCGATGCTGGGAACCTCCTCAAGCCATCTCTGGCTCGTGGGAAGATCAAGGTTATCGGAGCAACGACTCTTGCAGAATATCGAAAATACATAGAAAAAGATGGAGCTCTTGAGCGTCGGTTTCAGCCGGTAACAGTAGAAGAACCACTTCGAGATGATACACTTGCTATTTTACGAGGACTCAAAGAACGCTATGAATCATTTCATGGAATTCGTGTGAGCGATGACGCACTTACTAGCGCTGTAGATCTTTCTATTCGCTATATTGGTGATCGTAAGTTGCCGGATAAAGCCATTGATTTGCTTGATGAAGCGGCTTCTTCGGTCAAGATGCGTATGCATTCACGGCCGGTAGAGCTCGATAAAATGGAAAAAGAAATACGATCGCTTGAAATAGAAAAAGAAGCGATCAAAAATGAAAAAGAAAAAAAAGAGAGAAGAGAAGAACTCGAAAAAGAGCTCAATGCAAAAAAAGGCGAATACGAAAAGATGGAAGAAACATGGAAAGAAAATAAGAAAAAACGTGATCAAATACAAGTACTGCGAGATGAGATTCTTGCTCTTGATCAAAAAGCCAGTGACCTTGAAATGTCTGGGAACTATCAAGAAGTGGCTCAAATTCGCTATGCACAAATTCCAGAAAAGACAAAAAAGCTCGAGACTCTTGAGCAAGAGAATGGACTTGATCAGGTCGTTCGAAGTGATGATATTGCCAATATTATCGGAAAATGGACGGGTATTCCAGTTGGAAAACTTCTCGAATCAGAGAGTGCTATCTATGCAAATCTTGAGAATGCTCTCAAAGAGACCATTATCTGACAAACAGAAGCGGTAGAAAAAGTATCCAATGCACTGCGAAGAAATAAGGCGGGTCTTGGCGATCCAAATCGTCCAATTGGTTCTTTTCTCTTTCTTGGTCCGACCGGTGTCGGAAAAACAGAAACCGCAAAAGCGCTCTGTCGAGTCCTTTGGAATAATCCAGATGCGTATGTGCGGCTGGATATGAGTGAGTATATGGAATCACACTCAGTTTCTCGACTTATTGGCTCACCTCCTGGTTATATCTGACATGATGAGTGATGACAGCTGACCGAAGCAGTTCGTCGACATCCGTATTCAGTAATTTTGCTTGATGAAGTCGAAAAAGCCCACCCTGATATATGGAATATTTTCTTACAAATTCTCGATGAAGGACAGTTGACGGATAGCAAGTGACGCACAGTCAATATGAAGAATACGATTATTATTATGACATCAAATCTTGGAAGTGATATTATTGCAAATAATAGCAATAAAGAAAAACAAGAAGAATTATTACGAAAAGAGCTCAAGAAATATTTTAGAATCGAGTTTCTCAATCGTATTGATGATACTATTGTATACCATGCTCTCTGCCAAGACGAAATCAAGAAAATTGCCGCTCTTTCTATGAAAGACTTGCAAAAACGCTTTCTCGAAAAGCATATCACGCTTGAATGGTCAGAGAGTTTGGAATCTCGCATTGCCCAGCATTGATACGATAGTGAGCTTGGGGCTCGTCCTCTCAAGAGAGTAATACGAGAATATATTATCAATCCGCTTTCGCAAAAGATTTTACAGGGCGAGATTAATCAATGAGACTATATACATATTGATCTAGATCAAAATCTTGAACTCCAAGTTTCTCTTTCTTAGCAAGAAAACAAAAAAAGATACCTCACACACTCTGTTGTATGGGGTATTTTTTTAGGAAGAACTGAAGCGAGAAAAAAATTTGCTTTTCTTCTTATTTTTCTTATTCTCTTAGAGAGGGTTTTTATTTTCTTAATCTTTCTTTAGTATGAAAAAAATAGTATTTCTTGTACTTTGAATCCTTTTTCTTGGTACTTTTGTATCTGCTCAATCTGATTCAAAACAAGTGGATCCCGAAACACAAAAAAAGTTAGATACTTTTAGTGCCTTGCGTCTTCTCTCAAAAGAATCTCCAAAAGAATATACTTCTCTCGAAGAAAATGCAATGAAATATATCTTCCTTGATACGTTTGAAGAAAATGCCGACCAATATCGATCACTTTTTGGTTTGAGAGAGTCTATGGATATGGTTCAATCACAAAGAGAACTTATACGTGAATCTCATCATCCATTTACTCTTGATAATAGGACTCCAGCCCAGTCTTTACTTCCATTTCTTTCAGTGCTTACACGAGCAAGTTTTGATTATGACGTTTCTTTGTCTCAAAGATGAGAGCTTTTGGAGGCGATAGATAGAAAAATACAGCGTGAACAGAGACGAAGGGTCAGCTATAAACAGGTCGATTCGTATGAGTTTATAGAGCCAGAAGAACTCTATAAAATGGATATCTATCGAAATGGAAAAATGGTAAACATAGGGGATATTAAAGATGAGATTGTATACAAAAAAGCCAATACAATGTACGGTTATACTCTTGAATATGCAAAACCCTATTTGACATATGATGAAGCAATGAAGCAAATAGAAGAAAATGCGAAAAAAGGCAATAAGATAACTCCAAAGAAAAAAGACTATGAGGCTTTGATTGGAGATGTAGAAGTTCCAGAGATTCCAGCAATTTTTGAGAATATACCAAGTAATTTTGCGGTGTTGTATGTTAAGAACCCAAAGAATCTTGTCAAAATCCTCGATACGAAGTTTACTTCTCTCGGGAGTCTTATCTGATATGAGCCAGGGAAGTTTCTCAAGGATATGATCGAGGAATATTTCTGACTCGATGATATCAAGGATTTTTCGGAAAACATGAAACATCCATTTGCTCTTGTCATTGATACAGTTGATATAACAAGGCCAGATATTTCTATTATTCTCTCTGATAAAGATGCGAATTTTGTCAATATGATAAAATTTGCTCCGGCTCTCAAAAATAAAACTATCAACACAAAAGGAGGTTTTACGTATATTACTAATTCTCCACAACAATACAAAACACTTGTGGGTGAAGGTAAAACTCCTCTCTCAAAGGCTTCGGATTTCCGATTTGTATGGCAGAAAAAAGCTCACAAAATACAAGATATATTTATGTTTGCAGGTGATGAATTTTTTGAGAGCATGCTTCAATTCGATACATATATTTCTCTCAAGAGAAAGCTCGATGCTGTAAGACAGCTGCGATATCTTCAGTGACTTGCTTTCTCGTATAAGATGGCTTTTGGAGTTAATGCCCAGTCTATTGACGAATTGGTAGATCCTTTCAAGGCTTTGGGGAAAGAAATATCAAAAGATGCCCTTCATGATTTTAGCATCAAAAATGCAATTGTTACTCACAATACAATCGGAGAACTGAGAAATATTTCGTATATGTCGAATATTGATTTTGACCTCCAAAAAATATCGAGAGCAGAAATTGAATCGTATCAAGAAAGTGTACTCGGATATAGGGAAGTGTGGCAGGCGTATCTTGATCCTGTTGGAATTATCATCAATGCAGGTGACACAAAAGTAGATTTTGATTTTTATATGACGCCGATTCCAGAAATTCGAGATATTGATTTCTTGAAATGACTTGAAACAGTTGGAAAACAAAATATTGATTTTATTACAAATGAGAAAATTCGCATTTGAAATGCATCTGTTGTTTTTGCTTTTGATGTTGATAAATTCAAGGCAATTGTATCTGATTTGAAAGACACTGATGAAATCAAGTACTTGCTACGTTCTGCGTCTCGATTTCTTCTTGGTAATGAAAGTATTTTTGACTATATTGATGGAGAGTTTGCTCTTTCGGTTGGTGATTTTGATCCAAGTATTTTTGATGGCTATAATCTTGATGTTCTCGATGCTTCACTTGCTATCAAGTTCAAAAGTGATGACAAGGCAAAAGAATTTCTCCAAAAAATTGTTGCCTACATCACAAAACGAAAGGCTCGCATCCCAATGTGAGAAAAGATTACAGATCTTCTTGCAAAACCGCTCATCAAGGAATATAAATGACAGACTATCTACTATGTGGAAGATATTCTCGGAGAGAATGGAGTCTACTATTGAATTTTTGACAGTTTCTTATTTATTTCTGTCAACGAGAGAACCATCCAAAAAATCATCGACTTTTATGAGAATCCAGATTTACAAAAGCAAAAATTTGCAAAAATAATAAAAGAGAAGCCAAATTCATTTCTTACATTCCTTTTTGATGGGAAAAAAGTGAACAAAAATCTCAAAACCCTTTTTGATGCAAAAGCAAAAGAATTTGCTAAATGATGGGTTCCATTTACAAATGAAAGAATCGATACAAAAATTGGATCTCTTAAAAATCAACAAAAGAGAGAGGAAATGTACGGTGAAGAGAAGACAAAAATTGACTTTACCGAGTATGGTGTTCACTTTTTTGAAAAAGACGGAAAGGTCTATGGAAAGCCAGTTAAAAAAGAACTTCAACATATTTCTCGCGAGAAGATACTTGATGATTTCGACCCAGAAGATCGCAAAGAAATAACGGACGCTCTCGAATCAGATGAGTTCAAAACCTTTGTATCGCAAGGACTCGAATATAGCTCAGAAAATGATGATATATATGCGCTTGTTTTCTTTGATTTCTTTATTGAGTGGATGGATACCCATTCTCAGTTTTTCAAAAATTTTGTGTTCTCACTTGGAATGTGAGATGATGAAATCTTTTATTCAATGGCATTTTTCGATGACAAGCAAAATGACTCAAACATAATCGCAAAGGCTCAAGAATGATTTAACAGCATTACAAAACAATCTTCCTCATATCTATTTATTCTTATTTGAGGTATTCTTGTTTTGATTGTCTGATGATTTGCATGGTATATGTTTTCTCGAAGATGATCAAGTTCTCTTTCGCAGGAGTAGTCTCTCTATATCGTACAACCATAAAAAATACCTTACAAAATTGTAGGGTATTTTTTTGTATACAGATTACACATTAAGATTTCTCTTTTTGCGAATAATTGCATATTCATCCGGAACTTCTGGAACATTGATCCAAAGGTCAATATGTCCACCATGTCCAGACTGTCGACTTTCGCCATTCGGTGGACAGGTGTCAAAACTTGCATCCGTTGATTTTGGATCCTCGAGAAGAATAGGATCAGCGATAATTGTGTCGAGTTTGAAATTCACTCGCTGACTTGGTGAGAGAAGAACAAGCTCATCACCCTGATCAATTCGGTTTTTTACCATAATTCGAGCCATTTTATTTTTTGCATCATATCCCTGGACGATACCGACAGGATCTTCTTCATGATAGTCAAGATTTTTTTCGAAATAAATGGCTTTTTCTCATGGATTTCCCACGAGAAATCATGGTGTATAGCCACGATTTGAAATAGCAAATACTTCTTCTGAAAGCGTTTCCATATCATACTCTTCTCACTTCTCAACGGCATCGAGAGCAGGGCGGTAGGCTCTTCCAACTCCGGCAATATAATTAAATGTTTTTGATCGTCCTTCAATCTTGAATGAAATCACACCAGCATCGGCAATCTCCTTGAGATATGCCAAAAGACAACTATCACGAGAATTCATAATATAGGTTCCATATTCATCTTCATCAATTGGGAGGAGTTCTCCCTGCCGCTCTCGCTCTTCGAGATAAAATTCTCAAGTCAGCTCTTCATAGTCTTCTGGGCGTCCTGTCGAATCATAGAGCTCATCTGGTGAGGCATCTTTCTTGAAGACTTTGTATTCCCAGCGACATGAATGAGAGCAGGTTCCCTGATTGGGATCGCGATGAGAGAAATAGTTTGAGAGCAGACATCGTCCAGAATATGCCATACAGATCGCCCCATGGACAAAAATTTCAAGTTCTATATCTGGTACTTTTTCGTGGATTTCTTTGATTTCTCGCAATGAGAGTTCACGAGAGAGAATGACTCGTGAGATTCCGAGCTCTTTCCAGAATTGTATTTGTGCCCAGTTTGTATTGTTGGCTTGGACAGAGAGATGAATCTCAGCGTTTGGGAATTTTTGTCGTACGAGGTGAATGAGTCCAGGATCACTCATAATATAGGCATCCGGTTTGAGGGCTTCCATTTTTTCAAATGCCTTCATAAATGGTGCAATTTTCATATTATGCGCGTAAATATTGGCAGTAAAATAGATTTCTTTTCCGCGGCTGTGACAGTATTCAACTCACTCGGCAAGGGTTTTCCAGTTAAACTGATTTTCTCTGGCACGAAGAGAGAACATTGGGACACCAGCATATACTGCATCAGCTCAGTAGGCGATGGCATATTTGAGTTTTTCGAGATTTCCAGCTGGAAAGAGAAGTTCGAGTTTTTTTCTCATATTTTTGTAAATAACAATTAAAAAATCTTCTCATTTTTTTCAAGAAGATTTGGCACTTTTTTGTGATATTCCAAATCATCTGGAAAATACAGAGGCGTGTGCACTATTACCTCATGAGATTGAGGGCATTATAATAATTTTTTGAGAAAAGCAAGTTTATTTCTCTTTTTCTCTAAACGAAACCTTTTTTTGTATTTGTTTATAGGATATTTGAGCATTTTTTGAGACGCTTTCTTCTCGCATATTTCAATTTTTGTTTATGTATTTGATACAATATTTACCTCATTTCTTGCATTTTTGTATAAAGAGAGCATTGCGTGCACTGGCGATATTTTCATCGAGCTCAGTTGTATTATCTCACTCATTCCATAGGATCTTCTCTGTTTCCATATTCTCATTGAGCTTGATAAGACAAGGGATTTCGATGCTTTGTTTTTCTAAAAGGATGCTTTTTCCATTTTTTTGAAATAAAATGCCAGACTTGATAGATGGGTATTTCCAGAATGATTCAAAATCTTTTCTCCAATTATTGAGGATAATATCTGGCTTTCTTTCTTTGAGCGTTTTGGTTTCTCATAATAAATTGACTCAAAGTCAGAGGGTATTGACTTCAAATCAGAGTTTTGATAAGACTGTTGCTCCGATATCAAAAGTCTCTCATGGCTTTGAAATAACCCTGTGATCTTTGTTTGGATCGATGATCAAAAATAAGAGTCGTCTTTTTGTCTCGTTTTCGAGGATTTTATCAAGAGAATTATTGTGTCGCATCGCATAATGATCAGAAGCTATGACGATGATGGTATTTTGAGCATTCTTATGTTGTTGTATTTTTTTTATAAATTTTCCAAGTAAAAAATCGCTACAATGGTAGGAATTGACGATTCGATTTTCTTTTGTATATCGTTTGGTACACGATTTTGAAATGGCTCCATCTTTTCCATGAGTGTCAAGTGTTAATAAAAAGAGTCAAAATTTTTGATTTTTTTTGCTCAGTTCATCATACTTCTCGTAGGCTTTTTCAAAAAGAGTGTCATCATAGAGTCACCAGTCATGTCTATAATTTTTGTTGTTCATGGTTTTGAGGATTTCTTGTTCTCCTTCCACACTCTCAAAAGAATGTGTTGTATAAAAATTTCATTTTCCAGCAAATTCAAGCTTTGCTCACCCAAGATAGCTAAGTGTGTATCCATTGCCTTTGAGAAAATCTCACATACAGTAGGCCTTTGGCAGAAAGTTGTTGATTCCATGCATAGAATTTCCTCATCCACCAGAAGTGATGAGTGGTATTCAGCATTGACTTGCCGTCATTCCTGCAATGGTCCATCCAGCTCAGTACGACTGTACGATATTATCAAAAAAGAGTGAATTTTTCTTGTAGGTATCTAAGTTTGGTGTGAGATTTGGATAGAGTGAGTTCTCTGAAAATAGTTTTTCATAGCTTTCGAGATAGATAAAAACGATATTTTTTCATTGTATATGAGACTGTTTTTTTGAAGGCAGAGAATATATATCGTCAAATGTGATTTCCTTGTTTTCTTGGTTTCCTTGCGTTATATTACTTAGATTCATGCCATAGAGTTCCCAGATATTTTTTGAGAGGGGATGGATAGCAAAACTGGCAATAAATAATAATAAAAATAAAAACTTCACTTTTTTTGATCCGGTTTTTGCTCTATTTTTTATATATTTGTAGATAAGTATGGTTCAAATAATCAAGATAATGAGAGAGGCGACGCAGAGAATAATAAGCTGATATTCTCAGAGGATACCAGCTCAATCGATTCAATATTGAATATGGTATATCACGGATTCATCGACTCATTTCCCAGTAAAATAGCTGGCTCACATATATATGATATTCATCATACCATACAAAAAACTCAAAAAAGGAATGATAAAAAGTGTTGCTTTTGTTTTAGGGACAAAAAAGAGAGATACGGCAAAGATAATACAAGAAAGTACAATCATCATATAGAAAGACTTATAAAACAAAAGAAAGTATATGAAAAAATCTTTTTTTTCAAAGTAAAAATTGAGAAAAAGAGACTTTTTTGAAAAAAAGTCAAAAATAAATTCGACAAATCAGTTTTTTTGTATATTATGTGTCCACATTTTTTTTTGGACTTGTAGCTCAGTTGGTAGAGCAGCGCCCTTTTAAGGCGAAGGTCCCGGGTTCGAGCCCCGGCGAGTCCACCACAATCATCAATATCAAATGAAGCCTCTCTTTTTGTGAGAGGTTTTTTGTTTTGCATTTCGGGGCGAGAATCCGAGCGGT
>PDWI01006963.1_pt1 | contig 14374 bp, 8 predicted proteins | sample 1430891 | NCBI WGS metagenome assembly PDWI01 (sample SAMN01162508, study PRJNA174530) | Oral metagenome, whole genome shotgun sequencing project. | biome: Marine environment; feature: Marine mammal; material: Swab sample of the gingival sulcus; isolation source: swab sample of gingival sulcus...
ATCGCATCGGTCTTTAGCTGGGCCTCCTTAAGTTCCCTGATCTCTTCATCGGTCTTTCTCTGCATCGCATCGGTCTTTAGCTGGGCCTCTTTAAGTTCCCTGATCTCTGCATCGGTCTTTCTCAGCATCGCATCGGTCTCTTTCTGCGCCGCCCTGAGTTCTGTGATCTGGGTATCGGTCTTCAGTTGAGCATTTCTCAACTCTTTCATGCTGATCAGGAACTGTTCCAATTCTTTTTCCATGCGGCTCGGGCGCGGGGTACTTTCTTTTGTTTCCATCAGGAGACTCCTTTTTGTTGGCGGCCTGTTTCCGAAATGGTGAAGAACCTGAATTGCAGAGGCATACGCCCCCCTTTCTTTTCTGAATTTGTCCGAAAACTGGCTGTCAGGCGGTGTATTTCCGGATTTCTCAAAAAAAAAATTTCGCGGGGGCTGCTCCGCAGCCCCCGCTCACTCAAAAAACGCCTCCGGCCTCTCTCCGCTTCGTTCGTCCCTCACTCCGCTTCGCTGCGGCGCGGAGGCGCCCCGCCTGCCAGAACCTGACCTGCCAAACCTACTGATGCGGTAGTTGCGGTAGGCAGACCGGCAGTACCTGGCGTTGCCGTACCAGCCGCCGCCGCGTATAACCCGGCTCGAGCCAGTATCAGCACCTTCAGGGTCAACCACAGCACCATCAGGATAATCTCCATACCAGTCCTGGCACCACTCCCATACATTGCCAGACATGTCGTAGAGTCCCCAGGCATTGGGCTGCTTCTGCGCCACCGGATGGGTTCCGGCGCGATTATGATTGTATTGCTTTTCAGACCAACCAGAGCTGTCCCAAGCCCCCGCATAACTAACCCCGCTGTTACCTCCATACCAGGCAATCGGATCCAGGGCCGGAGCGTTCCTATAACCGAGTATCTGGATGGGACCGTTGTACAGGGCCGTCGTGCTTCCGGCCCGTGCGGCATATTCCCACTCTGCTTCCGTGGGCAGCCGGTAGGTTCTGCCTTCCATGGCATTCAGGCTGGTGATGAACACCTGAACATCATCCCAGGAAACATCTTCCACCGGGCAGTTTCCGCCGCAATTCTTAAACCAAGACGGATTCTCGCCCATCACCGCCTCCCACTGAGCCTGGGTCACTTCCGTTGTCATCATATAATAATCACGGGTCAGCGTTACCTGATGCTGTTTTTCATCCCAATATCTTCCCGGTTCATCTTCCGGGCTGCCCATCATAAAGGTGCCAGCGGGAATCCGCACAAGGGTCATGCCCAAGCCGGAGGTGTCGGTAATGGTTTCCCCGGCAGGGTTTTCTGAAGGCGTGGCGGAGACTTCTGCGGACAGTTTGATTCCGCCCTCTGCGTTTTCCGCCGCAACGACAAAATAATATTTCGTGCCGTTGGTCAGGCCGGAAACGGTGTACGCACTTGAAACGCTGCTTTCTGCAATCACCGCGTTTGACGGCGTGACACCAGTCTCTGTTCCGCCATAAACCGAATAGGCGACCGCACCGTCCAGAGCATCCCAGTTGAGCGTGACAAACCCGTTTCCGGGAATGGCGGTCAAATTTTTCGGTCCCTGGGCCGGTTCCGACGCCTCCGCCTCAAAAGAGGTCATGGCATACTGGCGGGTGATGGCCCCAAACCGGGAGTTTCCGGAAAAATAGATTTTGTATTCACCGGCTTCTTCCGGTGTGAATGTCGCCCTGAAACGGGTGGTTTCCGGATCGTCCGGGTCTGTCTCCCTTCCCAGCACCGTGATGACGCCGGTTGCGGGATAGGCGTTCCAGGATGCGGAATCTTCATCAAAGGGATTCTTCTTCCCGTTTTTCACTGCTGCGGTCAGCGGGACGGGCCTGGCAACGGCGGCACCCGCTCCATCCGCAGAAAGGGAAAGCGTCGGCAGGGAAAAGAGCGGGTAGTCGAAGCTGAAAAGCTTTTTTTTGTCGAGTTTCCATAATTCCCATTTCCATACGGTGAGATCGGCGGCAATAAAGCATTCCACGCCCAGATAGGCGCTCATATCGGTCATCTGGTACTGGGAAATCAGAATCTGGCGGAGAATATCGGCATCCGTCACCCATTCCACCGCCAGGGCCCTCTTCAGATACGGCTCCACAAAAAACGATCCGGTTGCCACCTTGTAAAAGGTGACGTCGATTTGTGGAATCAGGCGGATTTCCGCCCCCAGCTTGCCTTCCACGCTCAGGTTCATGGTGACGCTCTTGCTGAAGCCGCTGTCCTTTACCATGTCCCATTCGTCGGTTTCGGGATTGTACCGGGCGCCCACCTCCAGAAATGATTCCAGATTGCTGAAGGCACCGGCAGAGACGGCCGCCTCGGCACTGGCGGTCAGCTTTGCGTCCAGGGTGAAGGTGATGTCCTGATACACGGTGAGGGGTCCGGCCTGATAGATGGATGTCCAGGTTCTCTGGAAAAGTTTTTTCTTCTTTTCCAGTTTTGCCTCGGCGGTAAACTCGTACAACGCATCAATATTGACGCCGAATCTGCCGGAGGCGATGATCTCGCCCTCCCTGATGCGGCCGAGCTTGCTGGTGTCCACGGCTGTCCGCAGTTCCGGCTCAAAATAGAACTCCGTATTCAGTTCGCACTTGTGACTGGTGTCAAAAGAACTGCTGTGCTTGCCTTTGGCCAGCACGTCAATCTGCACCGCAAGTTCCACGGACAGGTCGGAAAAAAGGGAGCTTGCCCGAAATTTTGCCGTGTACGGCTTTTTGCTTGCATGGTCTTTTTTCACCGTCCAGACAAGCCGGTTATTGCCGTCGTCAAAATACGCGCCATAATTGCCCTGGCCGCTTTTGTCCTCCACGGAGGCGTGGGTCAGGCCCTCAAAGGCAATCCGGATGCCAGGTTCCTGCCGGGGGTCAATCTGCCCGTTTTCATCAACCAGATATGCCTGCACCGGAAGGACAAGATCGCTGCCAACGCGCACCATGCGGTTTTGCGCCACAATTTTCAGCCTGCCGGTGTCATCGACGGCACTTGCCTTTTTCCGGGCGGCTGCCGCACGCGCACGCTTTCCGGCGCGGAAAACAACGGCTTCATCCCGAACCGCATCCACGGGCGTGGAATAGTCGTATTCCTTTACAATATATGTTCTGTCGCTGTTGACCTTTTCCCGGTAGGTGAAGGCGTGTTGCTCTCCGTTTTTGCCCCGCGCCTCCCGCCGCACTTCGGTGACATCCGCAATATCGTCCGGGGATTCCAGCACCATGGCACTGTCCATGTAAACCGGGTCGATCACATCGCTCATGGATGCCGGAGCGGTTGCCGCCACTGTCTTTCCGTTTTCCTGGCGAACGCTTTCCACCCTGCGCAAAAAGCTGCTGCCCCCGCTGTCCTGCCCCACAATATACTGACCTGCCGCCAGGGGTTCATCTGGATCCTCTTCAAACACATATTCGCCTTCCGCCTCTCCCGGCACAGGCGGGGTCAGCTGCTCTTCAATGGTATCCACGAGCGTCACATCACGGCGGCGTTTTATCACATGGGGTGCGGTTCTAACGGTTCGGTAAATCCTGTCCGGATCTGTGTTTCCCGCCTCGTCAAGGGCCACCACCAGAAAGAAATACTGGGTGCCGGCTGTCAGGCCCTCCACTGTTTCAGTGTCAGTGCCAATAGTTTCAGAAACAAGCGTGGCATTTTGCGGATCAAAATGATCGGCGGTATCGTAGTAAACCCGGTAGGCCATCCTCCCCATCGGGGTTGTGTCGTCCGTTGCCGGATTCCAGCGCAGCAGCACCGAATCGTTATTGGTTGCGTTGATGGTGACAATGCCGGCAAATTCCGGCGGCGTCTCATCCACGCATCCGGGTTCATCAATATTGCCGTTGCAATTATTGTCCATGCCGTCCCCGCAGATTTCATCCGTATCTGGATGGACATCCGTATTGCCGTCGTCACAATCCCCGGAAATCGCTGTCAGCGCGGAGGCGGGGTAATATCCGGCAGGTTGGGACGCGGCCCGCTGCGTGGTGCCGTCGGAATAGCCGTCGGCGTCCGTATCCTGAGTATCAGGTTCGGGGACAGGTCGCGTCCTCGCCGTCGCAGTCCTGATCCATGCCGTCCCCGCAGATTTCTTCCGCGCCCGGATGGAAAGAGGCGTCGCCGTCGTTGCAGTCGCCCTGTTTTTCCGTGTAGCCGTCGCCGTCATTGTCCACCTCACCAAAGGCGCTGACATCAATGTGGCCATGAAACCTCCGGCCAAACCCGGTTGCGGTGTTTTTCACATGGATGGTGAAGGGAATCCGGCTGTTTTCCGGCGTGTCAGATGAAAGGGTGCAGGTGATGCGGCCATGATGGTCCACCGTCATGGCGTCCGGCCCGGCAGCGATTTCATAAGTCATTGTTCCGGCGCCGCCCATGGCCTCCACCAGCAGATTCACGTCAAGCGCATCTCCGGGCAGCAGGGAAAACCGGTTTTGGGGCGCATCTGTTGTAATTGCCGTGATGCCGCCGTGGGCGTGAGGAAAGACGGTCATCATGGCGGGGGAAAGTTCGCCGTCTTTCAGGTCTTCCACGATCCTTGCGAGCCAGGTTTCCGCTCCCATGCCGGAAACCAGAGACCGGAGGGCATCCATATCCACAAGGGCGGGGGCTTCGGCGGCCCAGTCGCCCGCCATGCACATGCCGATGCCTGCCAGATGCCGAATGGCGCTGTCCCGCTGCGTCAGGAGCGCGCCGCCGGAACCGGCGTCGGCAATTCTGGCAATCAGGGATGTCAGCAGCGTGGCGTTTGCTGCCGCCCTGTCATCATCCGCTCCGTAAATGGCGCGCAATACGCCGTCAAAAGCGGTGCCGGAAACGGTTCCGCCGCTCACCTGAACCCGGAAGCCGTCCGCCACCTCTGCTTCCGCCACGTCAATGGCGTAATAGCCGTCCGTGTCTGTCTTACCGGCGGCAAGCGTCGTCCCGGAAAGACTGAGCACCGCCACATCCGCATCGGACAACGGATCATCCACCGCCCGGCCGGCAATCGTGATCATTTCCGCACCGGAGGTGTTCTTGTCGCCGCCGCCATTGCATCCGGCCATCGCAAAGATCAGCAGACCGAACAGAACCAGCCACCGAAACCATTCTCTTTGATACATCGTAACGCCTCCCTGAAAGCGGATAAAAAAGAAAAATTTCACGGCAAAATCAACGGTTTTTTAACAATACATAACATACGCAAGACCGAAATGAAATTATCATTCCAGGACGGGGCCATAATTATTTATATTTTAAATGATTTCAATAATTTGATTTATACCGGAAGGCCGTCATGCCCGGGTGATCCGCTCCGCGATCTTTTCCACCTTTTTCTCAAGACCGATCGGATCTTTCGGGCTGATGCCGGATACCAGCACGCGGGAAAATTCTCCCTCGCTTGTCACATCCACGCATATCTGGCGATGGTGCATGAAAAAAGAAATGAAACAGCCCGCGATCATGAGGATGAACCCGGCATAGACCAGAGGCGCTCCGGGATCACGGGTCACCTGCAAGCCGGTATAATAGCGCTGGGTCAACCCCTCCACCCCCATCGCAAAGACGGCGTTCCTGCGCATTCTGTCAAACCGAGGAAACGCCACGGGCAATTTGATTTCGGTCACGACGCCGTCCGGGGAGCGCTTTTCCAGAACCAGGGTTTCCCCCATATCCCGCGCACCCATAAATAAAAATGAGGGCAGCGCCTTTTTCAACAGGATGGTCCCTCCCCCTTCGGGCAGATCCACAATCTTGCCGGTTTTCAGTTTTTTCCGGTACTCCATTTTGGAATCAAGGCTGATGAGCCGCAGGACAACGCCGTCCTTTTCCAGCATGCGGGCGTCGGGCGGAAGCGGGCCGTAGCTGGACTGGAAAATATTGATGCCGCCGTGGCGCAGGGGCTGATTGACCACAATACTCTTTTTCACCACTTCCCGTCCGCCCCGCAGAAGAACCAGATCGGAACGGAATTCTTTCGGGGCTCCGCTTTCATAAAAAATTACATTGAAATCATCACACCGGACGGCCAGATCCAGTTTCCGGCTGCCCGGAGAATTGCGCAGCTGGATGGTGTCCTCGGTTTCGCCCTCGGCCACGTTCATATAGCCTTCGAACCCGAAAAACGAGCCGATCATGGCGCCGGCCAGCAGCAATACCACGCTCAAATGCACGATATAGACGCCAAGGCGGGTTTTCCGGCCGGATTCGGCGAAAACGGAAAAGCCCTGTTCATGAGCCTCGGTGCGGACATAACGGAATTCCTTTTGGAGCAGATTTTCATATAAGGGACGCAGGCTTGTGGACGACCGCTCAATGCGGACTTCCTTCCGGTTTTTTCTTTTCAGAAACCGCGCCCGGCGAAAGGACGGATGGCGGGCAAAGATGATTTTTCCGGTAAGGGCAAGCCGGTCCATGGAACAGATGATGATGTTCAGGGTCAAAAGCCCCATGAGTATCTGGAACCACCAGGAATGGTACATATCAAATAAATCAAGCGTATGGAAAACGCCGAACCAGATCTCCCCGAACCGGTCGATATACCATGCCGGCGTTTCATTCTGGGGAATCAGCGTGCCGATGATGGAAGTGACGGCAAGGCTGAGCAGCACGATGACCGTCAGGCGGACGGAGGCCAGAAATGCCCATAACTGGCCTGACGGCGTGCCTTTATCAGGTAATTTCATTCAGGATATCCTTTCCGGTAAATAGACTCGCTTCTATAGCAGACCGCCGGCGGAGAATCAATCGGGATGAACGATGTTGAAGACGCTCAATCCGCGTGTACGCAGCAACATCTGTTTTCTGGCGGCAGCGGGAACACCGGTGAAAACCGAATATTTTCTTGACCGCTGGCTTTACCCGGTACTATGAAGGCATACCCTGATTTTCGCCGGCCTCCACAGGTTTCCGCCGGCGCGAAGCCGCAGGCCGGCGGGTGTGACGGCCTGCGTGTATGGAGCAGATCGTAAAAACTTGACAATCCGTATCCGGCTTCCAATATTCAGTTGTTTTTTATGCATTGAACGGGACACGGGCGTCCCGCCGCCATGCAAGGCCATCGGGTGACGACCAAGAAAGAACAGTGAGGTGAAAACGTACGAGCCATGATTGAAGTCAACCGCCTGACCAAGAACTTCGGACTCAAAACAGCGGTGGATGATATTTCCTTTACCGTGCGAAAAGGAGAGATCCTGGGATTTCTGGGCCCCAACGGCGCGGGGAAATCCACCACCATGCGCATGATCACCGGATTTCTGCCCCCCAGTTCCGGCACCGCCGTCATCGGCGGGCAGGATATCCGCAACAACCCCATCGCGGCCCGGGAAAAATTCGGTTATCTGCCGGAAAACGCCCCCGTATATCCGGAAATGAGCGTGAGCGCCTACCTCGGCTTCTGCGCCGATGTGCGGGGCTATACAGGCGCCGAGCGGAAAAAGCGCGTGGATGCCGCCATTGACAAATGTTTTCTGGGAGGCGTGGAACGCCAGCAGATCGCCACCCTGTCCAAGGGCTACCGCCAGCGCGTCTGTTTTGCCCAGAGCATTCTCCATGATCCGGAATACCTGATCATGGACGAACCTACCGACGGCCTTGATCCCAATCAAAAGCACGAGGTCCGCCTCATGATCCGCCGCATGAGCGAGGAGAAAGCCATTATCCTGTCCACCCATATCCTGGATGAGGTGGACGCGGTCTGCTCCCGCGCCATCATCATCGCCGGGGGACGGATTCTTGCCGACGATACCCCCGCAGACCTGAAACGCCGTTCCATGGTGTACGGCGCGGTCAGCCTCACCCTGCCCCCGGTGGCGGCCGAGCCCCTGGTCGAGGCCCTGTCCGCGCTGGACGGCGTGGGCACAGTCCGCGTACTGGACGGCCTGGAGACCGAAACGCGAATCCGTGTCTTTCCGAAAACGCCGGATGACCTGATCGCGGACGCGGTTCTGTCCGAAATTTCCCGGCAGAACCTGGAAATCCGGCGGGTATTCGTGGAACAGGGGCGGCTGGACGAAGTATTCCGGACCATCACCACTTCCTGACCAAATTTTAGCGGGCCAATTCTATCGAATTGATTCTGCCGGATTGATTCTATCGGATCAATTCTACCGGATTGATTCTATCGGCTGATGCCAACTGATCCCGGCGAAATACCGCCGGAGCGGAGCGATTTCATGTTATCCAAGAATTTCATTCCCCATATCCGGGCCATTTTCAAGCGGGAGATCACCGGCTATTTCGGCTCTCCTGTGGCCTTTGTTTTTATCGCGGTCTTTCTGCTGCTCCTGGGTTTTTTCACCTTTTATGTCAGCCGCCTGTTCGAGATGGGCCAGGCGGATCTCCGGGGCTTTTTTGAATGGCACCCCTGGGTCTATCTCTTTCTGGTGCCGGCCGTGGCCATGCGCCTGTGGGCGGAAGAGCGGCGCATGGGCACCCTGGAACTCATTCTCACCCTTCCGGTGACGGTCACGGAAGCCATCCTGGGAAAATTCCTGGCGGCCTGGGCCTTTATCGGCGCGGCCCTTATGCTCACCTTTCCCACCGTTTTGACGGTCATCTATCTGGGTGATCCGGATATGGGCGCCATTTTCTGCGGCTATACCGGCAGCCTGCTCATGGCCGGGGCTTTTCTGAGCGTCGGCAGCATGACATCTTCCCTCACCCGCAGCCAGGTGATCAGCTTCATCATCGCGGTGGTCATCTGCCTGTTTTTCAACCTGGCCGGTTTTCCGCCCATCAATAATATTCTGGCCGGGTGGGCACCCCTCTGGCTGGCGGACGGTATCGCCAATCTCGGATTTCTGCCCCATTTCTCGTCGCTCCAGAGAGGTATTCTGGATCTGCGGGATATCGTCTATTTCCTGTCCATCATGATATTCATGCTGTTTGCCAATACGCTGGTGATTCAAAACCGCCGCAGCTGAAGCTGCTGCGGACCATTTACAGACCGCCGCCGCGATTCGCATGTCCCGTCATCGTCCGGATATCGCGGTGCGTCCGATATTTCAGGAGGACTCATGTCTGAAACAGGTCATGCCGGAAAAACCGCCACCCGCCTGTTCTCCGCCGGGGGACTGCTGGTGGTGCTGGCCATACTGATTTTCATCAATATCATCGTTTCTCTCGTCAATCTGCGCATTGATACCACCGAAGACGGGCTGTATTCCCTTTCCGACGGCAGCCGCCGGATTATAGATGGATTGGAGCAGGATGTGCAGCTGCGCTTTTTTTACACGCCCGATGTGGAAAGCCTGCCCGTGCAGCTCAAAAATTACGCCCGCCGGGCCGCCGATTTTCTGGCAGAATATGAAAACGCGGGCGCCGGCCGCATCACTCTGGAAACCATCTCCCCCAAACCGGACAGCGACGAGGAGGAATGGGCCGCCAAATACGGAATCAAAGGTACGCCGCTGCCCACGGGCGACACGTTCTATCTGGGCGTGGTGGCCCTGTCTGCGGACCAGGAAGAGACCATCCCCATGCTGGATCCCACGCGGGAAAACCAGCTGGAATACGACCTGACCCGGATCATCAGCCGGGTCCAGGCCCCCCGGCAGCTCAAAATCAGCATCATGAGCGGGCTGCCCGTATTCGGCGCACCAGGGCAGCCCATGATGGGCCAGAACCGGCAGGAACCCTGGCTGTTCATCAAGGAGTTGAAAAAAAATTACGAGGTCGTGGACGCTGCGGCCGGGGGCCCGGCCCCGGACACGGACCTGCTCATGGTCATTCATCCCAGACAATTGTCCGATCCCATGTTATACGCCATTGACCAGTATATCCTCAGGGGCGGCAACGCCCTTGTATTCGTGGATCCCCTGGCCGTATCCGATGCCTCCCCGGGGCAGGACAAGGCCTCGGACCTGAAAAAACTCTTTGATGCCTGGGGTATCGAAATGGTGCCCGCCAAGGTGGTCACTGATTTCAATGCCGCCACCCGCCTGAGGGGACAAAATGGCCAGGTGGAAGAAAATCCCATGTGGCTGTCCATGGAAGGTGATGCCTTCAACCGTGACCCCATTATCACGGGCCAGCTGGATTCCATGCTTCTGGCTGTGGCCGGCGCCATCCGGAAAAAGGACGGATGCACCCTTGCCTACGAGCCCCTGCTCAGTTCTTCGTTCAATTCCTCCCTGACCGACGCCTTCATGGCCCGGTTCGGCGGCGGCCCGGCCCTGCGCAAGGATTTCAAGGCCACGGCGGACCGGTATGACCTGGCCGTATCCCTTAACGGTAAATTTCCGGCCGCCTTTTCCGCCGGCGCTCCCAAGGATGCCAAACCCGCAGACGGCGCGGTCCACCTGGCCGAAGCCGAAAAGGCCGCCACCGTGGTGGTGATTTCCGACGTGGATCTGCTCTTTGACGCCCATTATGTGACACGCCAGAATTTCCTGGGATTTCAGATGGCCCGGATGTTCAACGACAACCTGAATTTCGTGCTTAATGCCGCCGAGACCCTGACCGGTTCCGAGGCCCTCATCAGCATCCGGTCCCGGGGCAGCTTCCAGCGGCCCTTCACCGTGGTGCGGGCCATGGAAAAACAGGCCCAGGACCGCTGGATGTCCCGCGAACAGGAGCTCATGCGCAAGGTGGACGAAACCAATGCCAAGCTTCGAAAGCTCCAGAGCAAAAAAGACGATACCCAGAAACTGATTCTGAGCCCGGAACAGGAGACGGAAATCAAACAGTTCAGAGAGGAAAAAATCCGGATCAATAAAGAACTGAAAGAAGTCCGCCGCAATTTGAGGGGCAGCATCGAATTTCTTGGGCATATTTTGAAATTCATCAATATTTTCGGCGTCGTCATCCTGCTGGGTCTCACCGGCCTGGCTCTCGCCATTATCCGGGGCCGGAACGGGGCCGCGTCCTGATCCGTCCCTGATAGCTTCCGGGCTGCTGCACGGCCGTTGATCCCTCTTCCGGAGGACGGGCCGGACGGCCCGGACCGGTCATATGCGAACCGGAAGAAACCGGAAAAACAGAAAACACCGGGGGAAAAAATGAAAAGCAAATCCTTTCTCATACTGACGCTCATCTGCGCCGTTCTGGGCAGCCTGGCCTGGATTCTGCTGCAAGACAAAAAGCCCGCCGCCATATCCGCCCCGGACGCACAGATCCTGGCGGATACGGATGTCAACGCCGCCGCCTCCCTGAGCCTGCGTGCAGCGGAAGACACTCTGACCCTGGAAAAGACCGGCGATATTTGGACCGTGACCGAACGCTACGGCTATCCGGCGGATTTCGGCAAGATCGTGGACCTGATCAAGAAGCTCAAGGAAATGAAAAGCGGCCGCCAATTTGCGGTGACGGACGCCATCCGCGACCGTCTGGGCCTGCATGATCCCGAGGGAGACACGGGCGAAACGGATACCCGGGCCGTCCGGGTGGTTCTGAAGGACGCATCCGGCAAGGTGCTGGCCGATCTGTTCATCGGAAAGGCCCGCGAAGCGGATGCCGGGTACGGGGGCCATTATCTCCTGCCGGCGGGAAGCGATACGGTCCTTCTGGTGGACAGGGAATTTTCGGTGAAGGACCAGAAACCTGGGGACTGGCTGGACAAGGAATTGCTGGACATCGCCCCGGACAGCGTGAAACAGGTGATTGTCAGGGCTGCGGACGATACCGTTCTGTTCACCATTGCGCGAGAGAAAAAGGGCGCGGCCCCGTCCCTGACGCCGATGCCCGAGGGCCGAAAGGGGAACCAGGGCAAACTGACCGCGCTCATGGGAGCGCTGTCTTCCTTCCGTATTGAGGACGTGGCCGATCCGGCCCTGCCCGAAGACGAAACCGGACTGGGCGCGGCCGCTTCCCTGGAATTCCATCAATTCGACGGTACGGTCACCCGCATCCGCGCCAGCACGGTAAAAGAAGGGGAAAACACCCGCGTTTACTGCCGCGTCTCGGTAAGCTTTGAAGCGCCGGAGGCCGCCCCGGAGGCTGGAGAGAATGCGGATGCCGGAGAGAATACAGATGCCGCCGCTCCGGATGACGAAGCGGGCAAAACCGAAAAAGCGAAAGAGGATGCCCCGGACCCGGCCGCCCTGGCCGCTGCGGCGGAAAAGACCAACGCCCGGATCGGCAAATGGACGTTCATCGTTCCCCAGTGGAAGGCCGAGCGGTTAAGCGCTGAACTGGAGACGTATCTGGAAGAGATAAAAGAGGAAAAACCGGAAGAAAAGACCGCTTCCGGGGCGGGGGATCAATCCTGATTCCCCTGCTGGAAGGAGATGGTGTATACAGCTGCGAAGAGAACCGGCATATTCGGTGATGAGACAAAATCCGGCCGGGATCATCATTTCGGCCGCTGTTGTCCGGGAATAATTTCCCGGACAACAGCGGCCGTCCCTTTGGGGCTATAGTTCCGGAAGTTTTCTCAGCCCGACGAGTTCCAGAATTTCGTTGAATTCGTCCAGCGATGACCAGAGAATTCCCCGCTCCCGCGCATACGCCTCCGCATCCTCCGCCAGTCCGCTGTACGCAAAGAGCCAGAGACGCAGCGAGAGAATGTCCATGTTTTCGGCAATGGTTTCGCCCTGGGCCTCCATCGCTTTCAGCACCTGAATATCCACCTTCCTGTCCGTCCACCATTTGCTCTGGCACACCCAGTAGTCCCCGCCCGCCGCGCCGAACACGTCGATCTCCCCGGCCTTTCCCGATTCCAGGCGCATCCGCTGGCGGACATAGGTGAATTGCCATGGCATTTCAATATCTTTTGGCCCGTGAAACAGGCCGCCCGGAAGCGTTTTCCGCTGTCCGTTCCAGAGAATCTGGGCCATGAAGGTCTCCGCCAGATATCCCTTATATTCGTTCACCCGCCGCCGGTACCGCCCGTATTTCAGCCGCAGTTTATCCCTCACCTCCCGGCGCGTCCGGCCCTCCACTTCGATCCGCCCCCATACTTTCAGGAATTCCAGCAGGATCGGATCGTCCGTCTTCCGGAACCAGCCGCCCAGTTCCAGATATTCAAGCAGATCGCCCCTGGAGAGCTTGATCAGGACATCCCGGATCGTGTCGGGAGGCACATCCTTTCCCTCCCGCGCCAGCAGTTCCCGCCGGATACGTTCCACGTTCAGTCGCCCCCGATTCTCCGTTTCGGTGTTTTCGTCCAGCGCGGAAAGATACAGTATCCATTTGGTGATGCCCTGATCATTGATCCGTTCATTGATCCGTTCAATCCAGCGGGTCACCTGATCATTCAGTTCGCCCCATATGAAACCGGAGGAGAGATCGACGGCCAGAATTTCGTTCAGTTTATTTTCATCCGTCAGGGCTTTTCCCTGTCTGGCTGACTGCCGGACGACCGCCGTGATATAGAACGGATTTCCGCCGCACCGCACCGCCAGAACCGGAGCCATCTCTTCCGGCAGTTCCGCCCGGTAATATTGTGCGGATCGGAGGGCCAGTTCCGCGCCCCAGTAGCCGGTCATGGGTTCAATATCCATGCCGGCGAACCGCCCGAACAGAGACCCCCGGCCGATGATCTCCCGTGCAAGAATGCTCATGGCCGATCCGGTGACGAAATGGGGGCAGGTGGGGGATTCCACGGCTTCCTGCATATATCCGACGATACTGAATTCATGCCGGGGCAGACGGGTATTCTGAAATTCGTCCAGAAAAATCGCGGCAGTGGTGTCGTCGTAGTCGGTGGCCCGCTGGGGGTGCGTCACCGCAGACCGTTCGGGATGGGTCACGCCTTTTTCCCGGAGAAAGCGGAAAAGGTTGAGAGATCCGGAAAATCCTTCGGGAATTTCCATTCGGGATTTCACGAAATTTCCAAGATCATTCCCCGGAACGAAGTCGTCCGAAAGAATCCGGGGATCGCGGAGCCGGAAGGCCGCGTTCCAGGGGATGAAATTTTCCACATATCCGGCTGCGAACACCCATCTGTCCTCCGGTTCGTCCGGAAAGCTGTAATAGACCGGCACGACGGCGGCCGGATCGGTGTGATCCTGTTCCCAGAACAGGCGGTTGACCGTCCGCTTGAAAATTTCCGTCTTGCCCATGCGCCGCTGCCCCAGGAGGACGGTGGACATGGTTCTGCGGTGAATCGCTTCCAGGGCCGCGTGATGAAAATACTCAATGAATTCCCGGCGGTCGGTGTATACAGGCTCCGGCACGCGGGGGCGGATGGCCCAGCGGGGTTTCGATATTTTTTTCACGGGCATTTTCCTTTGTTCCGGCGGAGAAGATTTGAGATGGGCGGCGTTCTAAGGGCCGGGCACTGCATGGGGAATACATGGCCGTAGAATCCGCGCCCTTATTTTGTGTGCAGACGGGAAACAGGGATGCCCGCCTCCCCGCAATGCACCATCTCCCATCCGTTATACACGACCACCAGTTTTTTTACCGTCACCCGGTTTTCCATCTTTTTGATCTTCTCGTCCGCTGCATACCGTT
>PDWI01010134.1_pt1 | contig 14374 bp, 9 predicted proteins | sample 1430891 | NCBI WGS metagenome assembly PDWI01 (sample SAMN01162508, study PRJNA174530) | Oral metagenome, whole genome shotgun sequencing project. | biome: Marine environment; feature: Marine mammal; material: Swab sample of the gingival sulcus; isolation source: swab sample of gingival sulcus...
ACGTGCCAATGACACTATCAAGCTGATACACCGTTTGGACATGGACACTTCTGGCATTATGATTTTTGCCAAATCGAGTGAGGCTCAGAGTCATGTTAGCAAGCAGTTTATCGAGCGACTACCTCAAAAAGAATACCAAGCAGTGGTAATGGGGACAATGGGCGAGGTCGGTAAAAAAGGCACGGTGGATGTGCCTGTGCGTTATGAGCCAACCACTAAGCCTAGGCACATTGTGGATATGGATTGGAAAAAACACGCCCTTACCAAATACCAAGTGCTGGCTCACGAATCCATAGAGGGCAATCCTGTCACTCGACTCAAGCTGTTGCCTGTCACAGGGCGTAGCCATCAGCTAAGAGTACACATGGTGCATATTGGTCATGTGATGATTGGCGACCCCATCTATGCCGAGGAACTAGCATTAGAGCTTGCTCCACGGCTGAATTTACACGCCCACAAACTCCGCCTAAAACACCCAATTGATGGCGTGTGGATGGAGTGGGAAAGTGATGTGCCTTTTTAATGGAAAAAACCATGACCAACACCCCCCTCGCCCAAAGAATGCGACCAAAAAGCCTAAGCGAAGTCATCGGGCAAACGCACCTACTATCCAATGAGGCTACTGTCAATGCTTCCATCGCTTCAATCGCTCCCATCTCTCGCATGGTGAATCAAGGTCATCTGCCATCACTGATTTTGCATGGTGAGGCAGGTATTGGCAAAACCACCATTGCCACCTTACTTGCCGATGCGGTTGGGCGACCATTTTACCCACTATCTGCCATCAGCTCAGGAGTAAAACAGCTTAGAGAAGTATTAGATATTGCCAAAAAAGCCAATCAACTAAACCAAAAATCAGACCAACAATCAAGTCAAAGACAAAATCAAACTAACCAAGGTGGCTTCGATTTTGGAGACTTGGATTTTGCTGAAACAGAAGAACAAACGACTCACCCCCAAAACGCCCAGCCTGTTGTCTTTATTGATGAAATCCACCGCTTTAACAAAGCCCAACAAGACGCCCTACTCGGAGCCGTCGAATCAGGTGACATCACCCTAATCGGAGCAACCACCGAAAATCCCTCATTTAGCGTTAATAATGCTCTACTATCTCGTTGCCAAATCTATCGACTAGAGCCATTAACCGAATCACAAATTCAACAACTCCTACAACGAGCCATCACCCAAGATGAGCAACTAAAAGCCCTTAACATCGACTTACAAGCCGAACAAACCATCGCCAAACTTGCCAACGGTGACGCACGCAAATCGCTCAACATCTTAGAAGTCGCCATCCAAACCGCCAATGAAAGCAACGGCAAACTAATAATCGACGACGATCTCATTGCCCAAGTCGCCCAAACCGCCCTTACTCGCTATGACAAAGACGGCGAACAGCACTACGACATCGTATCAGCAATGATAAAATCCATCCGAGGTTCGGATCCAGACGGAGCGATTTATTGGATGGCTCGAATGTTAGTTGGCGGAGAAGACCCCACTTTTATCGCTCGTCGCTTGGTCATATCTGCCAGTGAAGACATCGGACTTGCCAACCCAAACGCCCTACTTATCGCCGATACCGCCTTACGTAGTGTCCAAGCCATCGGTATGCCAGAGGCTCGTATTATCCTAGCTCAAGCCGTCATCTACCTTGCCACCTCCGCAAAATCCAACAGTGCCTACACTGCCATCAACCAAGCGATGGCAATCGCCAAAGACGACCAATCGCCAGTGCCGTTTCACCTCCGCAATGGCGTCACCGACCTAATGAAAGAACAAGGCTATGGCAAAGGCTACATTTATCCACACGACCATCCAAACCATTACCACCCTCAACAATACCTACCCGATAACCTACAAGGCACCACCTTTTATCAGCACGCAGACAACCAACGAGAACAACACAACAAACAATTTATGGAGTGGTTAAAGGGTGAAAGTTGATAGCAATCTGAATTTGCTATAAAAATGACAAATCAACCAAGTTAAAAAAACATGGTAAACTAGGATGGTCATTTAGAAAGTCATAACTTCCAACTTCACGATAAAGCAACTAAACTGGTAAACACATGAGCTCATTTAAAGACACAAAAGATGCCATTATGTATGCTAATGAGCATCTAGTCACTGGCGACTTTTTTAATAACATCATCCTTACTGCCAAGCCGATTACTGATTATTCGATTACTGACTATCCGCTAAATGATGCTTTTTTTAGTGATAATCTTGATGATAACCTTGGTAATAATCTTGGTGGTCATATTGGCAGTCATATTGATAAGCAAGTTGATATTGTCGAGTACTTGTATCATTGGTCACTTACGCCTCTTTCCTATAATAGTAACTTAGGGAATAACACTGGAACAGGCTTAGATACAGTGACAGACACAGGGCAAAGCAGTCGCCTGTTTTATCTGTTTGGTGATTTTGGTTCGGGTAAATCTGGCATCTGTAAACAACTGGTTAGCAAACTTCATGAGCATTACGAAGCCAGTCGTTATGGTGATACTATGGCAAAACCAGTTTTACCGTTGTATTTTAATTTGCGGTTGCTAACTGGTATTTATGATGAGCTTGAGTTTGCCAACAAAAGTCTGGCAGAGTTGATAGAAGTGATGTTTTGCGTTGCAGGCATTCCCAAGGTAGCCGGCGAAGACATTATTAAACTGGTACGACAATATCCCTGCGTGGTGGTGTTTGATGGCTTTGATGAGGCAGTGCAAAAGCTGGGAAAAAATCAGCAAAATGGCTTTTTAAATAAGCTATTATCGCTACTGCCCAGTGTGCAATATACCAAAGATTTAATGCGTATCATCGGGCAACCAGTTGAGGAATCGACCATTCCTGATAGTCCAAGTCGTATTGTTATCAGTTGCCGTAGCCAGTTGTTTGAAAGCAAACAAGAACAGACCACCTTTACCGAAGCATTTTACAATACTGAGCTAAGCATTAATGGCATTCATAATTATCAAGCGTATCAAATCGATAAGCTAGCGACCGCCACGGTGAAAAAAAACCTGCAACGTTATATTTATACGATGAATAAAACATTGCCAATTTATCAGCAACTTGATTTAACTCATGAAGATAGCAACACCTTTGTGGAATATCTGCTTGATTTATCTATCAATCCTTTGTTGTTATCATTATCGAAGTCACTATTGCCAAACGTCAAGCCGTCTCTTGATAAAACGGGCTTTATCAATTCTGCGGAAATGTTTACTGATTTGATGAGTAAACTGATGCAACGAGACAGTGGCAAAGGCATTATTAACATCAAAGAAAAGCAAAAAATACTCGGAGCAATTGCCTTGACCATGTGGCAACAGCACTCCCAAAGTTCTCAAACAAGCTCTCAGCAACTTACGCATTACATCAGTTTGGAAAACTTACGTCAGTTCTTTTTTGACCATTACAAATATTATCGGCAACTTCAATTAGGCATTGATACGGGGCGAGTGGATTATCATCCGTTGATATTTGATTATTTTTTGGCGGTGGGGATATTTGACACGGTCATGCACTCAGCAAATCAATCAGCCAACCAAACATTAAACCAAGCAACAAATAAAACAACAGAGCAGATGAGTGCTAGTAACTTGCTAGATAGCTTATTATCAAATGCAAAGAATGATTTGACAGTTAATAAATCTGCCCTAGCTTTTGATAAATTGGGCTCTGATAAACTAGCCTCTGATAAATTAGGCATCATAAACAGCCTAACGATCGATAGTCTGATTTTTATCTCGCAAATGCTGATGTCACTTATCATCCGTCACGATATGCAAAGCTACAATCATTTTTATCGGCAGTGGTTGACATTATGCGAGCAAGTGGCAGGTCTAGATAGTGAAGATTCAGATGATGAAGATTTGGCTAGTGAAAGTTTAGCCAGTGGTGGAAAATCGTGATGGGTGAAGAAGTACCCGAGGACTCAGTGCTCTATCAATGATACCGTGTGGATAGCAAAAACACCTGCCAAGTGACAGGTGTTTTTTGTTGTATAAAGTCAGGTTTCAATACTAAAGTTCAATACTAAAATTCAATACTAAAAATGATAACCCACTTTCATACCCAGTGCATAACCTTTACTATCATCAACCTTCAATACTGGATCATTAGGATCGTTTGAAGGCACTTCACCACCTTTAATCATTAGATACTGAGCACCACCACCAACGCTCAGCTTATCATTAACATCATATTGAGCACCAAGAGCAATGCCCGTCACTGAATCATAAGGACCCAATAAGCTTAAAGGAATACCTGTTCCAGAATCATAGCTTGCACGAATCTCAGCCCCAAATTTAGGGGTGAATTTTTTACCAACTGCCACTTCAACTGAATATTGATCATCAGCATACTCGGCAAGGGGCTCATTGTCTTGCAAGATATTACTCAAAGGAGGAGATACTTCAAATTTTGACCAGTTCACCCAACGAGCATTCACCATACCCAGTAACTGATGTTTTTCGCTTAATCCTGTTTCAAAATCCACACTTACAGATTGAGGGAATTCTACTTCAGTAACACCTGGATAGTTTTTAGGATTTTTGGTTGGGTCTATTGGGTCTGCTCCAAGAGTGAAACTTTCTTTACCTTTAACCGTATATTTTGCAGGAGCACGGTAGGTAACTGCTGTACGCAATGCAATTTCAGGTTTTTCAAAGGCAATACCAACCATAGGCACTACGGTTGAATCGTCCTCAAAGTCTAGGTCGTACAGATTTTCTGTCATTGCAAGCGTTGGGACATTTATTGCCAATGCCTGATTCAGTCCATCCAGCTGAGCTTTTTGCGTAGGATTCAAAACACCTGCTTTTGCACCTTGGATAAGCTGATTGTATCCTGCTAAATCTGTTCCCGCTTGACCTAAAACTGCCTTTATGGCTTTTTCTTTGCCTAATGGTGCCGCCGCCTTTATCTTACCTGAAACTTTTTGATATTCGACACCACCATAGAACGTAACATTACTACCATTTGGTTTACCACCAATTACCAAGCCAAGCGCATCGGTATCAACGTGAGCTTGAGTTACTCCGTATTGATTATTAAACATACTACCCTCTGGATAGCTAGTATCAACGCCCCAAGGCTTATTATAAAAGAGTGCCAAAGCGGTATTTTCGGTTGGTGCAACTTTTACCGCAGCACCCGCCATGCCATAATCTTCTAGCATACCATCTGCCTTTTGACCCAAGGCATCAGTCCCTTTGATATCTGGATTAACATAAGCATAATAAACCTCTGCATAGTTACCGTCTTCAAATAATGGGGCGATGGGCTGTTGTGAACGCTCTAAACCAGCTGAATGAGCGGTAGAAACTGCACCGATAGTAGCGATGGCAATAGCCAACTGAGAGAATTTTAAATGTTGTTGAATCTTCATGGAGCAACTCCTTTTTTCACTAAAACGAATATCAAGAAACTAGTATTAAACATACTGCTAATAATAAACCAATACTAAAAAATAATTCAACCCCTCAACCTCCATTTGTATCTAGCTAAAGCAGCTCTAAAACAATAAAGCAGTTCTAAAATAATAATGGATGATGAAGGGATTTTGGTCTTTGCTTCTAATTCTAATTTCCAGATTTACTAACTTGACGATTAAAAATCGTACATTACAATATAGCATACAGATATATTTTTGCAAATAATTAACCTATCAGTCATCATTAATCATAAAATTAATGAAATAATATTGACTTTTCTTGTAATTTTTCTTTTTTCATGCCAAAATTTCACCAACGCCTTTAAAAGTAACAACTGTAAAAATACTAATTGTAAAAATACTAACGGTAAACAGTACTTCTATTTGCAAAGCAGAATATTAACTCCAAACCAAAAACCATTAACGGTAACCGATCATGCAGACAACAGCAGATTTATCTAACGACGTACACAGCCAACCGATTGAAAAACGGCATAAAATTTATATCTGCTACCATCACGGGCAAGATGATAGTTATAAAGATAAATTTATCGAAAATATTGCACTGGTAGAAAAAACATTTGCCACCAGAGATGACCACTTTGGTAACATTGCCCCTGATACAACCATAAAACGCACCAAGGCATTAATCCGAGAGCGTTTTTTGCGAGACAGTACGGTCACTGTGGTATTGGTTGGCAAAGAGTCGTGGAAACGCAGACACACCGACTGGGAAATCAGTGCCAGTATCACGGATACGCAATTGCAAGGACGGTCTGGGTTGGTAGGAATTTTGCTACCGAACCATCCAGAGTTTGGCAATGATAAAATTGACCCTTTTACCATTCCGCCACGCTTACACGATAACATCGAATGTGGCTATGCCAAGCTATACCAGTGGGTAGATGATCCACTGATGTTACAGCAATGGATTCACGAAGCTTTTATACGCCGACAAAAACTCCATCCTAGCAATAGTCGCCCAGAGTACAAACTCAACCGTATTGGTGGCAATAATTGGAAATCGTAACGGCTAATTTTTTATTAAACGACTTGCCAATTATCTAGTTTTAGGGGAGAATAGATCGTTTCATTTATTAATCAGCTTAATCAATAAAGATTAGATAAAGAGTAAATTCATGACAGCTACCACAAATCCAAACACAAACATAGAGACAACTGATAGCAAGGAACGCCCTATTGCTCTAGAGCTAACTAATATTCATAAAAATTATGGCTCGTTACAAGTGTTGAAAGGGGTCTCTTTAACCGCTTATGATGGCGATGTGATCTCCATATTGGGCTCATCAGGTTCGGGTAAATCTACCTTGTTACGTTGTATTAATCTGCTTGAAAACCCATCGGATGGACAAATTATTTTAGATGGTGAAGAACTACAGCTTACCAATGATAAGAAAAAAGGTGGGCTAAAAGCAAAAAACCGCAAACAGTTAGATAAATTCAGATCGAAAGTAGGCTTTGTGTTTCAAGGGTTTAACCTATGGCCACATAAGACCATTTTGCAAAATATCATTGAAGGTCCAACCCAAGTTCTGAAAATGGATAAGGCAAAAGCAATTCAAGAAGCTGAGGCTTTATTGAAAAAAGTTGGTCTGCTCGATAAAAAAGATGCTTATCCTGATAATTTGTCAGGTGGACAAAAACAGCGTATTGCGATTGCCCGTGCTTTGGCGATGAATCCGCAAGTGTTGCTGTTTGATGAGCCAACTTCAGCACTTGACCCAGAACTGGTCAATGAAGTGCTTGCGGTGATGCAAGACCTAGCAGAAGAAGGACGTACCATGCTGATTGTCACTCATGAAATGCGATTTGCCCGTGAGGTTTCAAGCCAAGTGGTATTTTTACATCAAGGACGTATTGAAGAAATAGGCACACCTGAGCAGGTATTTGATAATCCTAAATCTGAACGAGTCAAAGCCTTTATGTCTTCACATCACTAGAAAGTATCAGTAAATAAAAGAAAATAGTTTGATACCCCATAACATTTTTACAATGTAAAAGTGTTTGTTTTTCTGTGGTGACTGGGGTATCATGCCGACACAATTTATTTTACATATGTTGTTTTTATTAGTTTTTAACATAAGGAATCGCTAAATGAAGCCATCTCAACTTTCAATCCACCTTTTAGGTTCTACAATGGCACTAGCCATGTCAATCGGTCTGACCGCTTGTGGTGCAGACAAAGCCGAGAAGCCTGCTGCCGATGATGCCAAAAAAGCAGAGGCTAGCAAAGCCTCTGGCGACACTATCCGTATCGCCACCGAAGGTGCGTATCCTCCGATGAACTTCACCAATCCAGATGGTACTTTGGGTGGCTTTGATGTAGAGATTGCCAATGCTTTATGTGAGCAAATGAAAGCCAAGTGTGAGATTGTTGCTCAAGATTGGGATGGTATCATTCCTGGTTTGAAAGCTAAAAAATACGATGCCATCGTTGCTGGTATGTCTATCACTGATGAGCGTAAAGAAGTTGTAGACTTTACCGACCCATACTTTAGCAGTGGGCTTATTGTGATTGCTAAAGCGGGCGAAAAAACCAGCTTAAAAAATGCAAAAACCGTTGGTGCTCAACGTTCAACCGTAGCAGCACAGTACCTAGAAGACAAGCACAAAGGCGTTTCAGCCAAGCTATATGATACTCAAGAGAATGCCAATATCGACTTGGTAAATGGTCGTCTAAATGCTGTATTGGTTGACCAAGTTGTCGGTACGGATTGGTTAAGCCAAGATAGTGCTAAAGGCTATGAGCAAAAAGGCGAAGTCATTTCAACAGGTACAGATGACTTTGGTATCGCTGTTCGTAAAGGTGATACAGAATTAGCGACCAAGTTTAATGCTGCCTTAAAAGAAATCAAAGGCAATGGTACTTATGAGAAAGTTTCACAAAAATATTTTGGTAATAAAACAAAATAACAGTGATGTGAAAATAACAATGATGTGATTGTTCACTTAAATTGCTAAGTTAGCAACAAGTAAGTCATAAAAAAATAATAAAAAACCCTTATCAGCTGTATGAGGGTTTTTTTATGGAAAGTGCTATAATACAAAGCACTATAATACGTTGATACCTAACTTACCAATACCAATTAGGACACACTATGTACGGTCTTTTAATGATTGATGTCGCAGGCACAAGCCTTGATGACAGTGATATAGAACTACTGCAACAACCACAGGTCGGTGGCTTAATTTTATTTGCTCGTAATGTGCAGTCGCCAGAGCAGGTGCGTGCTTTGTGCGATGAGATTCGCAAGGTAAATAATGAAATCATCATCGCCGTTGACCAAGAAGGCGGACGAGTTGCCCGCCTGCGTTCAGGATTTAGCCCATTACCTGCTATGGGTAAATTGGGAGAATTATTTGAAAGCAAGCCAACCGAAGCATTAAAACTTGCCTATCAATGCGGCTACCTCATGGCAAGTGAGGTGTTAGCAGTGGGCATTGACCTTAGTTTTGCTCCTGTGTTGGATGTGAATGGGGTTAGCCAAGTGATCGGCGACCGTGGTTTTCACCAAAGTCCAGAAGGGGTGGTGGCATTATCGACTCAGTTTATGCGTGGCATGAAGTCGGCAGGCATGGCAACCACAGGTAAGCACTTCCCTGGACATGGCTCAGTGGCTCCAGATTCGCACATCGCTCAGGCCATCGATGAGCGTGAATTTGCAGAAATAGAAAACCATGATATGCAAACCTTTATGCAAACACAGCCATGGCTTGATGCACTCATGCCTGCTCATGTAATTTTTTCTAAGGTCGATAACAAGCCTGCTGGCTTTTCTAGTAAATGGATTGGTGAGATTATCCGTAATCAGCTAGGATTTGACGGCGTGTTGTTTTCTGATGATTTGTCAATGCAAGCGGCCCATGTGGCAGGTGGTGCCGGTGAGCGAGTGCTAGCATCCATCGGAGCAGGCTGTGATATGGCATTGGTTTGTAATGACCGAGAGTCTGCCCTAGAAGCTCTTAAAACGGCTCAAACGCTCGACTATCCAAACCAACAACGCATGGCAAAAATGGTCGGCAAAGTACCAAACTGGCAAGGCTCACTGGAGAGTACCTGCCAGCAATTTCCAGAATGGCAAGCTTGCAGGCAGGCTGTTGCGGAATTTTTGTAGAGATGCTTTTGTAGAGATATTCTAAAGTCGATTTACTACGCTTAGTAAACTATTGAACTATCGCCCCATAACCAAGCCCATATAACACGCCGTCTAATCCTGTACAGTTAATCGCCAAATCGGCCTTTGCCTGTACGATGGGCTTGGCTCGATAGGCAAAGCCTAGATTTGCTTTTTCCATCATCGGCAAATCATTTGCCCCATCGCCAATACAGATGACTTCTGACATCTCAACACCCTGCTGTTTGGCTATTTGCTCGACGATTTCTGCTTTTTTTGCCCCATCGACAATCGGTAGCACCACGTCGCCCATTACCTTACCCTCATCTATCAGCAGTTTATTGGCATGATATTCATCAATCACTAACTTATCTGCTATTATCTTGGCAAAATAGGTAAAGCCACCTGAGACCAATACTGTGTGATAGCCCAGTGCATTCAGCAGTTTTAAAGTGGTCACTGCTCCTGCCGAAAGGGTTAGCGTCTCGCTAATGTCTGCCAATTCATCGGCATAAGTGCCATGCAATAGTTGTAAGCGTTTGGCAAACGACTCACTAAAGTCAATTTCGCCACGCATCGCAGATTCGGTGATTTCATTGACTTTTTCACCAATGCCAGTGGCTTTGGCAAGCTCAACAATCACTTCTTGTTCAATCAAGGTGGAGTCCATATCAAAACAAGCAACTTTATGCCCCTGTAGCAAGTTAGCAATCGGCAAAATATGACAGTCAAAATCTGCCTTTGTCAGCCCTAATTGCTCTCGCAGATGTTTGGTGATTTGCTCATCAAGTACATGAGCAATGGCGGTACGTTTGTCTTCTGAAACCGCTTGTAGATAACTGTCAGCCGTTGGTATTAGTACATATCGTAAGACGGAGACATCGCTGATTCTATCTTTTGCTAGTTCTGCCTGTAATTCCTCTGTTAATGTTTCTGGCTCTGTTGATGAGAGTAGTTGAGCAAGCCCATCAGCCGGCTCATTAACCGCCACTGCCGTCCATCCTGCTGGGGTATTGGCTTGGCTATCTAACCAATCTTGCATAGCAGTGCAACAGTTCTTTGATGTTAGTGTTGATGCTTGGGAAGGTTGGTTTTTTATCACCACAATCAAAGCAAACATTGCTCGTTTGTTTAATTCGTTATCATTGAGTTGACTATCTCCCAGTTTATCAGTACCCAGCTCATTAGTAGCCAATGCGGTTGTTAATGCTGTTTGCCACGCTTGCATGGTGCTTTTTTGTAAACTGCTTTGTAGATCGCTTTGTACGCTATTTTGTAAGTTGTTTTGCCCAGTTGTGTTTGTTTGTTCTGTGTTCATTTGGATTTCCTTTTTTGCTTGGGTTTGCAAGACTCTTCATGCAAAAACACTGAAAAATTTCGCATTATTTTTACTTTCAGACATTTGACAGTAGAAAAATATTTGCATTCGTGATACTGTTAGCTTCTATGTGCTTAGCATATCATAAAAGAACGGCTAAAGACCATTTATTTGATAAGCTAATGAATAAAAAGTGGGTGGATAATAAAACGATATTGACATACATTTTGTCACTATTTCTAATAACCAGTTTCCAATAACCAGTTCCTAATAACCAGTTTCCAATAAATTGAAAAAGATATAAGTTTAAAAATTATGATTTACTCTGCTCCTAGACAAGGGTTGTTTCTATTAATTATTTCTGTTAGTTTTTGTTTGAATACTGCCTTGGTGATGGTCAGTACTGAAAATCAAGTTGAAAAAAACCGCATACAAAAAGGTGAGCGTTTAGTCGCCCAATTGATTGATGAATCGGCGTTGGCGTTGGCTTATGAAGACCGAGTGAGCCTAAGCGTGATTGCCAGACGATACACACAAGAATATGATGTCAATCGCATTGTCATCAGAGATGTTAATGAAGAGCCACTGGTACAAGTTGGTGAAGCACCTTTAAAAGCAGGCGTGGTGATTGATGAGTTGGCGACTCGCAATCATAAAGTGATTGGCAGAGTAGAAATGGTGCTGATGCCCACCACCATGAGTGAAATAGCAAAAATGATATGGCTGATCATTGTTGGCTCATTTTTCTTTCATCTGATGCTATGGCTTGCCTATGAGAAAATTGCCCGCCCGACCAAAGAACAGCTAAGGTCACTTAGCCGTGAAATTCAGACCTACTATTTTCCAGACCATCACTACCTTGACCCGATTGAAGAGCAACTGCGTATCGCTAAACAGGAAGAAGAACTGGAGCTAGAACTAGTACGCCTACGAGAGCTGGAACACCAGTTGGAAGAAGAACACAAAAAAGTTACCCAACGTGAACAGGCTCTTGCCCAGAGTCAGCTACACATCAAACAATTAGAAGAAAATCAAGAAAGATTGCTCAGCAACAAAAGTAATTATGAAAGTGGTCATGAAAGCAGCAATAATGGCAGTAATCAACAAAATAGCAATGAAAATAATGAGCAAATTGGCAACAAGGCAACCGCTAAGAATCAGACCGTGCCAGCCCAACCAGATTATCTTTCTGAAAAAATCGACCCAACAATTACACCAAAGACAACACCAAAAACCACATCAAAAACCAAAACCAACACTGAGCAAGCCAGTGTCCAAGATATTGTATTTCATAATGATGAAGCCACAAATAATAAGGCTAACAATGGTGAATCTAACATCAACAATACGAAGATAACTAGTGTCACTAAGCCGATAGCCTCTTCTATCCTCAAAGCGACCGATGGTGCAAAACATAAAATTTCTGAGTTGTTTGCGAAAATTCCTGTTGCCAATCATAAACAAACAGACAGTACGGTTGTTAATGATGGACAGGTGAATACGAAAGAACAACAAGGACAATCTTCCAAACAATCTGATAAACTTCAACAGATGAAACAAAGGTTTTTGGGTAAATATGATAAATATCTAGGTAAACAAGACAAACAACAAGACAAACAAGAGGCAACAGAAGATACAGATTCTCTTACAACACAAGCAACTACAACACAAGCAACCCCAAAACCAGAAATAGAAATAGAAATAGAAACAAAAACAGCAACAGCAGAAACAAAAAAGGCTGTCGAGAATGTCGAAACGACAGAAATAGATTTAGATAATGCGTTGGACAGTCGGTTTAATGCTGCTTTAAATCATAGCTTGGAAGAAAAAGTGACTGGTGATGTTGACCTTGTTAAGGTTATAAATCAAGAAACAGATACAAACAAATCCATATCACAAGATGAATCTATCGCAGCGGATAAATCGGAAAAAACCACGATTGTAGCTGGACTTTCTAAAGACGAACTTGTTGATGATGAATTTGTTGAAGATGAATTTGCTCATGGTAAATTTAAATATGCCATGGCGGTTGACTCGACAGCTTCCACTGCCAATGTTGCTGACGTTGATTTTGACATTGATACCGATACCAATACCGGCATTATCAATGATGATGACACTCAACATGATGTTAAAATTGATGACCACATTGATGACAACAGAGATGACAACAGCGATGAGTTGGCTTATCCATTAGATGCGTTTTCTGAGTCTCCAATAGAACCAAAAGAGGAAAAGCCTAAAGAAGAAAAGCCAATAGAGACACAGCCAAATGAGCAACCATCAGCAACACAAGCTAATGACAGCCATATCAGTAGAGTCCATCTAAGCAATAATCACTCAGGCAGACGTAGTATTAATGACGTCTTTAAAAAGCATAGCATAAGTGAAGAGCTGAGTGCTTTTTTGAGTACCACAAAACAAGTTAGCTCCACCATTGATAGTCCGATTCATGTCAAAGCAAATCATATCAAAGATGATCCCATAAAGGCTGATTTAACCACAGAATCGGAATCATTATCTGCCACATTATCAGAGTCACCAGTAGAACCAAAGCAGGATAAATCAACAGAATCAGCAACAAAGCCAGTAGCCGAAACCCTTACTAAACCTGTTTCTACCGATTCTACAGTTTCTCCAATACCTCCAATATCTCCAGCAGCGTTAGAGAAGTCCGTAGAACCAGACATTCCCAAAGGATTTTTTAGCAGAAGAAACCCGCTTAGTGCCTCTATTAACGCCTCTATTAATCAATCTAGCCAATCAAAGTCTGCTTTGACCGCTGATTTGTTACAGGTGCAGATTAGTTTTGTTGATAAGTATTCGTTGTTAAGCAAACTATCACCCGATATGGCGAACTCATACTTGCAACTTTGCTCTGAACTGCTACAGCAAGCAAGTATTGAGCTATTAAAGTTGCCTATGCTCGATGGCATCAGTTTGGTTAATCAAGCAAAATTTAACCAGCAAGGTGCGGTGATTGAGTTAAAATCCATTCCAACGCCCAGTTCGGAACAAAACCAATTGGCACTGGCAGGCTTGATGTTAGGGGCGTTATACAAGATGCTCAATGAAATCATCTATGAAAAACATCGTGAAGTTGGACAGTTTGCCTTGACAGTTGCCATTGGTATCAGTCAAGCAGGGCGAGAAAATGCCATGCAAAAGCTACTAAAAACGAGAGCAGCTGACCATGATGTGTTGATGTTATTGGCAAAAGCAGAGCTAAAATATATCGAAAGATACATTAGAGTCAAACGTATCAGCACACCAAATAACGTCTCAGAACGTGAATGCGTCTATGTCAAAGCCATCAACAATGAATTATTGAAAAAAATAATCAAGGTGCGTAATTCAGTATTAGAAGCAGATTAGTGCAGCGGTTAGCGTAAGATTATCAGCCAAAATATTGAGAAACTATTGACAATTTACTTTAATCATATTATAAGATTACTTACTTTATTGATTTGATATTTTATTAAT
>PDWI01006690.1_pt1 | contig 14373 bp, 16 predicted proteins | sample 1430891 | NCBI WGS metagenome assembly PDWI01 (sample SAMN01162508, study PRJNA174530) | Oral metagenome, whole genome shotgun sequencing project. | biome: Marine environment; feature: Marine mammal; material: Swab sample of the gingival sulcus; isolation source: swab sample of gingival sulcus...
AACAACGCTAACAACTATTCAATATCTGAATAAATTTTTATTTAAACGGGAGATAAATCGTCTAAAAATAAATCTAGTTTGATAATGCACTACGGGTAATAAAATATTTTAAAATAGACTTACTATTTTTGTTCTAAAACTATTAGAGGATAATATGCGGATATGAACTCAACTTTTTTTCAAATACTTACTCAAATAAAATCGATAATTACAAACCTCCCCCCCCAATCCCCCAAAACAAACACCATAAAAAAGTATTCTTCCCTCCTATAGATTTTAAACAAGAAGTCTTGATTTATTTTTTCAATATACATTAAAAATAATTACCTTTGCAGGTGGATTTTTTCAAAAGATAAAATCCTTAAAAATCAGATATTAATACAATAAAAACCAATACAATGGAATTAGATTTAACCTTACCATACAAGGTAAAAGATATTAGCTTATCCGATTTCGGAAGAAAAGAAATCCTTTTAGGAGAAGCCGAAATGCCCGGATTAATGATGTTAAGAAAAAAATATGGCGATTCTAAGCCTTTAAAAGGAGCCAAAATAATGGGTTCTTTACATATGACTATTCAAACAGCTGTTCTTATCGAAACATTAACTTGCTTAGGCGCTGATGTAAGATGGGCCAGTTGTAATATTTTCTCAACACAAGACCACGCTGCGGCTGCTGTTGCTAAAAACGGAGTTGCTGTTTATGCTTGGAAAGGAGAAACTTTAGAGGAATACTGGTGGTGTACAGAACAAGCCTTAACTTGGCCTGATGGTTCGGGACCAGACTTAATCGTGGACGACGGTAGCGATGCTTCTTTAATGGTACACTTAGCCGTAGATGCTGAAAAAGATATTAATATTTTAGACCTAAACGCTAAAGCAGAAGACGAACGCGAATTGGCTAAACGCTTAAAAGACTCTATTGAGAAATACCCTAACAAATGGAGCAATATAGCTAAAAACATCAAAGGAGTTTCTGAAGAAACCACTACCGGTGTACACCGTTTATATCAAATGAACGAGAAAGGTAAACTATTATTCCCAGCTATCAATGTAAACGATTCTGTTACTAAATCAAAATTTGACAACCTTTATGGTTGTAGAGAATCTTTGGCTGACGGTATCAAACGAGGTACTGATATTATGATAGCCGGTAAAGTGGTTGTAGTAGCAGGATATGGCGATGTAGGAAAAGGTTGCGCTCATTCTATGAAGAGCTACGGTGCTCGCGTTATTGTTACCGAAATTGACCCTATCTGTGCTTTACAAGCTTCTATGGAAGGTTTTGAAGTAACTACTATGGAAGAAGCTGTTAAAGAAGGTAATATTTTTGTAACTACAACCGGAAACAAGGATATTATTACAGCAGAACATATGGTAGCTATGAAAGACAAAGCTATTGTTTGTAATATCGGACACTTCGATAACGAAATCCAAGTAGCAGAAATGCAGGCTATAGAAGGCGTTAGAAGAGAAAACATCAAAGACCAAGTAGATCAATATTTCTTCCCTGACGGACACTCTATCATCTTATTATCAGAAGGTCGATTAGTGAACTTAGGAAACGCTACAGGTCACCCATCTTTCGTTATGAGTAACTCTTTCACTAACCAAACTTTAGCTCAGATTGAATTATGGACTAAAGATATGCCAATAGATGTATATAGATTACCTAAGCATTTAGATGAAGAGGTAGCTAGACTACACTTAGAGCACGTTGGTGTTAAGTTAAGCACTTTAACTGACGAGCAAGCGGCTTATTTAGGCGTTCCAAAAGAAGGACCTTACAAAGCTGACCACTACAGATATTAAAATTTCAAATTACACATAAATTTCAATTGCCTCCCTGATTAATGGATTATTTACGGGGAGGCTTTTTTTCAAAAAGAAAGCTACTGATATAAAAATCAATTGGTTTCTGTATTATTTTCCTTGACAAAATGAAAACCAAAAAAGAGATAACATACACTATCAAAGAAGACGAATACGAAGCTGATTTTTATATTATAGGTATTAATTCTTATGTTAGAGATTATATTTTAGCATCTATATTATACAGACACCTAAAATGCCCTTTTCAACTATACAAGGACAAAGAAAAGGCTAAATTAAATATTCTTCCTTTTGACAAGGAAGACAACGAACACGCCATTTATGGTGGTCTAAAAAGTGGGAAAACACTTGTTTTATTACAAAACAACAACATTATGGGAGATTGCTTGTTTTCTTCTTTCAAGGTGTTTGAATATTTATTAATTATACCTCTACCATCTACTTACGCCATCAAAATACAAAAAAAATTAGAAGCTCTTCCCGATATTTTTTTCAGTAGTATTTTACCCAAAGAACAAATCAATAAACGCAGTGCTTCTTTAGCTGAAAAATTGATTAACTTGTTTTAGCTTGGAAAAAAGAAAATATTAAACTAAATAAAAATGAACCAAAATTCACCCAACACCAATACTTATAAAGTCAGTAATAATATAACTTTACTTGATTTCTTATTTCAACATTTCCCTAAAACGAAAGCTAAAATTCATCTAAAAAAGAAGCGTGTTTTTATAAACGGAAAAGCCTGTTCTCAATTCAATTTTCCTCTTCAAGTTAATGATAAAGTTGAAATCAGGTTTGAACATAAGCAAGCCATAGAATCACAATTGGACTTCAAAATTATTTATGAAGATAAAGATATTATTGCCATAGATAAACCTGCCGGCTTATTATCCATCGCCAGCAACAAAGAGTATAAGCAAACAGCTCTTACTTGGGTTAATAATTATCTGTCGCAAAAAGAACGAGAAGAAAGAGCTTATGCTATTCATCGTTTAGAAAGAGAGATGTCCGGCTTAATGATAATGGCGAAATCGCACGACACCAAAGTTTTTATGCAAGACAACTGGAATGAATTGGTACAAGAGCGTTTCTTTATGGCTATTGTAGAAGGCAAGCCCGAACCATGGTCGGGAGAATTAAGTTCCTACCTAAAAGAAAACAAAGGCAGAAATGTATATGTTACTCCCTTTGCCAACGAAGGACATTTGGCAGTTTGCCGATACAAATTATTCAAAAGTAAAAAGCAATTTTCTTTATTAAGAATAGAAATTGAAAAAGCTTACAAGCACCAAATACGAGTACAATTATCTGATATGGGATTTCCTGTAGTAGGCGATAGCCAATACGGTTCTAGCATCAACCCCATTAATAGAATTGCATTACACGCTTTTAGCCTGAAAATTAAACACCCGTATAACAACAAAGTACTTGATTTAAAATGTGATTTACCCAAAAAGTTTTTAAAACTAATATAGGGGACGGGAGACCGAAGACGGAAGACGGAAGAGCGAAGACAGAAGACAGAAGACGGAAGAGCGAAGGCGGAAGGCGCAGAGCCAACTCACACTTTGTATTTTAGAAACACTCTATCGTAATAATAGTCTTATAATTAACCTATTATGGTTTTCCAAAGAGGCGACCTCAAAGCCCCTTGAAGCCTGATTCTTTAATAATTAAGCACAATACTAATCACTTAGACAAAACAAAAAAGATTCCTTATTGACGAAAACTATTCAGAATTGCTTTTTTTCATCAATAAGGATTATTTTTGTAGAAAAAGAAACTAAATTTTTAGATTATGAAATTTATTACAAGCTTGATTTTTTTAATAGGATTACATTTGAGTATATTCTCTCAAATTACACCTTCGATTTATACAGGAGCAGGACTGGGAACAAATTTAGGAGGTGTTGTTGGTATAGGTACTGAAGTTAAATACCAAATAGTATCATTTAACTGTGCAGTTGGTAGTTGGGTTGATGAATTTCCCACTCATACAGGAGCAAAATCTAGATTTGATTATGATTTTGGATTAAAGTTATACTCAAAATATGGATTATTTGTAGGAGTAAATTACGGAATAATAAGCGCCGCTTTATATTCAAAAAAAGAACAAGATATAATGCATTTTGAAAAAAAACATGGGTTTTCATTTACTATTGGTTATCGTCGGAATATTTATGACAATATTTTTGGAATGATTTATATTGGATTAACATCTGACAAAAAAGCAAATAGTCTTCACTTATTTAACAATAAAACATTTATGCCAAGGTTTGGGTTAATTATTGGATATGATTTTAACAAAAAGTAACTGATAACCAATGAAAAAACACTAACACAATTATGTAAATAATGCTGATAAAATTGTAACTTGAAAAAGCTTATCCAACTGGTTCTGCACTTTCTGGGCAAACTCTCACTTTTAAGTTTAACAGGTAAACATTTTGTTTCAAGGTGTTTAATTGCCTCAAAATCAAGCATTAAAGATTTTTAAGACCTTTGAAGCCTGATTCTTTAATAATTAAGCACAATACTAATCACTTGGACAAAACAAAAAAGATTCCTTATTAACGAAAACTATTCAGAATTGTTTTTTTCATCAATAAGGATTATTTTTGTATAAGAAACAGTTGATAAGCAAAGTATTATATTTATGACAGTTACACGATAACTACCATAAAAGTAATACATTCTGATAAGTTAAAAAATTAGTATTTAAAGTTATTGATAATGAAAAAAGATTTATTTATTCTTATTGTATTAGCTTTTTTATTTACAGCTAATAATAGTTTTTCTCAGCAACTGAAGCCAATAGTTGATGAAAGAGTTGAATTACTTGGTATCGTTTTTAGGTTAGCCGGCTCCGATGAATATTTAAACAATAGTATTGAAAATTACACTAAAAAAGTAGATGCGTTTTTCAAACCATATTCTAATGAACCCGTAATAGAATATGCTAAAAAATTACGAGTAAAAAGAGGGGTTTCTTATGATGCTATTATGTCTATGGCGATTCATATTGAAATCATAAATGGTTCTGTTAAATTAATAGATAATGTAAACAGCAAAAGTATTAATGATAGGTGGGGAAAACATCCTAAAAAATTTGTTAAAGAATTAAATGCTTTTTACAAAAAAAGCGAATTTCATAAATTCTTTACAAACAATAAAGACTTTTATTCTATTGCAGAACAACGTTTTTTAGATATTTCAAACAGCATTGATATGTTTTGGTTCAAATCATTTTATGGTCAAGATTTAAAAGGAACTTATCATTTAGCATTAAGCTTTGTTAATATAGGAAACTATGGGGTTAAAATAAATTTTGAAAACGGAAAAACAGATATATATTCAATTATTTGTGCTGAGGAAACAGACAGCTTAGGTCTTCCTATTTATTCTTCAGATATTATTAATACCATTGTTCACGAGTTCTCTCATTCATTTTGCAACCCTTTAGGAAATGCGTATTTTTCAGAAATGAAATCGGTGGCTAAAGGCTTTTACAAAATAGTTGCTGATAAAATGAGAATGCAAGCATATGGAAGTGCAAAAACAATGGTTAATGAAATATTAGTACGAGCATCTACTATTAAATATTTTCAATCTCACAATGTTTCATCCCATAACATTAACACTTTAATTCGCTATGAACAAGCCAGTGGTTTTCTTTGGATTGAGCCTCTATTAAAAGCTCTATCTGAGTACGAAAATAACAGAGCTAAATATCCTACACTTAAAGAGTTTATGCCCGAAATTGTTAAATTACAAAACAAATTATCACCTAAAGCAATAGCAAAAAAACTTGAAGATAACTCACCAAAAATCGTTTCGTTTTCTATTGAAAACAATAGTCAAGATGTAGATTATCAAACAAAAGAAATAATTGTCGTATATGACAGAAGTATGGCTTCTTATGGTCTAAGTCATGGAACAGGAGGCTCAAAAAATTATCCAAAAACAACTTCAATGAAATGGAAAAATAAAGAAAGGAAAGAGTTGATTATTAATGTAGAATTACAGCCTAATAAAAAATATTCATTAAGATTCTACGAAATGTTTAATCAAGACAACTATGGATTTACGCTTGATAAACCTTATGAATTAAATTTTAGAACCAAAAAGAAAGTAACGAACCACTAACACAAGTGAGTAAATAATGCAGGTAAAATTATAACTTGAAAAAGCTTATCCAATCGGTTCTGCACTTTCAGGGCAAACTCTCACTTTTAAGTTTAACAGGTAAACATCTTGTTTTAAGGTGTTTAATTATTTAAAAATCAGACCTCAAAAGTCTTCTCTTTAAATCACCATAATAGGTTAATTATAAGACCATTACCGCTATAGAATGTTTTTAAAATACAGAGTGTGAATTTGCCCTATCTGCACTTTTGTTTTTATTTTATATTTCAAATGTTTTGTCTATTTTTGTGCTTCTAAAAAATAATTCAAAGTTAATTTTTCAATATTATAGCCCCATATTAGTATGAACAAGCTCTTTTCTAAATCTTTTTTTATTATTGGAATAATAATATTGGGATTAGCTAACCAAAAGCTTGAAGCCCATAACTATATACCTCCAAACCAAACGACTTGGCAAGAGCAACTCGAAAACGATATGTTCCTAAAAATGGATAATACCAATACGGAAAATATACAAAAACAATCGTTTCTAAAACGCTTATTCCGTTTTGAGTGGCTAAACAAAGCGCATTTCAATACCGAGAATATAAAAAAGAAACTATTTTTAGCTTTAGTAATAGTGTTGGCTGGCCCTATAGGTGGTCACCGTTTAATTCTGGGAACCAAACCCCACGTACCTATTATTTATGCCTTAACTTTAGGCGGAGGCTTAGGCTTGATTCCTCTTATAGATTTAATTATGATAGTCAGTTCCAAAGACGTGTCTAAATACAAAAACAACTCCAAAATAATTATGTGGGCTGATTAACTACCTTACTGATTTAGAAACATTTGAACCTTTTTCATCTTATATACGCCAATGGAGTACCAAAAGAATATATACCGCCTTTACTTAATTAAAATAGCCAAGTGGTTTATGCTGACCATGCCCATTATCGCACTTTTCTACCAAAAAAATGGTTTGGGAATGAAAGAGGTACTACAATTGCAAGGCATTTATTCTGTTTCCATTGTTGCCTTAGAGATTCCGTCAGGCTACTTTGCTGATTTATGGGGCAAAAAACGAACACTTATCATAGGCAGTATTTTGGGTGTATTAGGCTTCTCTATTTACTGTTTTTCTTATTCCTTTTGGGGCTTTTTATTAGCTGAATTAATTTTGGGCATAGGACAAAGTTTTATATCCGGTTCCGATTCTGCTCTGCTATACGACAGCCTAAACTTAATGGGACGAAAAAACGATTATGTGAAAATGGAAGGTCGAGTCCTTTCTATTGGCAATTTTGCTGAAACATTGGCTGCCATTGTAGGCGGTTACTTGGCTGAGTACAGCTTACGAACACCTTTTATCGCTCAAACATTCATTGCCTTAATAGCTGTACCTGCTGCTTTAGGCTTAAAAGAAACCAGCCAAACAACAAGTATTAAGAATCGTTGGAAATCAATCATTTCTGTGGTAAAAAACAGCTTATACGAAAATAAACGCTTAAGATTAATGATTGTTTTTACAGCTTTCATTGGAACTGCAACCCTAAGTATGGCATGGTTCATACAAGCTTTTCTCAATACAGAATTACACTTGTCATATAGTCAAATCGGAATTACTTTAGCTGTGCTTAACTTAATAGTGGGACTTTCCACTCTCATCTCCTACAAAGTTGAACAAAGGTGGTCTTCAAAAAGCATTCTTATATTTATTGTATTGGGGATTGTAGGAGGTTATTTTTCAATGTCATTTATTCATCACTATCTTGTTTTGATACCTATTGCCTTTTTCTACTTTACAAGAGGAATAGCCACTCCCGTACTTAAAAACGACATCAATAAAATGACCCAAACAGAAGTCAGAGCAACCATTCTTTCGATAAGAAATTTTACCATTAGAATTATTTTTGCTTTAGTAGGTCCTTTCTTGGGTTGGTACTCCGACACATTTAGCATTACAGAAGCTCTAGGATTAGCCGGTTTAATTATATTAACAGGTGCTTCTATCTGTCTTTTCTTATTCCTAAGAATCCCCGAAAAGAAGCATTAGTATCGTGATAGGGAATTTATATAATGCTTGGCTTGCTAATTATTACAGAAATATAATTTAAGCGCAAATAAGGTTCCTAAATATATGAGCAATAAGAAATTAGAAATAGTAAGATTTCCATTTAATACTGCTTAAGCTAAAACTTATTTGGGATACTCAATTAAAGTTTTTACTTATAAATCTTTTTATGTGTTCGCTGTTTTTTATGCTAATTGTATTTGCTTATCTTGTAAACGTACATTAAACTGAATATCAGCTTTCAAAGCATTAAAAACTTTTATGATTGTTTCAATTGTTGCACTATTTGTATGATTTTCTAATTTTGATATCTGAGATTTATTAACTCCAATTATTTTACCCAACTCCTCTTGTGTCATTTTTTTCTCTTTTCGTGTAGCTTTTATCATTCTACCCAAAAGTTCCATTTTTAATTCATATTCATAGGATTCTCGTACAGGCATTCCTTTTTTGCCAATATACTTATCTTCCATTTCATTTAAAGTATATATTTTCATTTTGCTATGATTTTAAATTTCATTGAAATAATTTTCTCTTATTTGTTGAGCTTTATTTATTTCTTTCTGTGATATTTTTTGCGTCTTTTTTATAAAACCATTAGAAGCTATAACCAATGTTTCTATACTTTTTCTTTTATCCCAAAAAGCAAGCAATCTAATCTGTTTTCCAAGATATTTAGTTCTAAACTCCCATATATTATCATTAATCTTCTTAAAAAGTTTTGGGTCATTAGTTTGTTCTGCTATTCGGATATTATACATCACTTTCTTTTGCGATTTAAAATCTAATGTTTGTATAAATTGATTAGCTTCTTCTAAAAATAGCGTTTCAAAAATTTTCATTTAATATCAGTTATTATTAATTGCAAATATACAATAAGTTTCAATATTTAGCAACTTTTAAACCATTATATTCAATAATTTTGAAGTTTAAATATTATTTCTGATACTGACACATAATTCTCATTTACAAATTAATTCAAAAAGCTTAGAACCAACAACTTTACAACATTTTTACCTTAGAAGATTCTAACGACTAATAAAAATTCATCCTTCATAACTCATCCTTCATAATTCAAGAAAACATTGCCGCCCTGAACTTTCAACTTTCAGCTTTTAACTTTTAACCCAAGCGAAATGAAATTATTCCCCCATAGGATATCTTTTTCTAATATCTCTCAACAGATATTCTAAACCGTTTAGTTTCAACTCATATACCTCAGCTAATTGTTGCCCTATTTTTCCCTCAGGAAAACCTTTTTGTTTAAACCAAACAAAATACGGCTCAGGAACATCTGACAAGAACGTCCCTTTATATCTTCCAAAAGGCATTTTGGTGTAAGCCAACTCCAACAAATGCTGTTGATAATCTATCATTGTTTATTTATGTTAAACTGATTCATTGTCCTCGACAGACCAATGGTAGAGAAACTTTTTATAGCAGATATACAATGTTTTATTAATGGGACAAGCACCTCTTCTTCCTCCTCAAGCCATTTACCTATCACAAAATCAACTTGTTTTCCCTTGGCAAAATCATCTCCAATTCCAAAACGCAAACGAGGATAAGCTTGTGTTCCTAAAATCTCATTTATATTTTTCAGACCATTGTGTCCTGCATCTCCCCCTTTGGGTTTAATTCTAATCGTCCCTAAAGGTAAGGCTAAATCATCTACCAAAACCAATACGTTTTCCAAAGGTATTTTTTCCTTTTGAACCCAATAATTAATAGCTTTTCCACTCAAATTAACATAGGTAGAAGGCTTTAAAAGGATTAATTTCCTTCCCTTAAACTTATACTCAGCCACATCGCCATACCTCTGTGTTTTAAAAACAAAATCGGTATCTTTTACCATCGTATCTAAAATATCAAAACCAATATTATGCCTTGTATGATGATACTCCTCCCCTATATTACCTAATCCTACTATTAAATATTTCATAGCTGTTCATTTAATTTTTTGCAAACAAGGGAGCAAAGATAATACTTATTGATTTTATAATTATAGTATTTATGAATTTAAAATTAAGCATAGCCCGAATGATAAAAAATAGTTACTTTTGCACTTTTTTAAATTAAATAGATGAATACACTAATTAAAATTATTCGCAACAGGAATACCATTCTGGTAATGAGCATTATATTAGGTTTAAGTGTTGGAGATATTGCCTTACATATCAAACCTTTTATTTTCTATCTTTTAGCTTTCATATTAAGCTTTTCAACCACCGGTATTGCGACCTCTGAATTAGCTCTAAAAAAAGAAATTTTTGGAGAGCTGTCTTTGGGCTTGCTATTGAATTACGTTTTGTTTTCATCTGTACTACTGCCTGTAGCCTACTTTTTATCTCCCGACAAGAATATTTTTTACGGCTTCGTTGTTATTGCAGCTACACCTCCGGGAGTCGCTATTATTCCTTTTTCTTATATGTTAGAAGGTAACCTCAAGAAGTCTATCTTAGGAACTTTAGGCGGTTTTCTTAGCTCCGTAATATTAGCTCCTATTATCATTAAATGGTTTACCGGAGAAGAAGGAATATCAGTATTTGACTTATTTCTAAATATGGTTAAAATCATTATTATCCCTTTGTTATTATCCAGAGTTTTACTGACTTCTAAAATCAAGCCTTTTACCGAAAAAGTAAGGGGTTCTATTGTTAATTGGGGATTTGCTGTTATTATTTTTACAGCCGTAGGCATCAACAGACATATTTTATTAAGTGACTTTAAATTAATCCTCAATATTTCCTTAATATTTTTCATCGCTTTATTCGTTTTAGGACAAGTTTTTGACCTTATACTAAAAAAGCTCAATTTCAGCAAAGCCAACAGAATCAGTTTAAACTTACTATTAACTATAAAAAGTTCCGGCTTCTCTGTGGTTACTGCTATCGCTATCTTTAACAATAGCGCTGTTGTTCCATCTGCAGTAATGAGTATTTTCGTTCTTCTCTATTTACTGTTTCTAACCTTTAAGAAAGAAGCTTTTGATAAAGGGAATTAATTATATTTTTGAATAAAAATATGTGGTGTTGTTAGGGCTAAAAAAACAAAACATTACTTTTCAGCACTACCCCTAATTTAAATAGAGAACTATCTATCTTTTAAAGAATAACATTTAATCTACAAAAGTTTCTTTAATAACTGTTTTACAGCCCACAATTTCAGTATTTGATAGCTTTCCAAATACTTTAACTATTCGAACTTTATCAATAGTACGAATTTGGTCAATAGCAATCATACCTTTTTTATTATTGTGTAAAATAGGAACTCGTGTAGGATAAACTCTTAAATTAGTTGTCATTGGAGCAATAACAAGCGTTTTTAAGTATTTGTTCATTTCATTAGGGGATATTACAACACAAGGTCTTGTCTTTTTTATTTCACTACCTAAAGTTGGGTCTAAATTTACCAATATGACAGAATATTGTTCTAATTCCATTCTTCAAAATTTTCTTCATCAAATACATCATTGATAATCAAGGTATCATCATTATTCAAACTCATTTCTTGAAAAGCCTTTTCCCAGCCTTTTCGAGGCTCTGGAATGGGTTTTAGAATAATTCTGTCTTCTTCCAAAATCAAAGAAACTTTATCTTTTATTTTATATTTGTCCAAAATCGGCTTACTCAAACGCAAACCTTTTGAATTACCTATTTTTATAATTGTTGCTTCCATATTCACTATATACCATTACAGAATGTAATTACAAAGTAAGTACTTTTTGTTTTATTTTCCAAATTTATCCTGAACTTTCTACGTTTAACACTCTGATTTCAAGTTCAAACCATATTAAAACAAATAGGAAGCTCCTAAAGAGATATAAATAGGGTACATTCCAAAGGAAATCACTTCAAAATCGGACTTAAATATATCATTTAAACCCCAAGTAAATTGCAATAAAACAAATAAATTACTTGTGGCTTTCCATTGTGCATTTAGCTGACCACCATAAGCTAATTTATGTAAATCAGAAGAAAAATCATAAGCTGCATACTGTTCGCCTTTAAACTCTATTTTCTGCCCAACAGGTGTGTTTTCTCTTAAATATCCCTGAGACACTTTCCCGAAAAACTTCCCTGTCATATTATAAGACAAATAAGCGCCTGCCTGAATTCTCCAACGCGGATGTAACTGTATATTAGCTAAAAAAGGAATAGTTAAGTAAGATATCTTTGCTGTTGTACGAACATTTCCTGTCCAATATCCTGCGACCTCATCGCCTTGATTCACTATTTTGGTATGATATAATTTTACAAGAGCCGAAGTTTCCATTCCTTTATTTTCAAAACGAAGACCTGAACTAAAACCGTATTTATCAGAAAACCATCTAGTTAATTGAATCCCAAACAAGCCATTAAATTCCGGAGAATAAGTTACAATTTCTCTAATCTCAGCCGGCAAAGGTATAGGCGCTATCCCTCCTATAATAACTCCTGCTCTTAGTTCAATATCTAAGTGATGATTATCTAAAAAGTCACGAAACTTTGAATTTTGAGAATAACTTTCGAATGCCCAAATCAAACAAATGATTAATAACAACTTACTTTTCATTATCTTCTTTTATCTAATAATATTTACAAACACATTTTCAACTTAATACTCTATAAACAAATCTATTAAAAACTTCAAAATCTGTTTTTATCCAACAAGAATGAAGCAATTATTGAGGTCTAAAGAATCTCCAACTCCAATTCATCAACTAATAAAGTACTACCAATAGCTCCATTATACAAATTTCCACCTTTACTTGAAGAGAAAACAATCGTCAAATAATATTTCCCATTTTTTAATTTCTCTTCCTCTATTGTTTTACCCTCTTTTTGTACAAAAGGCAAATCAAACAAAGTCCAGTCCTCAGCTTCATTAATATTGTTTATCTGAGCTACAGAAATAATATTAGGATGAGTTAAAACATTGGTTCCGTCTAAATACGGCGTATTTTCATCCGTTTCGTAAAGTACGGCATAAATATCGCAAGAATCTTTTCTATTTAAGACCTCTCCCCCTTCAATTTTATTACCATTTTCATCTGTATAGCGCTTATAAACAGCCCCCGAAGTATATTTATAATACCCTTTCATTTTAACAGGAACATAATTTACAGAAACACCAAATCGTGTTGATTTTAAAGGACTTGACACATCTAAGTTAAAAACACCCATAAACAAATTACCGGCAGCTAAAGGCGAACCAAACATCTCTCCCAAGGAACCTGTACTTTTAGTTACCAATTTTACAGCTTTATTGACATACCCATTTTCCGTTATACTTGTAGGATAATCTGAGGCCGGCGAATCGCCTGCTGTTATGGCAAATCCCATATTACCACTTGCCCAAATGACCGTCTTATCGCCTTTTTCATCTACTTCATACAACTCTTCATATCGGTCATTTTTGATTTCTGCATTATCAAAATGAAATAATTTAACAATACTCGATGCTATAAAAGTAACCTTATAATCCTTATACCATTTACCATCTTCAGAAGATACTCTGTAAATTTGTGGTTTAGAAAAATCTCTAACAGTACCACTTTTGGGAGAAATAGAAGCCCCCTCGGTTATTGTAAAACGAGGTGCTAAACTACGTAAAGAAACCCCTTGTTTAACATAGCAAATAACTTCATCATTCTTAATAACAGCTTGTTGCCTTAGAATATCTTTATCTAAATGAATATTAATAATATCAGCCTCACTATTAGGCATTTCTTTTTTAATGCAAGCCGTCAATAAAGCTATAGTCAAGACAAAAAAAACAATAGTATTTATTCGTTTCATTCTTTTATAAATTAATTGAGCTTAAAGCCCCAACATTCAATACTTGCAAAATAAATTAAATATTTAGAAAAAGAGAAGAAGTATTGTAGGTAAATTGTAGTAGTTTGATGAATTAAAAAAGATTTAAAGCTTTTGGCTATTAGCCTTTGGGTTTTAGTTTTATAAGTGATTAGATATTGGTTGAAACAAGTGAATAAAAGAACCTTATACAAAAAAAGAGCCTTACTAAAAGCAAAGCTCTTTTTTTATATGATAAAATCCTAAATTGAATTACCCAACATATTCTTTTAATTCTACTTCTTTGTTAATAGCCATTAAGCCATTAATAGCTAAAGCTCTCATTTCGTCCTCGCCCGGATAAATATGAATAGGAGCTATTTTTTCAATTCTTTCTGATAACATATTAGTAAATGGCTTACTATAAGCAATACCACCTGTTACCAAAACAGCATCCACATTACACGATAAAACAGCGTACATAGAACCTACTTCTTTAGCTACTTGATAAGCCATAGCTTCAAAATAGAATTTAGCATCTTTATCGCCTGCTTCTGCTTTCAAT
>PDWI01006692.1_pt1 | contig 14371 bp, 13 predicted proteins | sample 1430891 | NCBI WGS metagenome assembly PDWI01 (sample SAMN01162508, study PRJNA174530) | Oral metagenome, whole genome shotgun sequencing project. | biome: Marine environment; feature: Marine mammal; material: Swab sample of the gingival sulcus; isolation source: swab sample of gingival sulcus...
GATTTTTTCAACTATTGAATAGGACGCATGATGATTGAAATTTTCCATAGAGTGAACCACAGGTTCTTCATCCGTGTAAGCTTGAAGACCAACACTCCCCGGATTAACAATAAGCTGGCCGCTATTTAAAGTTACAGTTCTTGCGATGTGAGTATGACCACAGCAGATTAGCTTGGATTCTTGATCACCCAGTAGATTGATTATTTCATTGTCAGAACGGATATAAGCATGACCTCGACTAACATCTTCCAGTAAATAGATTAAATCACTTTTGGGCGTTCCATGACAAAAATAAATATCGTCATTAAACTGCATATCAAACGGCAATGATTTCATCCATGCTAATGGCTCTTTACCTAGATCACTTAAAATAAACTGCATAGTGGGATTTGATTCAATTTCTTTGGCTGTGGCCTCATATATCTGACGATCCTGATTCCCCGATATAGTAACAAACTCATGCTCCATCAATAGGTCATATGTGGCTCTTGGAGCAATAGGCCCATACAGAATGTCCCCAAGGTTGACCATTAAATCCACGGAATGCTTTCTCAAATCTCTGATTACAGCATCAAGAGCAAATACATTGCTATGAATATCTGATAACACCGCAATTTTCATGGAAACTCCTTAGGATATAACAAGATTAATACGGGCTTTTTGTTGACGGCTGAAAAAGAATGAAAATGTCAATTGATGAATGTACTATAAAAGATGAAAAAGAAATATTGGAAAAATGGAGAAATACTTCGATGTCAATGTAGCAGAAACAAGAAACAAAAATGGCGGTATTTGCGAGGGGTGAAAAATGAAATATTTGTTTGAGAAACTGCACGGTCTCGTCTGGGTAACAATTTTCATTATGTTACTGCCTGCAGGAACGATGGCAGTGGAAAATGAAGTGGTGGAAATGGGACAGGTAATGACCTTGGATTACGGGAAGTATGAGTTTGAGATCCTCCCTTTCAATAGTGGACAGCAGGAGGTGAAAAAAGCGGTTGTGGGCTTTAAAAAGGCAGAAAAAGGGTGCATTGACTGGACTGATCGAGGAAACAGGCTGTTGAGCCCTTTTTTTCAAGTTGAGCCGGGGGATGTCATTGAGGTTGACATAACTGACGGTGTTACTACAACAGTGAAAAGAGTAACTGAAGAGATTAAGCAATTCATTCTTCAGAGCAAAAAAATCAGCAGTGAAACGTTGCTCGAGAAGTTCTTTTTACCCGGTCAAAAGGTCAATGTGGTTATCGGTCTTACTGTTTTAAAAGATGACATTGATATCGAGCGAAGAGTCGCCGGGCTTGTAAAGCTTGCAGGTAGCAAGAATTTTGTTCCAGCCGAAAAAACGGATAACTTACCGTTTATTTCAGGGACTTTGAATCTAAAGGGATTGCTGGAACTTTCAAAGAGTGAAGAAGTGGGTACAATTGAAGAAAATATTGGGATATTTTTGAATTAATCTGGATATACAGATCAAACGTGGGGTGATGAATATGCGTTGGCATTTACGATGGAGTCTCTGTTGTTTTTTCTTTCTGTTTTGTATTGTTGGTGAGGTCTGGGCCGGTTTTTCCGGTTATGAGAAGGTGCTTGATACCAGTCTTTTAAAGGAAGGAGACAAGAATACAGGTGAATATGTTGATGTTATTGTCACCCTTGCTTCCGGAGATTCTCCAGGTGGTGGAAACGGTTTTCAGGTAGATGAATATACGTTATTGAGTTCACTTGAGCTTCAGAGAAGGGTCATAGGAAAGATGTCCAAAAATAGCGGTGTGGTGCGGGCACAACTCGAATCCATGCCGATTTTCAGTGCTTCTGTCACCGGAGAAGGGTTAAAGGAGCTTGCTGCAATGGGAGAAGTTTTTACCATTGAAAGGAATTGGCCTGTGGAAGTGATGACCAGACAGGGAATTCCCCTTATATCTGCCGAAAGATTGAGAATGGAGAATGGTGGAAAGGGCGTATCTATTGCCATTGTAGATACGGGAATGAATTATAATCATCCTGCCCTAGGTGGCCCGGGTTTTCCGAATAATAAGGTCATCGGTGGTTTTGATATTGGCGATGATGACCCGGATCCCATGGAAGACGTAACCATGAAAGAAGGACAGATATCGGATTCAATGCATGGAACAAGTTGTGGCGCCATTGCAGCTGGTATCAACACTGGAATAGAACAGTATATTGGTGGTGTGGCACCGGAAGCAAAACTGTATGCTGTGAAAATATGGGATAATCAGGGGGCAGCAAGCCTGATGTCCATTTTAAAGGCATGGGACTGGTGTGTTACCCATCAGTATGATGATCCGGAAAATCCGATTATGATCATTTCAAACAGTCTGGGGAATCCGACCCTCCATTCAGAAAGACCTTGTGATCAGCGGTTTCCTTCCTGGTCTCAAATGGCTGCCAAAGTGGTTTCAAAGGGGATCGCACTCTTTGTCTCATCCGGTAATGAAGGCCAGGCGCGAACCATTTCAGCACCGTCATGCCTGGGCGATGCCATATCTGTTGGAGCTGTGTTTGATGATGATATCAACGAAAACGCGAGAAAAGACAGGGTGGCTGGGTATTCAAACACATCAATGATACTGGATTTACTGGCCCCTTCCCATAATGCGGCGACCGCATCCTCCCCCGGGAATATATATACAGCAAATTTCGGAGGAACTTCCGCAGCCTGCCCTTATGCAGCAGGAGCGGCGGCGCTGCTGCAAAGTGAATATAAGAGACTTGAGGGACGTTTTTTGACGGTGAAAGAACTTCGCTTCCTTTTAGTTGCGAGTGGAGACAGAATTACTGATCCAAGAACCGGTGTCAGAAAACCGCGGGTAAATGTGGAGAAAGCTCTCGCCCTGATGAAAAAAGGAAATTGGAGGAAATCAGAAAAGCCGAAGCAGAGGAAAGACGATAATATAATAGACGACTATAACAAAACATTGGAAAATGGTGGCGCATCAAAAACGGTGATTGATTTTTAATTTATCAGATAATAGCCATGATGTGAGCGGTTGTCACCATTGTTCATGGTTAATCAGCTTTTCCTTGATCACCGTACCATGTGCAAAACCGGCAAGTCTGCCATTGGCACCGATAACCCGATGGCAGGGGATGATGAGAGGAATTGGATTTTGACCATTGGCTGTCCCCACGGCACGTGCTGCTTTGGGTTTTCCGAGCATTTTGGCAACGTCTCCATAACTCACCGTTTTCCCGTAAGGGATGGTGCGGAGGGTCTGCCATACTTTTTTTTGGAATTCCGTTCCCTTTGGAGCAAGCTTGATGTCAAATTTCTTTCTTGTTCCTGAGAGATACTCTTTGATTTGTTTTTCTGTCTTGCTGAAAAAAGATGGTGAATATGTCCAGTTATCCTCAAAGGAAAAGCGTTTCCTTTTTCCCTCTCCTGTATTGAGATGGAGGTACTGGAGTCCCTGTTCATCTCCCACAAGAAAGATTTCGCATAACCATGTGTCAAATTTTGTGTAGTACATAGCACACTCCTCATTTGTTAAGCCAGATTCCTGTCAACAGGGCTGAACATGTCCGGTAATCTTTTTCTCTTTTATTTCCTTGGTTTTTTGCATGATGTCAAGTTCTGTTAACGAGAATTTTCTGAAAAATCAGGTGAAAAAGAATAGCAAAAAAATGATTTCAGAATATTATCAGGGACTGACGATTTTTAATTCGCTGGTGAGTAACAATTCCGGAATTATCTACAAAGGTAGTCCTTACCATTGTCGGAGTATTGCAGAAAACCAACAGCGTTGTATATGATCGATTAAAATTGTATTAACTTTGGGAATTGTATTTGAATAACAATGGAAAAAGCAGAGAATATATGAATATTTCAGAGGCAATCAAAAACCGTAAATCCGTTAGAAGTTTTCTCGACAAGGATGTCAGCCGCGAAACCATAGACAGAATACTCGATATGGCACGATATGCTCCGTCAGGGGCAAATTCACAGCCCTGGCAAGTGGCTGTGGTGAAGGGAGAAACCAGAAAAAGGCTTACCGAAACACTTGTCGCCGAGTTTAAAAAAGGCAGAAAAGAGCAGAGAGACTATGCATACTACCCGGATAAATGGGTCAATCCTTTCAAAAAGAGGCGTATAGCTTGCGGGGTACAACTTTATAATACTCTTGGTATCGCAAGAAACGATAAAGAGAGCCGGATGGCACAATGGGAAGCAAACTACTGTGGCTTTGATGCTCCGGTCATTCTCTTTTTTTTCCTGGACCCGTCTTTGACCACCGGCTCATATCTTGATTGTGGAATGTTTATTCAGACAGTGATGCTTGCCGCCATGGATGAGGGGCTTGCTACCTGCACCCAGGCAGCATTGAGCGGCTATTGTCCGCAGGTGAAAGAAATACTTGGTTATCCCCAGGAAACCATTTTACTCTGTGGCATGGCACTGGGATATGAAAACAGACAGGCTCTGGTGAATAGTTACCGGACACCAAGAGAAGAGGTGGCAAGTTTTACAAGTTACCATGATTAAAAGCTCTTGTGGCTTGTCCTATATGAGACAAACGGATTAGCTCCTTTTATCGAATATACAGCGACATTTTGTAACGGTTTTTCGGCCCTGTTCTTTTCGTGAATGATAACAGTTTTTTCTTCTTCCATACTTGATCTTTCTGTTGTGTCCCACAGATAACCGTTTTATACTGCCTTGTTAAACGTGTTTTTCGGGTAACGGTGGCAGGATTTTCGTCTGTCTCACATTGATAGAATAGGGTAAGAAGAATGTTCCAATATACAAATGTGTCCCTTCACTCAATGGGGTATCATCTTCCTCCCCGAAAGATAACTTCGGAAGAGATAGAAGAGCAGCTTGCAGCACTCTACAAAAGATTAAAACTTCCCCACGGTCGGTTGGAATTAATGAGTGGCATCAGGGAGCGTAGGCTGTGGTCCCAAGGTACTCTGCCCAGTGAGGCTGCCATCATGGCCGGAGAAAACGCGCTCAAAAATGGTTTACTCAAACCGGAGGAAATCGAGTGTCTGATTTTTACCTCCGTCTCACGGGATATGATGGAACCGTCCACGGCATCTTTTGTTCATAATGGTCTTGGACTTTCCTCCAGATGTCTTGTCTTTGATATTTCAAATGCCTGTCTTGGTTTTCTCAACGGGTTGACCATGCTCGCCAATATGATTGAACTTGGACAGATTAGGACCGGGATGGTAGTTTCCGGTGAAACTGCTGAAGATCTTGTTTCATCCACCATAAAAACACTTCTTGAGGATGAAAGCCTTACCCGAAAAAAAATAAAACCTGCCTTTGCTTCCCTTACCATTGGTTCCGGTTGTGTGGGGGTTGTTCTCACTGCTGGTTCCAAGGCGAGACCTGCTCTGAAATATGGTGTTTGCCGTGCCAACACTGCCCATGTTAATCTTTGTCAGGGTGATCATATGGGAGAAGGAACATTGATGGACACCAATTCTGAGGAGTTGTTATATCAGGGGGTTGATACCGCCTTGAGCACCTGGCAGGAGTTTTCTGCGGCTCCAGGCTGGGCAGCAGATGACATAGACATTTTTTGTTGTCACCAGGTTGGGGTTGCTCATGCAAAACGTCTGTTTGAAAAACTTGGCCTTGATCCCAGGAAGAATTTTCAGACACTGGCAGAGCTTGGCAACGTCGGTTCAGTGTCTGCTCCTGTTACCCTGGCAATGGCCATGGAAAAACAGCATTTCATCTCTGGAATGAAAGCAGCCCTGCTGGGTATTGGTAGTGGCATAAACTGTATGATGCTTGGACTGGAGTGGAAAAATGTTAAGTGATGTGCAGGGAAAAATATTGTTGCAATATGCAAGGGAGGTGCTGCAGGAAAAATTTGGCGAATCTTCTGCTGAAAAACCGGAAAATTCTGATTTTGCGGTTGAAAGAGCGACCTTTGTCACCCTGAAAATCGCTGGTCAGCTTCGTGGCTGTATTGGTTCCCTTGTTCCTTCTGAACCTCTGGTTGACAGTGTTGGGACGAATGTTGTCAATGCCGCATTTCACGATCACCGTTTTTCTGCACTGACCAGGGAGGAGCTTGAAACTGTCACCCTGGAGATTTCCATTCTGACCCCGACACAGCTTCTTTCTTTTGATGATAAAGAAGATTTATTCGACCGGATCAGACCGGGCATAGACGGTGTCGTTTTAAGGTGTGGGGAAAAAGGGGCCACTTTTCTGCCGCAGGTATGGAAGCAGTTGCCGGATCCGAAAACCTTTTTTTCCCGGCTTTGCGATAAGGCCGGGCTTGCGGATGATTGCTGGCAGCATGACGGGCTCATCGTAGAGGTATACCAGGTACAATCTTTCACCGAGGAGAAGGCATGAAAGAAATTGTTTTATCCGAATCAGTCATCTGGCAACTTGAAACTATCTACGAAAAGCTGGAATGGCTGTATCGTGAGACCGCAGAAAAACTTCATTTTACCTGTCACGGATGTTCTGATAACTGCTGTGATTCTTACTTTCAGCACCATACCTATCTGGAATGGGCATATCTGGATTTGGGATTGAAAACATTTCCGGAAGAGAAAAGGAAGACGATCAGGAACCGGGCCTTGGATTATCAGGAGAGATGCAAACTGGCCGAGAAAAGAGGAGAAAGGCCACAGGTAATGTGTCCCTTGAATGAAGATGGACTTTGTATCATCTATAGGTACAGGCTGCTTGTCTGTAGAACCCATGGTGTTCCTGCGACAATGACCAGACCGGATGGCCGGCAGCTTGCTTTTCCCGGTTGTTTCAGGTGCCAGGAAAAAATACAAAAAAGATTTATTCACCAATCACAGGCACCCCATGTGGAGCGGACTCCCTTACTTCAGCAGTTGGCGAGGCTGGAAAATGAATTGCTTGACAACAAACGGCATGTTTACCCCCGTGTCAAAATGACTATTGCCGACATGATCCTGGCGGGGCCTCCAACAATAAATGGCTGTGGACGGTAAAATGATTTTATCTACTGGAGATCTCTGGGAAAGAGTAGGTTTACTTGAAGATGATGGTATGCAGGTGTTGATAACACTTTTTGAGAAATATGAGGCTATGCTCGATCATGAGATGACAAGAAAAGAGGCGGAAAATTTCTTTTCTCACCTGCAGCTTATCCTGGATATGGTTGATTCCTGTAATGTTAATAGGAGATAATGATGAAGGTAAAGGTGTTAAACAAGCAACCCAATTCGAAGATGTGTTTTGTCTGTGGACTCAAAAACAAAATGGGCTTAAAAGCCCGTTTTTACGAATTGGAAAACAACCAGCTTCTCGGTGTTTTTCGTCCCGCAGAAGAACATCAGGGATACCCCGGCAGATTACACGGAGGAATAGCCGCCACCATACTTGATGAAACGATTGGTCGGGCAATTACCATCGTAGAAGAAAATATCTGGGGGGTAACGATTGATTTTTCCATAAAGTACAGAAAACCGGTAACCCTTGGCAAAGAAATACATGTTCTTGCAAAAATCGGGAAAAATGGAAAGCGTTCCTTTAAGGGCTCTGGCACTATTTTTACCGAAAATGGTGAAGTGGCTGTGGAAGGAAATGGGAGATATTTAAAAATGGATCTTGAGAAAATTTCAGATTTTGATCATCAGGAACAAGAGTGGAGGGCGATTGAGGAGGCTCAGGATCCAGAATATTTTGAGCTGGTTGAGAATATGATGGAATAAGGCCCCTCAAAATGCCTCAACCTGGTTTTTCGGGGATGAGAAGGCGCTGTCCCCTGTTGCTGTAAATTTTTTTATGTTCCTCCGAATATCACTTAAGGTGACATGATATTATATTTTTCCGGTTTAAGTTCAGGTCGTTTTGTTTCCATGGCATCGTCTGTATCTTTTTCGGCCGTGGGCTGACGAAGATATTTCGTCAGTTATTGGGTGATGTTGGTAACAACATCGTTTGATTGGCTCTCGAATAATGTCATGCCAGGATGTTTCCCTGAAGATGTCCAAGAAATCCCGAATTCTTGAATTTTAGTCCTTCGGTTCTTTCAGTCAAGGATCTTACAACTGCCAATTACCCGGATTGCAGCAGAGAGGAGACAGAAAAAGGAAAAGATGTATGCCAGAACCGGGAAGAAAGAGGGGAGCAGGAAAAAGAGACAAAAAAAGAGGATGGTTTCTGTGCCTTCCGCCAGTCCGGCAAGGTAGTAAAAACCTTTGTGGGGATAGAGATCGCTGGTTAATCCATTTTTTGCTGCCATGATGCCAAAGGCAAGAAAGCTTGAACCTGAAGCGATAAAGGAAAAGATCAATACCGTTGCGGCAAGGCCGTTTTGTCCTGGGTCAGCCAGGGCAAATCCCAGGGGCACTGCACCATAAAAAATAAAATCCAGGGTTATATCCAGGAAGGCACCCCTGTCGGTGGGGGAGCCTAATCTTGCGAGCTGACCGTCAAGTCCGTCTGCTATTCTGTTAAAAAGGATGACAACCAGGGCCGGGATATAGAGTTTGTATGCAAGCAGCGGGACAGAAAGCATCCCGAAAGCAAATCCAAGAACCGTTATCCCGGTGGCGGTTACTCCTGTTCGATGGAGCAAGATTGCCGTGTGGTGCAGTACAGGTGAGCAGAGTTTCAGGGTCCATCGATCAAGCATGAAGTAACCGCCATAAAAAATATACCTTTTTTATTTTTTCCCTTTCCCTGATGTTGCCATCCTCTCTCTGGTTAGCCAAGTTCCTGTTCTGTCCGCCTGATGATCTCTTCCTGATGATCCTTGTCCAGATCGACAAAGTAGTCTGAATAACCTGCTACCCGAACAAGCAGGTTTCGATAGTCATCCGGTCTTTCCTGGGCCATTCTCAAGGTTTTGGTGTCTATCACATTAAACTGGATATGGTGTCCACCCAGGGTGAAATAGGTGCGGACGAGATGACAAAGTTGATCCAGATCCTTGTCGCTTTTCAGGACATCCGGCAGAAATCTCTGGTTGAGCAGGGTTCCTCCTGATTTGGTCTGATCCATTTTGGAAAGTGATTTTATCACAGCAGTTGGTCCCTGAATATCTGCTCCGTGTGAGGGCGACGTTCCATCGGATTCCGGCAGATGGGCCAATCTTCCGTTTGCACTGGCTCCGAGCATTTTGCCAAAATAGATATGGCACGTTGTGGAGAGCATGTTCAGATGATAGATGGAGCCTTTGGTATTGGGTCTTCCCTCAATGGTGGAAAAGAGAGATTCGTAGACCTTCTGCATAAGGGTATCTGCCCGGTCGTCATCGTTTCCGAAGAACGGAGTCCGATTGGCCAGCTTCAGCCTCAGAGGCTCCTTATCTTTAAAATTTGTTCTCAATGCGGACAGGAGCTCTTCCATTTGAAGATCCCCCTCAAAGACATGGTGCTTTATGGCCGAGAGGGAGTCGGTAACTGTACCGATGCCGCAGCATTGTATATAATTTGTGTTGTATCTTGGGCCACCATCATAATAATCCCGTCCCTTTTCGATGCAGTCGTGGATGACCACAGAAAGGAAAGGTGCCGGGCAATATTTGGCATACATTCTCTCAATATAGTTATTCACCCGGATTTTCAGATCGACGATGTATTCAAGCTGCTTTTTAAAAGCCCCGTACAGTTCATCAAATGAACTGAATTTGGCGGGGGCTCCGGTCTGTGGTCCTATCTGTTTGCCGGTAAGTTGATCGCAGCCATCGTTCAAGGCCAGTTCAAGAACCTTTGGAACATTGAGATAACCAGTCAGGATATAAGCCTCTTTACCAAAGGCTCCTGTTTCGATGCAGCCGGAAGTCCCTCCCTCTCTGGCATCTTCCACGCTTTTCCCGATCCGGATTTGCTCAGTGACAACCATATCGGAATTGAAGACCGAAGGATAGCCGTACCCCTTCCGGATAACTTTTGCGGCTGTTTTTAAAAAGTGATTTGGTGTTTTGGCACTGATGTGGACTGATGGCTGGGGCTGAAGGAGATGCAGTTCATCGGAGACTTCAAGGCCGATGAAACTCACCTCATTTGTACCGTTACTTCCATCGGATTTTATGCCCCCGAGGTTGATCTGGGTAAAATCGTTATAAGTCCCCGATTCCTTTGCTGTGACTCCAACCTTGGGGGGTGCGGTATGATTGTTGATCTTGATCCAGAGGCAGCTCATCAACTCTTTAGCCTTGTCACGGGTAAGGGTTCCATTGGCAACCTCCCTGTCATAGAATGGCTGGAGGTGGTGGTCTATATGTCCGGGAGTCATCGCGTCCCAGCCGTTTAATTCTGTAATTGTGCCCAGGTGTACGAACCAGTACATCTGAATGGCTTCGTGGAAGGTATCCGGTTTTCTGGCAGGGACTTTGTCGCAAATCCTGGCGATTTCCAGAAGTTCCTGTTTTCTTGTTTCATCCTGTTCTTCCGCGGCCATCTTCCTGGCAAGTTCCGCGTGGCGCTTGCCAAACAGAATTACGGCATCGCAGGTGATAGACATGGCCGTGAGCTGCTCTTTTTTATCCGCCGCGAGTGGATCTTCCGCAAAATCAAGTCGATTGAGCCGGTCTGCGATTTTTTTCTTGAAATCCTCCATGCCCATTTCGTAAATGGTTCCGTCAAGGGCGGTGTGTCCTGGAGCACGTTGCTCCATGAACTCCGTAAAGAGGCCTGCTTCATAAGCGGATTTCCACTCCCGGGAGACATGGGAAAAAATTCGATCCCGCATGCTGCGGCCTTGCCAGTAGGGAACAACCTCCTTTTCATAGCGGTCAATATCTTCTTCGTTTACCCGGTAACTTGTCATTTCACGGCTGTTGAGAATTCGCAGGTCTTCGCCGGTATGGCAGGTTAGTTCAGGAAAGGTGGGCACCGCTTTTGGAGAGGGGCCTCTCTCTCCAACAATGAGTTCCTGTTCACCGATGTAAAGGGTTTTATGTTCACAGATATGTTTGAAGGCCAGAGCCCGGAGAACAGGCAGGGAATATTTCCCATTGTTTTCACGGTAAAACTCTGTTTCCAGCAGACCCCGTTCGATGGAAATGGAAGGTTGTGCCTCAAAACTCTGTTTTCTGAGAAACGTGATTCTCTCGTTCATACTAGCCTCCTATTCCTGTTTTCAGCCCATAGCTTTCCAGGATGTTTTTTGATCTATCTGTGATCGCCGGATTTTTTTCCGGAAGTTTGGCTCCGGGGTATTTTTTTTGCATTTTTTTATATTTTGCAATTGCTGACTGGTGGTACTCAAGCAGGTCAACTTCAACTTTTGTGTTTAAGGATGAGAGGAATTCTGCCGAGCGCCTGATGTTTTCTTCATCATCATTCACAGTGGGAATGAGCGGAATACGAATTCTCAAATCACTGTTCATTTCAGAGAGCATACGGATGTTGTCCAGAATCGGTTTGTTGCTTACCCCGGTATAGGTTCTGTGGCTGTTGTCATCCATATGTTTGAGATCAATGAGAAACAGATCTGTTTTCGCTGCTGTCTCCCTGACAGTTTGACGAGGAGCAAAACAACTTGTATCCACGGTTCTGTGAATGCCGATTTTTTTACATTCATCCAAAAGTTCATGGAGAAACAGAGGCTGCATGAGCGGCTCCCCGCCGGAAAAAGTAACGCCGCCTCCCGACTGGTCATAAAAAGGAAGTTCCTTTCTGATCTCTTCCATGATTTTTTTGACCGGAGAAATCCAGCCGGTGGTTGAAAAAACCATGGTTGGGCATATCTCAAGGCAGTTGTTACAGCCGGTACATTTTTGTTCCTGCTTTTCTATTTTCTGCCCAATTAACCGAAGAGCTCCTCCTTCACATCCGTCAATACAGGATTCACAGCCAATGCATTTTGAAAAGTCAGTAACCATCTCGATTTTCGGCTTCATTCCTTCCGGATTATGACACCACCAGCACGAGAGTGGACATCCCTTGAAAAATACCGTTGTTCTCAAGTGGGGGCCATCATGGATGGCATATTTTTTTATCGCGAAAATGGTTCCGTTTTTTCTCTTCATCTTACACTATTAATAATAAATATCATTTACGTCAACTTTATCGTATTTTATCCGGTTGGGTGGAGGATCACGATTATTCTCTTTCGTTTCCACATTCTGAATGTATTTTTCTTTTATGCTGTGGTAAAGAAAGCTCTACTTTTGCTGTTGAAGGATAGAGGATCAGGAAGAAGAATAAACTGGATGGGATATGAGAGAACGCAGGATACCAAAAAATGTTCGGCTTGAAAGGGGGGAAAAAGAATCCCTGAAGAAACTCATTGCCCTGATCCTGCCTGTTTTTGCGCGCCACTGGAAACGATTGCTTATTGGTTTCGTGGGACTTCTTTTGGTGGATGCTTTTCAGCTTCTTGTCCCCAGGGTAACCAGGACAGTGATTGATGGGCTGGAAATGGGGAAGGCCGACGATCATTTTCTTCTTCGTCTTGGCCTTGTCATTATTGCCATGGGAATTGCCATTGCAATTTTACGTTATATCTGGAGAACCAGTATCCTCGGTTTTTCCAGACTTTTGGAGAACGATATTCGTAACCGGCTTTTCGTCCATATACTAAAAATGGATTCGGCCTTTTTTGAAAGAAGGACAACCGGTCAGATCATGGCTCACACCTCCAACGACCTTGCAGCTGTTCAGATGGCCTGTGGAATAGGCATTGCTGCCGCTGTGGATGCAATTATCATGTCAATTGCGGCCATACTTTTTATGATGGCAATCGATCTGAAGATGACACTGCTTGCTCTTCTTCCCATGCCATTACTGGCCTTGAGTACACAGTTGCTTGCCTCAAAAATGCACACGAAATTTAATCTGGTTCAGGAACAATTTGGAAATCTCACTGAATTTGCCAGATCCACCCTGGTTTCCATGCGGCTTATCAAGGGGTATACCATGGAACGTGCCCAGACAGAAAGATTTGACCGGATGGGCAGGGCATATGTGAAAAGTAATCTCAAAGTTGCGGTGATTCAGGGGCTGTTACAGCCTGTTGCAAGCTTGGTGGGAAATCTGGGGATGTTGCTGGTTCTTTATTTGGGGGGGGTACAGGTAATAAGGGAAGTGATATCAATGGGCGATTTTGTGGCCTTTATCAGCTACCTTTATATGCTTGTCTGGCCGATGATGGCTGTTGGCTGGGTGGTAAATCTGGTGCAGAGAGGTTTAACCTCATTGACCAGAATCCATAATATGTTTGAAGAAAAACCGCTCTTGACCGATGGCGGAGATGCCGAATTTCCCGGAGACAAGGTTGAGGAAATCAGGCTGCAAAACCTGGATTTTTCCTATCCGGGAAAAGATACTGTGGTATTAAAAAATCTCCATCTTGCCATCGGCCCGGGAATTACCGGTGTAACCGGTCCAACGGGTGGTGGCAAATCAACCCTGTGTAAAATCCTTGCCCGTCTCTATCCTGTGGCTGATAAGACATTTTTGCTCAATGGTCAGGATGTGAACAGTCTTGCCGTTGACAGAAGCCGAAACCTGGTCTCCTATGTCGGTCAGGAACCGTTTCTTTTTTCTGATACCATACGCAATAATATCATTTTTGGCTGTCCGGATTGTGATGATGAAAAAATGATACATTGTGCCCGTCTGGCAGGTGTTCATGATGATATCACAGCCTTTAGTGAGGGGTATGATTCACTTGTGGGAGAAAGAGGCGTTACACTTTCTGGAGGCCAACGGCAAAGGGTAACTCTTGCTCGAGCCTTGCTTCGTGATGCAAATATTCTGATTATTGATGACGGCTTGTCTTCCGTTGATGTCAAGACAGAACAACAGGTGATAAAAGGTTTACAGCAGCATCTTGTCGGGAAGGTGGTTATTATGATTTCCCACCGTATAAAACTGCTTTCCAGGGCTGACCGGATTATTATCATTGATGAAGGAAAAATTACCCACGAGGGAACCCATCAGGAGTTGTTAGAGTCTTCCTCCTTTTATGCGGCAATGCATGAGAAACAGAGCAGAGATTCTTTGCGTGAAGGGGAGGAAATGGCATGAATAATTTTGGTCATGTAGAAGATGGAAAGGTCGGTTCCCTTACCGATATCCAGCTCTGGCGAAGAATTTTCACTTTCTCACTCGATTACTGGTGGTCTCTCGTCATCGCTGTTATTTTTTCGCTGCTGGTTACCGGAGGAACTCTCTGCCTTCCCTATCTCCTTCAACAGGGGATCGATTTCTGGATCACTGCAGCCGATCTTGCATTGGACAAGCGGATTGAAGGGCTCAGCAACGTGGTGTTGCAATACGGACTGCTGGTATTGCTGGTTTTTGTGCTTTCGTTTCTTCAGGTGCTGTTACTCGAGTATATCGGGCAGTCGATCATGCATCTTATCCGTCAGAGGCTTTTTGCCCATCTGCTCGATCTCGATCTTCAATTTATCCAGTCCAATTCGACCGGCAGACTTGTAACCCGCTTGAC
>PDWI01017377.1_pt1 | contig 14371 bp, 2 predicted proteins | sample 1430891 | NCBI WGS metagenome assembly PDWI01 (sample SAMN01162508, study PRJNA174530) | Oral metagenome, whole genome shotgun sequencing project. | biome: Marine environment; feature: Marine mammal; material: Swab sample of the gingival sulcus; isolation source: swab sample of gingival sulcus...
TTCAAGTTTAAGAACAAACTTTACTCGCTGGATGCTTCCACCATTGATCTTTGCCTGTCAGTGTTCCCTTGGGCCAAGTTCCGCTCAACCAAGGGCGGTGTCAAGCTGCAGGTCTTGCTGGATCATGACCGTTATATCCCGAAATTTGCCCGCATCACCGATGCAAAGGCCTCTGACTTGTCATTTGCCAGAACACTTACCTTTCCTGCTGGTTCCATTATTGCCGCAGACAGGGCCTATATTGATTTTGCATGGGTGTACACACTCAACGAGAGGAAAAATTTTCTCGTCACTTTCCTCAAGCGCAACATCAAGTATAAGGTTACTCAACGCCACCGGGTTCTTCAATCTAAGGGGATTACCTCTGACCAGACCATTATCCTCACTGGCATAAAATCCAGTGAGTGCCCTGTTCCTCTTCGTCGGGTTGGTTACCGGGATCCGGAGACAGGGAAACATTATGTCTTTCTCACCAACAATTTTGACCTGGCAGCTAAAACCATAGCTGATATCTACAAAAATCGTTGGGAAGTGGAGCTATTTTTCAAATGGCTCAAGCAACACCTGAAGATCAAGACGTTTTTCGGAACCAGCCGTAATGCTGTCCTGACCCAAATCTGGATTGCCCTTATTACTATGCTGTTACTTTCCTACATGAAATTCCTTGCAAAGCTTGGTCAATCCATTACACAAATCCAACGATTACTACAGTTAAACCTATTTAAAAGGCAGGCTTTATGGGAGTTGTTCGATCCTCCTGCGGTAAAACACAAAACCGAAAATGGTCAAAAAACCGTGATTGGTTACACAGAACCCATACCTGGTCATCTCGAGGCAGATTTTCGGCTGGCTCGTCACTTTTTCAAGGGCAGTATTGGAAGGCCTCGTCGAATGTACAGTTGAAAACTCACTAATAGCGTTACTCAGGGTCGACGAATAATACTTGTATTCAAAAAATAAATGTTACTGAAGTAGAATGATATAAGGAGATCATATCATGCCACAAAAAGTAGGTGTCGTACAAAATATTACTGGCAAATTTCAGGCTGTTGACAAAAACGGCAATGTTCGCATCTTGCAACAGGGAGATTTCATTTACGAAGGAGAGGCGGTAAGTGCCATTCACCCGGGAGAAGGAGATAGCACGACACAAAATGGAAATGGTTCGACGGAAAACTTTATAACAATCAAGGATCTCCGCAATGGTGAAATACACCTCATTCCTGAAAATGGCTATCGTTATTTCAGTATTCAGGAAATGGGAAAAGATGAAGCCGCACTTGCCCGGCTCGGAATCTCTTCCGCCGAACAAACGGATGATCCTGGAGAAGATACCGGCTCAGGTTTTCTTCGTGGCGGGGCCTTTGCCGGCCCTCAGGAATTTCTTGGCGACCCGGTGAGTCCCGGAATTCCCGAGGATATTGCCATAGAGAGCACCATGGATGAAATTCCTGACCCTGAACCAGATTTGGAGCCTGATTCAACCCCGGATACTGGGCCGGAACCAAACCCTAACAATGCTCCGGTCATCACCAGCGGGGGCGATACCACAGGAAGTGTTACGGAAATTCTGGACAAGGCTCCCACAGAAAATATTGCTGTTCATACTGCCACAGGCAGCCTGACCTTTACGGATTCCGATGCAGGGGACGCCCATACTGTAACGGCCACTCCCATGGCCGGCGGTTATCTTGGAGACTTTACCCATACCGTTGACCCCGTTACTGGCCAAATCGACTGGAAATTCGTAGTAGATGACGCCGATCTTGACCATCTCAAGGAAGGAGAAACCCTAACCCAGGTCTATACTGTTACGGTTGATGACGGCCACGGCGGTACTGCCACCGAGGATGTTACGGTTACCATTACAGGCAGAAACGACGGCCCGGATGCCCATGCAGACTCTCCGGTTGCTGTGGCAGGACAGAATGCCAGCGGCAATGTGCTGGACAATGACACTGATGCGGATGGCGATGACCTCAGCGTTACCGCCTTTACCGTGGATGGCAATGCAATCCCGTCTACTGTGGGTACTCCCTATACAATCATGAAAGGTTCTGAAACAGCCGGAGTCCTGACCCTGAACAGTGACGGCACATACGAATTTGTTGCGGACAGCAATTTTCATGGCACCTTGCCGGACATCACCTATACGGTAACAGACGCTCATGGAGCCACAGATACTGCCCTGCTGAAAATATCTGTAATTGATAATAGTGCTCCCCTTATCGACCTCAATTCCCCGGCAAGCTTGAGCGATCCGGATACCGCCTTTACTGCTTTGTATACGGAAGATGGCTCTGCCGTCAGCATTGCTGATACAGACATGGGGATAAATACCAATGGCGGTGCGCAGATTGAACGGGCCACCATCACCCTGACCAACACCATGCCCGGTGATGTGCTGGATTTCAGCGGTATTGATACAGCCAAATTTACCGTGACACAAACAACATCCGGCGATGATACCATTCTCACCATTACTCCCAATGGCGGCGGCACCCTGCCCGTAGGGGATTTTGAAGACGCCATCAAGGCCGTTACCTTTTCCAGCACCAGCGACAATCCAGATCTGAGCGACCGTGTTATCGAGGTGCAGGTCAATGACAGCAACTCTGACAGCAATGTTGCAATCAGCACCATTACCGTACAGCCGGCCAATGACGCGCCGGTGGTTGTCGCCGACACGAACAGCGTCACCGAAGATGCCGCTGATGCAGCGGGGCATGATGATGGTAATGCCAATACCACTGTTGTTGCCGGTGATGTACTGGATAATGATTCTGATCCTGAGGGTGGTACCCTCAAGGTGGTGGGTGTGGCTCAGGGTAATACTGGAGCCGACCTTGAAGATACCTCCACCGTTGGCAATGCTGTTACTGGTACTTACGGCACGGTCACCATCAATGCGGATGGCACATACGAATATGCCTTGGATAACACCAATGGGACGGTTCAGGCTTTGGGTGTGGGAAAAACCCTGACAGATACCTTTACCTACACGGCCTCTGACGGCATTGGCGGATTCCAACACACCACTCTAACCATTACCATCAACGGCACCAATGACGCACCCGTGATTGATCTGGATTCTGACGTGGGTGACGGCACCACAGGGTTTTCCACAACATACACGGAAGATGATGCTGCCATCAGTATTGCGGATACGGATATGGATGTGGTTGATGTGGATACCCCGCATCTGACTTCTGCCACCATCACCCTGACCAACCCGCAAACAGATGATGTCTTGAATGCGGGCAATGTGGATGCCGCTCTGTTTGACGTGGGGACATCTGCTGACGGTTTTACCATCACCCTGACCCCCAAGGCGGGGCAGAATCCGTCTCATGCTGATTTTGAAACAGCAATCAAGGCCATAACCTTTCAGAATACCAGCCAAGAACCTGATACCACAGACAGAATCATTGAGGTGAAGGTCAATGACGGCAGCCTGGACAGCAATGTCGCTACAACCACCATTTCGGTTGTTTCGGTCAATGACGCTCCTGTTATAGCCTCCGGTGGCGATACCGGCAGTGTCACGGAAATTGCGGACCTTGCGCCCACAGAAAATATCGCCCTTCATAGCGCCACAGGGACTCTGACCTTCACTGACAATGATGCCTCTGACACCCATACCGCTACTGCTACGCCCAATGACAGCGGCTATGTCGGCACATTTACCCCCACCGTTGATGATGCAACAGGCAAGGTCAACTGGGAATTTACCGTGCCTGATGCCGATATTGACCATCTCGCGGAAGGCGAAATCCTGACCCAGGTCTATACTGTTACGGTCGATGACGGCAACGGCGGTACTGCCACCAGGGATGTTACGGTTACCATTACAGGTAGAAACGACGGCCCGGTGGCCGCCGCAGACTCTCCGGTTGCTGTGGCAGGACAGAATGCCAGCGGCAATGTGTTGGACAATGATACCGATGTGGATGGTGATGACCTCAGCGTTACCGCCTTTACCGTGGATGGCAATGCAGTCCCGTCTACTGTGGGTACTCCCTATACAATCATGAAAGGTTCTGAAACAGCCGGAGTCTTGACCCTGAACAGTGACGGCACATACGAATTTGTTGCGGACAGCAATTTTCATGGCACCTTGCCGGACATCACCTATACGGTAACAGACGCACATGGTGCCACAGATACCGCTTTGCTGAAAATATCTGTGATTGATAATAGTGCCCCCATTATCGACCTCAATTCTGCGGCAAGCCTTGACGACCCGGATACCGCCTTTACCGCAGCATATACGGAAGACGGTCCTGCCGTCAGCATTGCCGATACTGATATGGGCATAAATACCAATGGCGGTCATGAGATTGAACGGGCCACCATTACCCTGACCAACACCAAGCCCGGTGATGTGCTGGATACCAGCGGCATTGATACAACCCTATTTACCGTGACCCAAACAACATCCGGCGATGACACCATTCTTACCATTACTCCCGTAGGCGGCGGCACTGAGTCTGTGGCGAATTTTGAAGACGCCATCAAGGCCGTTACCTTCAGCACCACCAGCGACAATCCAGACCTGAGCGACCGCGTTATCGAGGTGCAGGTCAATGACAGCAACTCTGACAGTAATATTGCCGTCAGCACCATTACCGTACAGGCGGCCAATGATGCGCCAGTAATCGATGCAGGGCATGATACAGGAGCGGTTACAGAAGCAGGCCACCAGGACGACGGTACACCCGTACCTGGCATCGCTACAGCAAGTGACACTCTGACTGCAGCAGACCCGGATAACGGGGACTCACAAACATGGTCTGTTGCAGGAACCAGCCAGTATGGTTCCATAGCCATTGACCCCGCAACCGGGCAGTGGACCTACACCCTGGATAACACGCTTGCTGCCACCCAGGCTCTCAGGGAAGGCGATATCAAAACCGAAACCTTTACCGCCACAGTTACAGACAGCGGCGGTGCCACAGATACCCAGACCATTACGGTAACTATTAACGGCACCAATGATGCACCGGTTATAACCTCGGATGCTACTGCGGCCCAGGGTGCTGTTACCGAAGATGCCGCCACCAACACTGCCACCGGCACATTAACGTCAAGTGATGTGGATGCTGTTGATACAGAAACCAACCATGGTTCAACATGGTCTTTGAACACCACGAACGGCACCTATGGCTCCATTGCCATTGATGCCGATACCGGAGAGTGGAGATATACCCTGGATAACAGTCTTGCTGCGACCCAGGCTCTTGGAGCCGGAGAGACAGGAACCGAAACCTTTACCGCCACAGTGACCGATGCCTATGGTGCCACAGATACCCAGGTAATTACGGTTACCATCACCGGAACCAACGATGTACCTGTGGTTGCCCCGGATATGAATAGCGTAACCGAAGATGCCGCTGATGCAGCGGGGCATGGTGATGGTAATGTCAATACCACCGTTGTTGCTGGTGATGTGCTTGCCAATGATTTGGATACTGACACCAGTGACAGCCTCAACGTGGTTGGCGTGGCCAAGGGAGATACTGGAGCAAATTCTAACGATGCAGCCACTGTTAATGCTGGCGTTGCTGGAGATTATGGCACCGTAACCATCAATGCAGACGGCTCATACGAATATGCCCTGGATAACACCAATGGGGCTGTTCAGGCTTTGGCTGTGGGGGAAACCCTGACGGAAACCTTTACTTACACGGTCTCCGACGGCAATGGCGGGGTAGAACACACCACCCTGACCATCACCATCAATGGGGCCAACGATATCCCGGAAATTACCGTGACTGGTACGGACACCGACAATGCTGCCATCAATGAAACTGATACGACCCTGACTGCTGCAGGCACCCTGAGCCTTGGTGATGTGGATACCTCGGATGACGTTACCATGTCGGTGGAGAGTGTAGTCACCACGGGAAGTACCTACACTGGTACCTTGCCTTCCAATGATGACCTCAAGGCTATGTTCTCCGTCTCTGGCGGGCTTGACAGCACCCAGTCAAGCAATGGGCATGGGGTGAACTGGAGTTTTGATTCGGGTTCCGAGCATTTCAATGCCATCCCTGCAGGTGAAACTGTGGTGCTTACCTACACGGTGCAGGCTGATGATGGAAATGGCGGTATCGCAACCCATGATGTTACGATCACCATCACCGGTACCAACGATGCCCCGGTGGTTCAGGCAGATACCAACAGCGTGACCGAGGATGTCTCCCCTTTGGCAGTCGTGGGCAACGTCATTGATGGCGAGGACGATGGGACTCAGAACGATGCTATGAAGGATACTGATGTGGACCATGGGGATACCCTCGAGGTAACCGGTATCGCCGCAGGTACAACTCCTGCTGGCAGCGATAATGTTACCGCTGGCACCAACGCTACCGACGGTACACAAATTACGGGTATCTACGGAACCCTCAAAATCGGTGCAGATGGCAGCTATTCTTACCAGTTAGACAACACTTCGGATGCTGTTCAGAACCTTGCCAAGAATCAGAGTGCCGCCGACACCTTTACCTACACGGTGAAGGATAGTCAGGGAGAGGCCCAAAGCACCACCCTGACCATCAACGTTACCGGCACCAATGATGCGCCGGACATTTTCGTGCAAGCCGGAGATACTGAAGCTCGCGACGCCGATGAAACTGATGCTGCAATCAACCTCAACGGAACCCTGTCCATTGCAGATAAAGATACCATGGACACGGTAACCATGAGTGTAGAAAGCGTAAGCACCAATGCCGGGACGATACTTAATGGTGAGGAATATCCTTTTGGAGGTGATGAAGCAGGTTTTAACGCCAAGCTCATGGAGATGCTTAGCTTTACCAACGCTCAGGTTCTGGACGGCACACAAACCGGGAACGACCACGGTATTGCATGGAATTTTACGACAACAGTGGATAGCACAACCTATCCTTTTGATTTTATTCCTGCAGCCGAGGACTTCACCATCACCTACACCGTCAAGGCCACGGATAGCAGTGGCCAGGGCAATACCGCCAGCAACGGTAATGAGGTTGATAATGACACCCACACCATTACCATCACTATTCATGGCGTCAACGATACAGGCAGCCTGCATGCTGAGTCTGTTACGACCAACGAGGATACCAACCTGAGCGGCAATGTCTTTACCAATGCCACCCAGGACCCGGATGCCGGGCGGGGAAGAGTTGGCCGTTACCACCTTTACCATTGATGGTATGGCTGGAACGAACAATGCGGGAGACTCGGTTAACGTTACCAGCGGAGGAAACACCATTGGCACGCTCGTTCTGAATAGCAATGGAAGCTATACTTTTACTCCCGCAGAGAACTACAGCGGCTCGGTGCCACAGATTACCTATTCAGCCACAAGCGGCGGAGAAGGTGTGGGAACTTCCACCCTGGACATCACAGTCAAGCCCATCTCTGATGCGCCGGTAATGGGTACAAATGAGGATACTGAAGTTACTGTAACCACAAATGAAGATACTGCGGTCGCCCTGAACGGGGATAATGACTGGACACTGCCCACCATTAACGATAATTCCAATAATAATGGCACAGATAATGGCGGTTTTAATGAACGCCTGGGGCTGCTCAAGCTTTCCGGGCTGACAGCAGGCACAAAAATTCTGGATGGCAACGACAACGAGCTCTATGCGGCAACAGATGGTTCTGAAATAACCATCAAGATTACAGATGTGACAGACTACCATATAAACGATGCAGGTACAGCCACGCTGGAACTGACTCAGGCTCAGTTTGAGGCCCTGCAAATCCTACCCAAGGCAAATTCCAGTACAGATATGACAGACATCCAGCTTTCCGCCACCGAATATGAGGTGGATGCAGCTGGCAATGTCATTGCCACAGCAGGCAGTAAAACCAGTACCCAGGATATAGACATAAAAGTTGCCCCGGTAACCGATGATTTTACGCTTACTAAAGAAACGGTAACATTCAGCGGCGATGAAGACAACTTCATCAAAATCAATGATGCCTTTACCTTTACCAAAAGTGCTGATCAAGATGGCAGTGAACGCTATACCCTGAACTTTTCCAGTAATACAGGAGACAACAACGACTTGAGTCATGTGCGTTTCAGAGTTGGAGACAGCGGTGACTGGAAAACCCTGGACGAGTTCAATGGGACTTACTTCGATGGTGATGACTCAATGCCGGATATCTATGTCAGAACCATAGCCAATGACAGCCGCGACATCAAGGGATTGACCCTGACAGTAACAGCCCAGGATCATGATCAAGACAATGATGGTGGGGTTGGATCTGAAATCCCCCACTCAATAACCCTGAATGATATATCAATTGTGCCACTGGCCAATGATGTCACATTGAAACCAGGTGGAGCCGAGGGTAATGAAGACACCCTGATTGCTATGGGACTGGAATTTGTCAATAATGACGGCCTTCCAGACCAAACAGGAACCACCAATCAGGAAGTGGTGGATCATCTGATAATCAGCGGGATTCCAGCAGGCGTCAAGATTTACAATGGCACAGATGTGGTCTTCACCGGTGATGGTTCTTCGGATTTTGACACCAGCACTGTCGGTACCACCGGCCTGACCCAGGCCGAGATCGAAGGGCTTAAACTGTTGCCGCCCCAGGATTTCAGCGGCGAGATAGAACTTGGAGTGAAGGTTTATTCTCAAGATACCGATGATGACGCTACCGATTCAACCCAGGTTACAACCGAGGAACCGGTTGCAGAAGTTACCCATACCATCACCGTTAAAGGCGTGGTGGATACCTCATTCTCCGATCCTGATCAGGTAACAGAAGGAGACCAGGAAGTACTGAATACAGGCCGGCTCTATGTTACCATCAACAATACCCTGACCACTGATCCTACTGCCGGCGGCTTTACTGCACCGGAATTTCAGGGCACAGAAGACGAAGCTTGCGCAATCACCGGTCTGAGCTGGAAAAGCTATGAGGCAGAACAGCACGGAACCACTGACAACTCTGAGACCGCAACCTTTATTATCAAGAACTATGGCGGCGATGACACCGACTTTACTTTGGAAGATGCTGGGGGCAATGCCATAGGCACCCAGGTTACCGGCGGCTGGCAAGTCACCGAGGCGCAACTGGCAAATATCCATGTCAAGGCACCGGATGATTTTGGTGGAACCATTCATTTGGCGTTGGAAACAACGGTCAAGGATGGCGACGACGAGAACGTGCAGACGGACCCCTTTGATGTGGTGTTTACCCCGGTTACCGAAGATTCCCTTACCATGAATCTTACCGATGTCTATGCCACCGAGGATATACCTGCCAAATTTGACATCTATCCCGAAACCACAGATCTGGATGGAAGTGAAAAAGTGACCCAGGTCCTGTTAGAAAGTATCGACCCTGGCGTTACCTTTTATATAAAGGACGGAGAGAACTACACTCCAGTAACCTATGATAATAGTGGTAGCCTAACCATCACCATTGATGACTCTGCAAGTCCCGCTCCTGGCACCATGACCACAGAGCAACTGAAAAATCTCTATATTAAGGCACCGCCGGAATCCAACGAGGATTTTGCGGTAACAGTGACCCCCACGGTAAAAGACACGGGTTCTGATCCTTCTGCCCCTGGTGTAACGGGAACCCAGGAGGTCAATATCTATGTCCAGGGTGATGCCGATGAGCCAGTACCGGTAAATCCACTTCCAGCTAAATTGACAGGTACCGAGCCCCAGTCAGCAGGAGAAAACCTGGTGGATATCAGCAGCCTGGTTCATCAATCCGGGGAAACAGAATCCGGGCAGGCAGCCGCAGACGATAATTCAGAAATCCTAACCTATGTGCTCCACGATATGCCCAGCGATTTTCTGCCCACAGACGCGGCTGGAAATATCATTGGAGATTTTGTTTCCACAGAAAATGGCAAGGTTACCTGGTCCTTTACCCAGGCCCAGATGGGACAGCTCCATATCCAGGTGCCGGTTCATTACAGCGGCACCACCAATCTGAACCTGGAGATCATTGCCGTTGAAGACGACGGCGATACCAATAGCACCAGTATCAACATCCCCTTGGAGATTACCCCTGTGGTGACCACCACAGATCCGGTGGTGCATGAATATACCGCGCTGGAACCGGTAACCTTGCACGCCAACAATAGCGGTCCAGCTGCAACCTCAGAAGATGATACCTTTGTTCCGCTGACCTTTACCAATACTGCGGACGGAGAGACCGTAACCAAGGTGGTTATTGGTACTGTTCCTGACGGTGTTGAAGTGGGTACTCTTATTGACGGCACATTCACTGCAGCTCCCTCTGGCGCCATAACCGGAAACATTGACCATATTGTTGCCCGTATCATAGGTGATGGCACCCTCAACGATAGTATAAATGACATCATCTTCAGAGATATAAAGGTTACGGTTGTAGATCCGAGTGACGATGGCACCATCACTTCCCCCTCCACGGAACTTACTGTCGACGACATCACCATCCATGTGGAAGGTCAGGCTGACCAGCCCTATATTACGGGGAGCGTAGAAGACCCTGCTGCAACAGGTGAGCATTACAACAATATCACGGTAAGCACCGCCTTCCCTGATGATGATGGCAGCGAAGACCATTATTATACTGTCAAGGCTCCAGACGATACTGTTCTGCTGAACACAGGGACATATCAGGGAGATGGTCTTTGGTATCTGACGAAAGCCGAAATGACTACCGTTCAAGATGCTGGAGGCTTGCATGCCTGGTTCAATGGGGCTTCTGACGAAGAAAAAGAACTCACCATCACCGCCTATGCCAGAGAGAACGATGTGCAACAGAATAGCGTTACACTTACAATCTATGGTGCTTCTGACGGTACGTCCTATCCAGCTATTGAGGCCCAGACGCCAAAATTGCAGGTAGAGGATCCCCAGCCCAATGAGGATAATAGCTTCACGTTGGCAGATGTGGTTGTGGGAACCGGCACCGGAAACCAGGATACAGATGGGAATGAAACCCTCTCCTTTGTAATCAAGGATCTCGATTTGACCAATATTGAGTCCATTGAAGGGGTGAGCGAATACACGGACGACGCGGGCAACATCTTTTACCGGTTTGATGTCCCTGGTGTGGAGCCAGGCCCGGGTGCCATTGAGGCAGCCCTGGCCAATGTGATAATCACTCCGGCAGAGGATTACAGCGGGCCCATCACCTTTACCCTGGAGGCCGTTGCCAATGAACCGACAGCCCCTGCGGGATCTCAATTTGCCAGCACCAGCCAGGAGGTGACCGTAAACGTGCAGCCGGTGGCAGAAGATGCTCTGGTTGTAACCACCCCAGCCGCGGTGGATGAAGACAGTATCACCCCGGTAACCCTGGCATTATCCAACAAGGATGATTCCAATCCCGAGACCTTTAACAATATCAGCCTTGAGTTAACAGAGCCAGATTCCGGACAATTTGTGGACGCTTCAGGCAATCCTCTGGGTACCAGTCTGACGGGTCTCAGCTATAATCCAGACAACGATACCTTCACCACCAGCGGCGGAGACCAGGTGTATTACCAACCGCCCCTCCATGGGGACGGAACCTTCCCTATCAAGGTAACCGCAGACATGCACGATGGTGACAGCACCACTTCAGGAGCCACCGCAACCGCCAATATTGAGGTCACCCCTGTTCCTGACGGTGGTAAATTTGTCATAAAAGACAGCAGTGGCAGCGAGGTCAATACCACAGACAATAAGTTGGAAGTCGAGGAAGATGGTTTGGTACAGCTGAATATTGAAGCCGATTCCTTTGATGATGAGGATGGCTCGGAGTTTCAGACGGTGCTTATCAAGGATGTTCCTCCGGGTATGCTGTTCTATAGCGATGACCAAAAAACAAATCTGGTGGGAGAGCTTATTGAAGTCGATTCTGTAACCGGAAAGTCCATCTGGAAACTGCCCGCCGGGGCAGATGGCGTGATGGGCGGTAATCTCTATATCCAGCCGCCGCTGAACTACAATGGCGAAATTAACCTGATTGTGGTCGGTGTGGCCATGGAAGCAGGTGCCATGGGCAGCCAGAACATAGATCTTCATGAACAAGCCTTCACCCTGGATATTGCTCCTGCAGCCGACGGGGTGCAGATCTTCCCCGAAACAGCCCAGGGAGAAGAAGACCTGCCCATTGCCATTAACCTCAGGGCAAAACTGGTGGCCGATGAGGAAATCGCTACTGCGGAACTTCCCCACAATAGCAATGAAACCTACAACGTCACATTTGCTGCCGGCTCAGAGGATATCACCATCTTCTATAAAGATGGTGCAGGATACCATACCCTTGAAAATAAAAGCAGTGATCCCGGCAACAGCTACAAGGTTACCGGCCTGAGCCAGGACCAGATTGACAGCCTGCATCTCCAAATAGAGGGCAACAGGGCCGGGAGCTTCACCGTGGGTGTAGAGGTTTCAAGTAGCGATGGAAACACCACATCTATTCCTGCTAAAACTGCAACAGTGGGTATTGTGGCTTCCTATGAATATGAGAGTCAAACAGCCCCTGCCGCAGACCAAACCGTAACCATAGACGGCAAAACCCATATCTTTGCCCAGTCTGGAAATGATGAGATAACCGGCACGGCTGGAGTGGAAGTCATCGACGGCGGTAAGGGAAGAGACACCCTGGACGGCGGTGCCGGAGCCGATGAACTCTACGGCGGCAAAGGTGATGACACCATTGTGTTTGACGCAAGCGATGCCGTTATTGACGGCGGTGATGGCGAAGACACCCTGCAAGTGGCAAGTAATGTGAACTTTACCCAGCTTGCATCTGACCTGATTGTGGACATGGAGGTCATTGACCTTGAGGGCAACGGCCAGCAGACCATCGACCTTGATAAAGCCCATGTAGAAAGCATGACCGACGATGGGAATACCCTGCTCATCAAGGGAGACACAACTGACGGTGCGAAGGATACGGTCAATCTGGAGAGCGGCTGGACATCCAGCGGCAGTACCGAAACCATAGACGGTGTTAGCTACCATGTTCTTACGAACGATAACGCAACGCTGAAGATTGAGGACGGGGTGAATTACAACATTACCTGATCCTGTTTACCGAGCTTTGAGGAAAAGATGGGGGCTGGTTTAATCTTACCTGACCCCATAAAAATAATGCCAAAAGATCGACGTTAAATTATCACAAAGGAAGAAAGAGTATGAAAAAAACGATTTTCCAGGGAGTAAAGATTCTTGCAGCTGGCTGTTTGATCGGTTTTGCCGGCAATGTTCAGGCTGTCACCCTTGATGAGGTGCTTCAGGATGTGGTGACCACCAACCCCTTTATTTTAGAAGAGCAAAAGGCCTATAACGCCGCTCTGGAAAAACAGAAGGATGCAAGGGGTGGTTTTTTTCCAAAGGTTATTTTCTCGGGCGGTATCGGCTACAAGGCCTATCGGGAAGGCGGCACAGGCTATACCACTGATGACGACGGTTTCTACGATGCCCGGATCACCGCAAGCCAGCTTCTTTTTGACTGGGGTAAAACCAGCTCTCTTGAGGCCGCCCGCAAATACGGTATGCTCTCTGCACTGTATTCCTACATAGGTAAGGCCAGCCAGGTTTCATACAATACCATTGTGGCGTATCTCGATGTGCTGAAATACAAGGAACTGCGTGATCTCGCCATGGAGAACGTTGTGTCCCACGAGAACCTTCTGGTCAGCATTGAAATGCAGGTCAACCAGGGGAAAAAGGGCCGTTCCGAACTGGAACGAATCAGCGGCCGGATGGCTGCCGCCCAGTCCCGCCTGTTGCTGCGGCAAAATGACTACAAAAAGGCTCTTTATACCCTGCATAAAATGCTGGGGCGCTTCACCCCGGTCGGTGAAATGGTCATGCCGCATATCGACATCAACGAACTGCCCGGTTCGTTGAAAGAGGCTCTGGATGTACAGGTAGAGTATCATCCACTGCTGCGCGAGGCCTTCTATAATATCGCCCAGAAAAAAGAGGAAAAAAAACATACCAGGGCAGCATCTCTTGGAAGACTCTCGCTGGAAGGGCGGCTGAGTATTGAGGATGAGTTCGACAATTCCGACGATTACGAAACAGAGGCCAGCATCGCGCTGCGCTACCGTCACACCTTGTTTGACGCGGGCAGCACCCACAGGACACAGGCAGCAGTGAGCAATGTTCATACAGAACAGCAGAAAGCCTATCAGGTACGACGCACCCTGCTCAACGACATCCAGCTTTCCTGGGCAGCCCATAAACTGCTTACCGAGCAGATCGGGGTTCTCAAGAAAAACCTCTATTTTACCCGCCGCTCTCTGGAATCCTATAAAGAGGAATTTGTCCTGGGCCACCAGACCCTGATTAACATATTGAACGCCCAGAACGAAAACCAGTATGTCAACGAACAGCTCATCGATGCCTTT